>Ga0163153_10000671_pt1 | contig 58384 bp, 41 predicted proteins | sample OliLakLV19MP6IB1_FD_148629 | JGI IMG/M metagenome (GOLD analysis project Ga0163153, IMG submission 148629) | Freshwater microbial mat bacterial communities from Lake Vanda, McMurdo Dry Valleys, Antarctica - Oligotrophic Lake LV.19.MP6.IB-1 | ecosystem: Environmental > Aquatic > Freshwater >... | reverse complement strand
CTCCGTCCGGTCCGGCGGGCCTGGTGGTGGCCCCACCACAACCTGTGGACGCCGCGCTTTTGAAAACCGACCCTCCCCGACCGCAAAATTCTCCATTCCGCTTCCGGCTATGAATTATCCACGCTAGAACTCGTCGTTCCAAGGATTTTGCGAGAGCCTCGTCAGCTGGGCTCATTATTTTCTCGTCTCTGCGCAGGCTGATTCATAGTTTCCCGCCGGCATGGAAACCTTGAAGAAGTTGCTCGATATCGTTCTGCACCTGAACACCCACCTTGATGGGTTGGTGTCGGATTACGGAGCCTGGGTCTATGCGATTCTCTTCTTGATCGTGTTTTGCGAAACCGGTCTGGTTGTCACTCCATTTTTACCCGGCGACTCCCTCCTGTTTGCGGTCGGAGCCATTGCGGCAAACGGCCGGCTGGACCTGTTCCTCGCCATGGGGCTGCTGCTGATCGCGGCCATTCTGGGAGACACGGTGAACTACTCCGTCGGAAAGTTCGCGGGACACAAGTTGATCCAAAGATTTCCGCGTCTCATCAAGCAGAAGCACATCGATCAGACCCATCGGTTCTTCGAGCGGTACGGTGGAAAAACCATCATCATCGCGCGCTTCGTGCCGATTGTCCGCACGTTCGCGCCGTTTGTGGCCGGCATCGGCGCGATGACTTATCCGCGCTTCATGCTGTTCAACGTGGCCGGTGCGGTACTGTGGGTGGGATTGATCACTCCTGCCGGTTACTTCTTCGCCAGTCATCCGGTCGTGAAGGAGAATTTCTCCCTTGTGATCCTCGGCATCATCTTCGTCTCCATCCTCCCGGCTGTCTTCGAGATTCTTCGCGAATGGCGTCGTCTGCGCCGCACGCCTTCGCAGGACAGCTAGGACGCCTGACCGCCACGATAGAGTCGCGGCACGCGATACGTGATCGCGGTCAGAACCTCCCACGGAATCGTGCCGCACCACTCGGCCAGTTCGCCGGCGGTGATGGCGTCCTTGCCTTGAGCGCCGATCAGGACCGCTTCGTCTCCCGGCGCTGCGTTGCTCACCTTTGACACATCCACGAGCGTCTGATCCATCGTGATGAGGCCGAGCACGGGACAGCGTTTGCCGAGCAGCAACACTTCCGCACGATTGCTGCCGGCACGGAGATAGCCATCGCCATAACCAGCGGTCAGCGTCGCCACCCGCATCTTGCGCGGCGCGCGGAACGTCCGTCCGTAACTCAGCGACGCGCCTTTCGGAATCTCCTTCACGAACGCCACGCGGCATTTGAGCGAGAGCGCGGGCCGGAAAAACTTTCGCAGCGCCGAAACATCCACACGCCTGCCCTCCGGCAGAATCCCGTAAACCAGCAGCCCTGGTCGTACGAGACTGAACGTCGTGTCGGGCTGATGCAGCAGCGCGGCGCTGTTGTTGGCGTGAATGAGCGAGATTTGAATCCCACCCTCGGACGCAGCTTTCACGATCTTCTGAAACGCAGTCGCCTGCTCCTTGGAGAAGTCAGCGTCGTCCTCGGCCGAGGCGTAGTGCGTGTAGAGTCCTTCCAGAAAAAGTCCCGGCAGCTCCTGGATCTGGCGGATCAGTTTCAAGGCGTCCTGCGGGCGGATGCCGAGGCGTCCCATGCCCGTGTCCACTTTGAGATGAACCGGGATGGGCTTCCTCATTCGCAGCGCGGCGGCGTTGATGGCGGTGGCTTCCGCGAGCGAAGACAGGGTGGGGCGGACGCCATCGCGCACCGCCGTTTCAATTTCATCCGGCAACAGCGCGCCGAGCATCAGGACTGGCCAGCCTTTCCCGACGCTGCGGACGGCATGGGCTTCGGCGAGATTTGCCACGCCGAAGATGTCCGTCCCGCTCTGCATCAGCAGTGCGGCGATCTGCTTCAAGCCATGCCCATACGCGTCGGCCTTCACGACGGTGAGAATCTTGACGCCCGTCCCGACTCGATGCCGGAGCCACGCGAGATTTCCGCGCAACGCGTTCAAGTCCACTTCGGCCCAGCAGCGGTGTGATGTGTTCACAGGGTCAGCGATGAAAAACTAAATGGCGGGAACGATGCGCGGCGGCGGCGCTTTCACGAACGTCGTTTCCCGCAGGTAAATCGGCTCCAGCGCGGAACCGTTTAGGAAGTCCGTCCGCGTGGCGGCGAGCTGGCCGAGCATCGCCGCATCCGGCATGAGCACGCGGCTCTGCGGGAAACGCGCCTGCAAGTTCGGCCACACAATCATCTGGCTGCGCGCGGCGTGGGCGAGCGCGTCGTCGAACGAGACGAGCCGCAGCGGCGCAGTCGGTGTGCAGTGGTGCGAAGCCAGCTCATAGGAGGCGCAGTAAAACTCGTTCCGTTGCGCGTCGATGGCGATGGTGATGGGGCCGGTGATTCCTGCGGCCAGCGCCTGCGCGGCCAGGCATTCCACGCTGCTGATGCCGAGCAGACGAATGCCGCGCGCCAGTTGCCAGCCTTGAGCCAGCGCGATGCTGGAGCGAATCCCTGCGTAGGAACCAGGCCCGGTTCCCACCGCGATGCACTCGATGGCTTCGCGTTCAAGCGTCGCCTCCGACAGCGCGCGTTCGATCAGGGAAAAGGCCCGCGCGGTGCGTCCACCGGTTTCCTCCGCGCGGCCGAGCACGCCGCCGCCGTTCAGGATCGCGACGCTGCGCTGGTCCGACGAAAATTCAACGGCCAAAATCTTCATAGGCAATATGGCGGTCCGTGTCGCTCGTCTGCTCGATGTGGACGCGGCGAAAGCGCCCGGCCCCGGCGCTCGCCGCCGAGGGATGGCGGAAGTCCGGCCAGCGTTCGCACCATTCCACGACGGTGATTCCCGCGGGCTGCTGAAAATAATCTTCCAGACCTGCGCCGATGATTTGCTCCGGCGTCTCAAGGCGATAGAGGTCGATGTGCGCGAACGGCAGCCGGCCATCGTGGTGCTCGTTCACCAGCGCGAAGGTCGGCGACTGGATGCGCGCCGTGATGCCGAGACCGCGCGCGAAGCCTTTGATCAGCTGCGTCTTTCCCGCGCCGAGATCGCCGGAGAGTCCGATCACCCAGCCCGGCTGTGCGGCGCGTCCCCATTCCTCGCCGAGCGCGGCGGTTTCGTCCGGGTTATGCGAAATGAACGTAGCCATGATCAGGCATGGGTTTGAAGCCGTCTTTGTCGCGGAGCTTCACGCCGGGCGTCGCGGTGATCTTCCCGATGCAGCTCAGCTTCACTTCGGGAAACTGGAGCTTCCAGCCATCAAGCAGGGGAACGGCGTCACGGCTGGGCACGGTGAAGAGCAGTTCAAAATCCTCGCCGTCCGTGAGTGCTGCGAGCAGCGGCGGCTTCGCAGCGGACTCGGCCTTCGCCTGCACTTTGGCGGCGTGGCTGATCGGGATGGCGCGCTTGAGCAGTTCAGCGCCGAGCGCATCGCGCGCCAACAGATGGCGCAGGTCGCCAGCCAGTCCGTCGCTCAGATCGATCATCGAAGTGGGCGTGAAATGATCCGCCAGCCAGCGCGCTTCGGCGAGGCGCGGTTTGAAGTCGAGATGATGTCCGTCGATGGAACCACCGAGATGGCCGGTGACGAAGATGGCGTCGCCCGGTTTCGAGCCGTGGCGATGAATGCACTTCTCCTTCGCGACGGTGCCGAGCAACGCGATGGAGATGAGGATGCGCTCTGGATTCGTGGTGGTCTCGCCGCCGACGATGGCCACGCCGAAGAGCTGCGCCAGCGCGTTCAACCCGGCGTAGATGCCCTTCACAAACTCCGGATCAAATTCCTTCGGCAGAGCAATGGTGACGAGCGCGGCGGTCGGCTGGCCGGCCATCGCGGCGATGTCGCTCAGGCAACGGGCGATGGCTTTTCGGCCAATCTTTTCCGGCGGCGTGGCGCACGTGAAATGGGTGCCTTCGACCACGGCGTCGGTCTTGAAGAGCAGCAGCCGTTCGGGAATGCCGAGGTCGAGAACGGCGCAGTCATCGCCGACGCCGGTGACGACGCTGTCGTTGGTCGGCAGGTTGCGGGTGAGCAGTGGGATGAGTTCCAATTCGTTCATCTGGGAAGAGTCACTTCAAGCGTTCAAACCATTGGAGCAGATCGTCGCGGTACAGGTAGGCGAAGAAGTTCACGGCGTTGAAAAAGGAATGGGCGACAATCGGTGCGATGAGGCGGTTCGTGTGGTCGTAAAGCTTCGCCAGAATAATCGCGAGCACGATCAACGGCACCAGGGTCATCAGGCTCCCGTGAATGGCGGCGAAGACGAACGACGTGCCGTAGAGCGCCAGCCGTGGGTAACCCATCTGCTGGCCCATGCGGTAGAGGATGCCGCGAAACAGAATCTCCTCGATCAGCGGTGCGAGCACGATGGCGGCGAACCCGAAGATAATCCGTTGCGAAAGACCTTCGGTGCCTTCGAGAATCTTCATGGTGGGCTGGGCGGCGGCCTCGCCTTGCAGCTTGGTGAGGACGAGTTCTGAAAGGCTGTTCAGGTAAAGGGTGAGCGGAAGCGCGATCACTGTGACGGCGATGGCGATCCGGATGGCGTGCCCCGGCTTGCGATCACTGAGGCCGAAGAATTCTCCCCAACTGATTGCGTGAACCTTGAGGAACTGGTGGACGAGAAAAAGTCCGACCAATTGAAAGCTCGCCGTGCTGAGGAGGAAGTTTGCGAACCGCTGCTGGCCGGCGGGCAGGTCCGACAGCGCGGCCTTCAGGCCGATGCCTGCAAACGTCCCGAACGAGAGGCTGATGATCAGCCCCGCGCACAGCATCAGCACCGCTTCGGGTTTCCAGGGTCGTTCAATCGACACGGCGCAAAGGTAGGCAACTGCACAGGGCATGACGAAGGAAAAAGTTTGGCGGCTCCAGAGTGGGTGGTTTCTTTGTGGCTGGGGACCTTTATTCAGAAGTTTCCGTTCTCGCCGCTCCGGCTTTCCCTTTGCGCAGAGGATTCTCGCGTTCTAAGCTCCGTCGAATCTCATGACGAGAACGCTTTGTGTCGCTGCGCTGGTGCTGGGATTGGTTTCCTGCACAAGCGAGACGACGAACATTCAACTGAAGACCGCCGTGCCTACGAATTTACCCCATGCCCACGCGCACACCAACCGCCTCTCGCGCGAGAAGTCGCCCTACCTGCTCCAGCATCAGCACAATCCCGTGGACTGGTTTCCGTGGGGCGACGAGGCGTTTGCGAAGGCGCGGCGCGAGGGCAAGCCCATCTTCCTCAGCATCGGTTACTCGACGTGCCATTGGTGTCACGTCATGGAGCGCGAATCGTTCGAGAAGGAGGATGTCGCCGAGTTTCTCAACGCGCACTTCGTCAGCATCAAGGTGGACCGCGAGGAACGTCCGGACGTGGACAAGATTTACATGACGTTCGTGCAGGCGATGACCGGCTCCGGTGGCTGGCCGCTCAATGTCTTCCTCGCGCCGGACTTGAAGCCCTTCTATGGCGGCACCTATTGGCCGCCGGAAGCGAAGTATGGCCGGCCCAGTTTTTTCCAGGTGCTCGGCCAGATTCACAGCGCCTGGACGAGCAAGCACGAACAGCTCACGGAATCGTCCGTGAACCTGCATCAGAAACTGATCGAGCTGACGGGCCGTTCGGCGGGCGGCGGAGTGAATTTGGAGCCGGGCATCGTGAGCCGCGCCGGGGCGGAGCTGAAGGAAGGCTACGACTGGAAGAATGGAGGCTGGGGCGGCGCGCCGAAGTTTCCGTCACCGAGCCATCCGCTCTTCGTGCTGAGCCACGGCGTGCGCGCGAAGGATGCTGAGTCGGTGAAGATGGTCCTGCACATGTGCGAACGCATGGCGGCGGGCGGCATCTATGATCAAATCGGCGGCGGCTTCTCGCGTTACTCGGTGGATGCGCAGTGGCTCGTGCCGCATTTCGAGAAGATGCTTTATGACAACGCGCAGTTGCTTGGGCTGTATCTCGACGCCTATCTCGTCAGTGGCGAGCAGCGTTACGCGGACGTGGCGCGCGACATCATCCGCTATGTGCTGCGCGACATGACGCATCCGGAGGGCGGGTTTTATTCGGCGGAAGATGCGGACAGCGAAGGCAAGGAGGGGAAGTTCTATTGCTGGACGCTCGATGAGATGACGAAGCTGCTGACGCCCGATGAACTCAAGGTCGCGGTGCGCGTCTATGGCGTGACGGAGAAGGGGAACTTCGAAGACCACAGCGATCCGGAGCCGCTCAAGAACCAGAACGTCCTCAGTCTCGTGACCACCAATCTCGCGGCAGGCGAGCAGGCGTTGCTCGCCTCGGCGAAGGAGAAGCTGTTCAAGGTGCGCTCGAAACGGGTGCGCCCGCATCTCGATGACAAGATTCTCTCGTCATGGAACGGCCTGATGCTGGGCGCGCTCGCCCGCGCAGGCGTCGTTCTGGGCGATGAGACGTATCTGAAAGCGGCCAGTCGCAACCTCGCGTTCCTCCAGGCCAAGCTGTGGGATGCGAAGACGAAGACGCTCTATCATCGCTGGCGTGATGGTGAACGCGACACGGCGCAGTTGGGCGACACGTATGCGTTCCTCCTGAGCGGCGTGATCGAGCTGTATCAGGCGACGCTTGATCCGAAGCATCTTGATTTCGCCATCGCGCTGGCGGACTCGATGCTCGCGAAGTTCTACGACAAGGCGGAAGGCGGCTTCTGGCAGAGCGCGGAGGGCGCGTCGGATCTGATCCTGCGCATCAAGGAGGATTACGACGGTGCGGAGCCGTCCGGAAATTCCGTGGCGATTCTCGCGTTGCTCAAACTCGGCGCGATCACGGATCGGAAAGACTTTCGTGATGCGGCGGAGAAGAGCCTGGGCCTGTTCGCCGACCGGCTCCAGAAGATGCCGCAGGCGGTGGGCTACATGCTGGTGGGGCTGGACTTCCTGCTTGATGAACCGAAGCGCGTGGTCATTGCCGGGGATGTTTCGTCAGCGGAAGGCCGCGCGTTGCTGCGCGCCGCGCATGGCGTGTATCAGCCGAACAAAGTGGTGCTGGCCACGACGGGTTCCGTGGAGCCGTTCGCGAAGACGCTGGCTCCGAAGGACGGCAAGCCCACCGTGTATCTTTGCACCGGCACCGCCTGCCAGCCCCCGACGCATGATGCCGAGAAGGTGAAGGGGATGTTGAAGTGATGGAGTTTGTAGGCGGCGTCGGGTATCCTGAAGGGATTTAATCATTCAGCCCAGCGTTGCGACGCAGGAGCTACGCTGGGAACGGGTCCGTGAGTTCGACCAACCCTGAAAGGGTTGAATCCGTTTCCATCCACCACTTCACGGACAACAGACGGTGATTCAACCCTTTCAGGGTTGGCCCGGCTTCGGATGCATGACCCAGGGTAGCTCGTTCCTCGCAACCCGTGGGCTGAGTGCTGCAATCCCGTTGGGATTGAAACACGGGCCTTGCCCAGAAATGAGGCAGCCCGGCCAATGTCGGGACACGGGCCGGGCTGGCGAAAGGACTTGAGGAGACGGGCCTCAGTAGGAATGGCCTGTGGTCGCTGTGCCTGAATCGTTGCTCGTGGTGCCGGAGGGGGAGGCCAGGCGCATGAGGATTCTCAGCTCGCTGATGACCTTGTTTCCGAGGAAAAGTTCGCAGGCGTTGCGCGGGGATTCGATTTTCGACTGGCCCTGCTGGACGCGAATTTTGGCGGAAGACGTGGCGGCGGAGGCTTTCATTTTGGTGGCGTATTGGGTGGGGGTTGTCGGAGTTCGGATTGATTCAAAGCGGGCCAGGATGCGGGAAGGTTTCGCCGGGGAATATATCTGACGAAGGACGTTCGTGAGCGTTCGGTGCGGCGGCGAAGGCTTCAGTTGATTCATGTGACGCAGTGCTTAGCAGCAGCTTTGCCAACGGACTTTCGGCTGCGAAATATTCTCGGCAGGATTTCTGGCAACGCTGTCGTCGGCGGGAGATTTTACGAAGTTTTTTGTGGAGGGCGGAGGCTCGTTCGGCGTTTAATCGGCTTCATGCCCGAGCGTATTCGAGTCATTCGGCAAAGCGTTGTGCTGGCAGCGCTTTGGAGTTTTGTCGCGATCCATACTGTGGCGGCGGACGCGAAGCTGGAGAAAGCAACAGGGCCGGCGCCCAGATTTTTCCCAGGCGGAGGAGTTTTTGCCGGGTCAGTGAAGGTGAAGGTGGAAGCCGCGTCCGCTCCAGCAGTCGTGCGATACACTTTGAACGGAACCGATCCGTCCGAGAAGTCGGAGGTCTTGGCAGGCGAACTGTCCCTGATCGGCACGACCCAGATTCGGGCGCGGGTGTTTGAGGGCGGGAAAGCGGCGGGTCCGGTGGTTTCGCAAACCTACACGGTGGTTGAAAAGGAGCTCGAAGGGTTCACCAGCAATCTGCCGCTGGTCATCCTGAATACGTTTGGGCGCGAGATTCTGCGGGAGTCGAAGGCGGCGGCATCCGTCCGCTTCATCGACGAGAAGAACGGCCAGAGCGCCTTGCTGGGCGAAGCAAACTTCGACGGTCGCGGCGACGTGAACCTGCGCGGCAATTCTTCTTTGCGTTACCTGAAGCGCTCGTTCTCGCTCAAGACGCGCGATGATGCCGGGCAGTCGAAGTCGGTTTCCATTCTCGGCTTCCCTTCGGACAACGACTGGGTGCTGTATGCGCCGTATCCGGACAAGACGCTGCTGCGCGATGTGCTGACCTACGACTTGAGCCGGCAGATGGGCCATTACGCGTCGCGCACGAAGTTCGTGGAGCTGTTCCTGAATCAGGTCGGTGGGCGCATGAACAAGCGTCATTACATGGGCGTGTATGTGCTCGAAGAGAAGATCAAGCGCGGTAAGGAGCGGGTGAACATCCAGAAGCTGGGGACGGACGACAATGTGGAGCCGACGATTTCCGGCGGCTACATCTTCAAGAAGGATCATGGGGACAATCAGGGCGACACGACGCCGTCCGTGGAAGGACGCCCGAATGGTTTCGGCGGTTCTGGTTCGCGCAGCTATCAGTCGGGGCCGGGTGGATTTCCGGCGGACCCAAACGGCTTTATGCCCGCAGTGGGTGGGTCGCGTCGGAGCGACCGGAGCAGGGGCGGCCCGGTCGTTGACAATTTTCAATTTCAGTTCGAGCCGCCGGCGGTCGGCGGCGGGGTGGTGCGGCAGCAGCGCATGGAGCCCGTTTCGGAAGCCTTTCGCACCGGCCAGCGCAATGAGTTCTACTATGTGGAGCCGAAGGCGGACGAAATCACTCCTGCGCAGCGGGCCTGGCTGCAACGTCACCTGAATGAGTTCGAGCGCGTGCTTCACGGGCCGGACTTCAAGGACGCGGCCAAAGGCTACGCCGCTTACATCGATGTGGATTCGTTCATCGACCAGCATCTGATCGTGGAGCTGACGAAGAACATCGACGGGTTTCGTTTCAGCGCGTTCTTCCAGAAAGATCGCGGCGGTAAGATCAAGATGCAGCCGATCTGGGACTGGAACCTGAGCTACGGCAACGCGAACGGGAAGCAGGGTCAGTTCGCGGAATACTGGTATTGGCCGCAACTGGACGACTCCCAGTATTCTTACTTCCGTCGGCTCTTTGAAGATCCTGATTTCGGCCAGCGTTACGTGGATCGTCTCGCGGAAGTGCGAGCCACAGTTTTCAGCCAGTCGAACCTGACCGCCAAGATAGACGCTCTCGTGGCGGACCTCGGCGGTGCGCGCGTTCGGAACTTCGAGCGCTGGCCGATCTTGAGCCGACGCATCTGGCCGAACACGTTCCTTGGCAAAACGTATGAGGACGAGATCGGTTACATGAAGGATTTCCTCTTCCGCCGTTTGCAATGGGTGGACCAGCAGTTCATCCCTGCGCCGCAAGTGTCGTCCGGTTCCCGTGCGCCGGGCGCTGGGCAGGGGAGCGTCACGCTCTCGGCGTCCGCCGGCAAAGTGTACTACACGCTCGACGGGTCGGACCCGCGGGCTTCCGGCGGCGCGGTGGCTGGAGGCGCGAAGGTGTATCAATCACCCGTTACGTTGCCCGCCGGCGGAAAGCTGTCCGCCCGCGCCTGGCAGAATGAGCGGTGGAGTGCGCCGCTTCGGTTTTAGCCGGAAGAGTGGAGGAGAAATTTCACGCAGAGAACGCGAGGGTCGCAAAGGTAATCCGGGAAACCAAAGCTGGCGCTCGGATGCAGTTGCCAGCCACCAACTCCTTGCTTGGCAGTGGGAGCTGCGTTTTGGTTCACTGTGCCCGCCGAATGCTACGACTCCACATCGCTGTTCTGTTCTTCGCCTGCCTTGCGGGCATGGGCGCGTCGTTGAGGGCGGCGGAGCCTGCGGCAGATCGCTTCACCATCGAATCAGAGGAGGAGAACAGCCTCGTCATCGATTTCGCAGCCGGCACGGTCAGCTATACGAACGGCGTGACCGTCCGCTATGGCGACGCCGTTTTGACCGCGAAAAGGATGCGGCTCGATCAAGAAACCAAGGACGTGGAAGCCGAAGGAAAGGTCCGGCTCCAGCAGGGCAACGAGGTCTGGTACGGCGAGCGGATCGAATACAACTTCAAGGACCGGAAAATTCTCGCGACCGAGTTCAAGGCCGGTCAGCCGCCGTTCTTCATCAGGGGCTCGGCGCTCAGCGGCGACCAGGTAAACAACGTCTATGTGCTGGCGGACGGCATCGTGACGACGGACGACTATGAGAAGCCCGGTTATCGCATCAAGACCAAGACGCTGACCATCGTGCCGGACGATTACATCGAGGCCACGGACGCCGTGCTGTATTTCAAGGACACGCCCGTGTTCTGGTTTCCCAAATGGCGTCGCAGCCTCAAGCGTCATCCGAACCACTGGGTCTTCGTGCCCGGCTACCGCGCCAAATACGGTGCATATCTCCTCTCCACCTACGAATGGTATTGGAACGAACGTCTCAGCGGCGCCGTGCATCTCGATGAGCGGCTCAAACGCGGGGCCGGCGTCGGCCCAGACGTCACCTATAATCTGCCGAACTTCGGCGAAGGGACGGCGAAGTATTACTACACGCACGACAAGAAGCCGGGCCGCGACGGACGCGGGCCGGAGAACGATGAGGATCGTCAGCGCGCCTGGTTCACGCATCAAGGAACGCTGCGCACGAATCTCACCATCAAGTCTGCCGTGCGTTACCAGAGCGATTCCCAGATTGTCCGCGACTTCTTCGAGACGGAATACCGCGAGAACACGCAGCCGAGCACCTTCGTGGAGCTGAACCAGATCTGGTCGAACTGGAGCCTGAACCTGCTCGCGCAGCCGCGCGTGAATGATTTCCAGGAGACCGTCGAACGCCTTCCCGATCTCAAGCTCACCGGGCTCCGCCAGCAGATCGGCCCCACGCCGCTCTTCTATGAAAGCGAAAATTCCTTCGGCCATTATCAGCGCAAGTTCGCGGTCGTGGACACGAACCGGAACGTCTTCACCGATCCGGACCGCTTCTCGGCGACGCGCGGTGACACGTTCCACCAGGTTCTGCTGCCGTGGACTTTCTTTGGGTGGCTGAACATCACGCCGCGCGCCGGCGGCAGGTTCACCTATTACGGCGAAGCGAGCGGTCCCGGCGCGAACACCGTTGAGGAGCAGCGCGCCGTTTTCAACACCGGTGCGGAAGTCTCGCTCAAGGCCTCGCGCACCTGGGCCGGTGCGAAGAACAAGTTCTGGGAGATCGACGGCGTCCGCCACATCGTCATGCCGTCGGTGAATTACGTGTATGTCCCGCAGCCGGGCGTCTCGCCGCGCCGCCTGCCGCAGTTCGATTACGAGCTGCCCTCCGCCGAGCTGCTTCCCATTCTTTATCCCGACTACAGCTCCATCGACTCCATCGACAGCCAGAACGTCCTGCGCCTCGGGCTGGAGAACAAGCTTCAGACCAAGCGTCACGCTGGTCTGGAGAACTTCTTTCACTGGTCGCTCTACACGGACTGGCGGCTCAAACCGAACGAGGATCAGGACACCTTCGCCGACCTCTACTCAAAGGTGGATTTGAAACCATTCTCGTGGCTCACGTTGAACTCGGAGCTGAACTACGGAATCAACCAGCACCGGTGGGATCAGTTGAACCATTCCGCGACCTTCGCCCCAAACGACAGGTGGAGCTGGACCGTCGGACATCGCTACCTCCGGGACGGCGCGTTCTACGGCACGAACGTCGGGAACAACCTCGTCTTCAACAGCGCCTATCTGCGCATCAACCCGAACTGGGCCGCGCGCGTCATCCATTACTACGATGTCCGCGAGAGTTTCGTGCAAAGCCAGTCCTACACGCTTTACCGCGATCTCCGGAGCTGGACCGTTGCGATGACCTTCCGTCTGTTGAAGGACAAGGGCAGTGATTCTGATTCCGACTACGGCTTCGCGATCACCTTTTCCTCGAAAGCCTTCCCCCGCTACCAGCTCGGCGACGACATCAACAAGCCGACGCAGTTGCTGGGATATTAGCTGCCACTGTGCAGAGGCTTTCTCCGTTCCCCTAATCCCATCGGGATTCTGTCATGTAGCCTAGGGTTGCCGAGTCGGTGAGGCTACCCTGGGTAGACCCGGTCAGAGTTCTCCAACCCCAACGGGGTTGCGGCGAATGACTGCTTAACGTGACGCAACCCCGTTGGGGTTGCGATTTCCTTTCCCACGTTTTCCCAGGGTAGCTCGTTCCTCGCAACCCTGGGCTGGAGGACGGAATCCCGTTGAGATTCTCCGAGCGCGGGTCCTGCGACCTGCAGCAACGTCCGACCTCCGCAGCGGAAATGTTTGCTGAGATTCGGGCTTAATGATCGGGGTCGGACCTCTTCAGTTACTCCAGCATGAACCACTGCACTTCCACCCTTCGGTTCTTTTCGCTGTCCGTGCCCAGCGCTTCTTCCCAGCCACGCCCGACGACATCGACGCGCGCCGCCTCGATCTTGTGGCGCTCGACGAGCAGGCGCTTGATTTCGTTCGCGCGGTTCTTGCTCAGCTCAATGGCCCGCAACGCCATTGTGCGGACGTAAGCCTCACCGCCGGTCTTGCGGAACTCCTCCACCTTCGTGTTGTCCACATGGCCGCGCAGCAGGACCACCGAGCCGGGGCTGACCTGGAGCATCTTCTTGATCACGTCGAGGTTCTTCAAATTTTCTTCCCGCGCCTGATCCAGCGTCGCGGAATTCGCCTCGAACTGGAAACGAATGTCCTTGGTCAGCACCGGATCGCCTTCGACTGCCGCCGCCGCTGAGGCGCGGATGGGCTTGATGGCAATCTGCTGTGCGCTGAACGCGCCGGAGCGCTCCAGCGTTTTCAAATGCTGCAAGTCCAGGAAGCGGTCGCCATCCACCGGATCTTTGACGAACTGGCTGCCGTAGGAATAGACCGACGCCTGATAGATGCCGCCAAAACTTCCTGCGGAATCAATCGAGCCGGAGAAGAACGCTAGATTCTCCGGCAGGTTCGAGAGATGCACCTTCGCGAGTTCCGCCTGCGCCTGCGCGCGTTCCCATTTGAACGCCTTCGCGATGACATCCAGATGCGCCGCCGCATTGTCGCGCACCAGGCGGTTGCCTTCGAGCAGGCCGTGGACGAGACCAGCAACCATGTTCGTCTGCTGCTGCGCGAAGCCCTTGTTCAGCACGAGAATGTCCGCGACGACCAGCAGGTTCATGCTCGTGGTCAGGATGTGAGCCTTGCCGCCGCTCTGCGCCGCGACCTCGGTCGTCTTCGGCGCCCACGTCACGCAGCCGGCGAGCCGGTTGCCGCCTTCCTTCAAATCGCGCAGGAAGAAATCTCCGGCGGCAAAGGCGTCCTCGCAGAAGACCAGGTTCAAGCTTTCCGCGTCTGGCGGCTCGCTGAGACTGGCGAGCGTGCGGATGTTCAGCCCGGCTTCCTGCGCCAGATACCGGATGAAGAAATCCGCCTCGGTGAACTGCGCCGTCGCCAGCACTTTGCCTTTGAGCGCGTTGATGCGCTTGATCTCACTGCGCACCACGACGCCGTCCGCGCCTCGCGAAAAACCAATCTGCGCCGGAACCACGACTTGGAACTGCTTCCCGTAAACCGCGAGCACATCGACCGTCGTGGCCGAGGCCGCCATCTTGCCGCTGTTGAGCGCGGACCAGCTTTCCTCTTCGCTCAGCTTGATGCGGACCTTGAAGCCGTGCTTCTTGAAGAAGACCGAGTTCTCGCCCGGCTCCAGCCCGCCGTTCGCCACGATGAGTCCGGCGTAGCCCGCGTATTCGCTCAGCTCCACATCGACGATGTTATCCTTCGGCAGATATGTTCCGGGCGTGGCGAGTTGGGGAATCTCCGTCTGCGTCTCGACCAATCCCGCGGTGGCTGTGTCGCCGCCGCTTTTCGCCGGTGAGGCCCCAGCCTTTGCCCCGCCGCCGCCGGACGGCGCGAACGTACCCCACCATTTCCACGCGCCGAAGCCGACGACGCCGAGGATGAGCAGAGTGAGGAAAATCTTTCCGCGTGCAGTCATGGGTTTTGTCTATTTCGTCGGAGTGGTTGGTGGAAATTTAGGCATTGGCTTGGCCGGTTCATCGCCGCTGCGGAACAACATGCATCCTCCCCACTTCAGCAACGCGAAGATGCCGGCCGCGAGCGCGAACAGCATCTCGACCGAGCCGAAGAAGCCGACGAAGATGCGCGTCTTGTGCAACGCCAGCGCGATGCCGAAGCTGCAAGCCATCAGGACCATCAAGCCTGACAGGCGATCGAATCCGGGAACATCATCGAACGAGACGCGCTTTCGGATGACCACCAGCGTCGCAACCATCGAAAAGATCGGCAGGAAGTAAATCAGCAGGTTGGCGTCGAGCAGGCTCTCGTTGCGGAAGAACATCGCGTAGGCCGTGAGCACAGCGGCGAAGGTGCCGGGGATGCACGTGAGATAGACGAGCACCGAATAAGCATACTTCCACGGCGCGTTGCGCCCCTCGCCCTGGCGATGACAGACACCGACGAGCCACGCAAGCGCGGGCAACGCAGCCAGGGTCGTTACAATCGGCGCGGGATGATTCCCTGCCGCTTGAATCAAATCGCGCAGCGTCATGGCGCTTACTCCAGCGTGAACCATTGCGCCTCGACGCGACGGTTCTGGTCGTTGTCCGTGCCGAGCGGCTCCTCCCAGCCACGGCCGACGGCGTCCAGGCGCTTCGTGTCGATGCCGTGCTTCTCGATGAGCAGACGCTTGATCTCGTTCGCGCGCTGCTTGCTGAAATCGATGGACTTGAGCGCCATCTGCCGCACGAACGCCTCGCCGCCGCGCTTGCGGAACTCCTCGACCATCGAATTATCGACGTGCCCGCGCAGCAGCACGATGGAGCCGGGACTGACTTGCAGCAGGCGCTTGATGGACTCGAGATTTTTCAAGTTGTCCTGATTGCTGCTGTCGAGATTCGCGGAGTTCGGCGCGAACAGGAACCGGATGTCTTTGCTCAAGAGCGGATCGCCTTCCACCGGCGCGCCGCCCGTCGAGCGAATCGGCGCGATGGAGACCTTCTGATCCTTGAACGTGCCGGCCTGCTCAATCGCCTTCAGATTCGCGAGGTCGAGGAAGCGGTCGCCGTCCACCGGGTCTTTTACAATCGCGCTGCCGTAGGCGAACACCGCCGATTGATAGATGCCGCCGAAACTGCCCGCCGCGTCAATCGCGCCCGAGAAGAACGCGAGGTTCTCCGGCAGGTTCGAGAGATGCACCTTGGCCAGCTCGGCCTGCGTTTCACTGCGGTCCCACTTGAACGCCTTGCCGATGAGGTCGAGCCACGGCGTCGGGTTGTCGCGCACCTGACGGTTGCCTTCCAGCAACCCTTCCACGAGGCCGGCGACCATCTTCGGATTCTGCTGGGCGAAACCTTTGTTCACGATGAGCACGTCCGCGACGATGAGCAGGTTCTTGCTTGTAGTGAGGACGTGCGCCTTGCCGCCGCTGCCTTCGGCGACTTCGGTCGTCTTCGGTGCCCAGGTGACGCAGCCAGCGAGCAGATTGCGCCCGGCCTTCAATTCGCGCAGGAACAGGTCGCCGGCAGCGAAGGCGTCCTTGCAGAAGACGAGGTTGAGCTTGTCGGCATCGGGCGCGGTCTTGAGATCGGGCAGCATGTTGATGGCGAGACCGGCTTCCTGCGCGAGGTAGCGGATGAAGAACTCCGCCTCGGTGAACTGCGCCGTCGCGAGAATCTTCCCCTTGAGCTGATTGATGCGCTTGATGTCGCTGCGCACCACGACACCATCCGCGCCGCGCGAGTAACCGATCTGCGCGGGCACGATTACCTGGAACTGCCGCCCGTAAATCGCGAGCACATCCGCCGTGGTGGCCGAGGCCGCCATCTTGCCGCTGTTCAGCGCGGACCAGCTTTCCTCCTCGCTCAGTTTGATGGCGACCTTGAAGCCGTGCTTCTTGAAGAACGCCGAGTTCTCATTCGGCGCGAGACCGCCGTTGGCCACGATGAGCCCGGCGTAACCGGCGTATTCGCTCAGCTCGATCTCGACGGTGTTGTCCTTCGGCTGATACGCGCCGGACGCGGCGAGCTTCGGGACTTCGGTCTGCGTCTCGACGAGTTCAGCAGCCTGAACGCTGGCGGCGGCCGGTTCCGTCCGAGCCTTGCCTAGATCAGAAGTCTGCGAAGCGGTCGGCGAGTTTGGGCTTTGGGAAGTGAGCTGGGGCAGCCATTTCCAGACGCCGAACCCCAGCGTGCCAAGGATGAGCAGGGTTAAAACAATTTTGCCTTTGGTGGTCATAGTGATGAAATCGAGTTTAATGTTTGTCCGTCCTCACCCCGGCCCTCTCTTGGGGAGAGGGCGAGCCAACAATTCAATAGCGCGATGCATTAAGTCAGCGATGGCCTACAGGTAATTCATTTCGCTGTCGCCTTAAGAGGTGGAGATACGGCTTTCGTAAACGATAGGCTTGAATCGCATCAATCACTGCCTCAGCCGCTGGAGCATGCAATAAAAGCGGTACGTCTGGCGCACTGTTGATGTCTAAGCCCGCACCTTCTAGTTCTTCGCGTAAGTCGGTGACTATAGTGAGAAACGCACGCCCTCCCCTTGGATTCAACTGCAACAAGTTCGCTACTTGAGCATCGCTGCTCGCAAGTAGTAAGTCCTTCGCAAACGCCTCTGCCATTCGGAATAGATGCGGGTTGTTTCCCATCGGCTCCACGCCCGTGCTGGTCAAACGGGTCTCCATGACGTTGATCGCATCTGCGAGTTCCTGAATGTTGCGCGCTATCATACTCAATCGGTAATGTTCGATTCAGCGAGTTGCTTTTTCACTTCTCCGCAATCTTCTGCCGCTCTGCAGGCGCGGTGGTGGACGGTGGGGCGGCGGCTTCGCTTTGGACCATGCCCATCTTCTTTTTGTATTCTTGGAAGAGCATCGCGCCGCGCGCCTTGCGCATCTCCTGCTGGCGCGAGATGCCGGAGCCCATTTCCTTCGCGAGATCGAGCGTGGCGCGCATCTGGCCTTCGCCGGATGCCGCCGATTGCCGAAGCTGCTGCATCGACTGGCCCAGCTCGCCCCCGACCATGCCTTGCAGCTCGGTGATGGAGCTTTTCATCATGCCGGCCAGTCCCTCAAGCGAACGTCCGATGGCGACCTTGGCCTTCACGGCCTCGAACTCGCGCTGGAACTTCTGAATCTCACGCAGGCTCTGCGCGATAATCTCGGTGTTCTGCTTGTAGAGCTGCTCCAGGCTGTCGAGCTGGGCCTTGTTCTCGTTGATGTCGCCTTCGAGTGCGGCTAGTTCCTCGGCGTAATGCGCGCCGTTGGCGTCGTCGTTCGCGGCGGCGGCGGCCTGCAACATGCCTTGAAGATCGTCACGCTGACGTTCCTGGCGTTTGACCTGGTCCTTGAGCAGCGCGACCTGTCCGGCGAGCTGGCCGTTGGCGTAATGCGCCTTCTCGGCCTTGGCTTTGGAATCGCGGATGCCGCGCTCGACGACGGCCTGGTTGATGGCGTCGGTTTCGGTCGCCTGCTCGGCCATCAAGCCGAACCAGATGAAGATGCGTTTGATTGCTCTAAACATAGTTTTGGTTCTTTCTAAAAGTTACTTCTTAGCGGGCGCTTCCTTCTCCAACAGAATCTTCTCCTCCAAGATGAACTCCAACTGCTGGCCGAGCTGCTTCTCGTCCACGGCGCCGACCACGGTCACGCCCAGCTTCTTGAGCGGCGCGAACACCTTGGCATCGATGTCGAACGCGACGAAGTGAATGAAGATGGGGCTGCCTTTGCTCTCGGAGGCCTTGTTGATCTTCGGCACGACGACGACGGGGTCGGGGCCGGCGGTGTTCATGCCGTCGGTCACGACCAGGATGTGCTTGGCGGTGAACTTCGAGTTCATCAGCACGCGGCTGGCGGTCTCGATGGTGACACCGAGCGGAGTTCCGCTGTCGGGACCGCGATATTGTTTCACCCAGTCGCGCATGGCCTGCGGCTTGAAAGGGCCGAACTTCACGGCTTCCGCCGCGCCGGTGCCTTTGAAGATGAACAGGCCGGCGTGAATGGTCTCGGGCGGAGCCGAGTTGGTGGCGAAGTGTTCGACGCGGTTCACGATCTGTTCGAGTGAACGGTTGCCGATGATCCATTTCGCGGCGCGCTGACCGTCGGCGGTCCGCACGGGTTCCTTCATGCTGCCCGAAGTGTCATAGACAATGGCGAGCGCGATGCCGTCTTCCTCAGTGTTGACGGAGAAGATTGGTTGGATCGCCAGGCAGGCGATGGCGATCAGGACGAATACCGTCCGGAGCACGGGAGGCCGGTAGGTGGAACAGCTTTTCATACTCCGCAGTCGTTGTGGTCGCATCGTTATCAATCGTTGTCGGACGTGTCAACTTATCCTTCGGCGCTGTAAATCATGCAGCTATAAATCCTCGGGAGATTTGGAAAAACTGGGAAAGTGGGAGAGTGAGCAGGTGGGAAAGTGAGAGGGGCGGACGTTCAGAGATTTTGAATTCTCACTTTCCCACTTTCTCACCTGCCCACTTTCCCCCGGAAGAGTGAGCCTCCTCACGTCGGCTGCTGCTTGAAAGGAATCACATCACAAACTCCAACTCCGGCTCGCGCGGAATCAGCCCCGCCCGGTAAGCGCGGCCGAGGAAGCGGCGGATGGATTCGCGTCCTTTCTCGCCGTAATCGAGCGTCCAGTGGTTCACATACATCCCGACGAATTTGTCGGCGAGATCCGTTCCCATGTCGCGGGCGTATTGAAGCGCGTGCTGCACGGCTTCGGGACGATGATCGAGGCTGAACTGGATGCTGGCGGTGAGAATGTCCGAGATGGTTTTGCGCACGGCCGGTTCGAAGCGCTTGTGAATGACGTTGCCGCCGAGAGGCAGGGGAAGGCCGTCGTTCTCTCGCCCCCACCAGACGCCGAGATCCTCGCAGACCTGCAAGCCTTCGTTCTGATACGTGAGCTGGCCTTCGTGGATGATGAGGCCGACATCGGCCTGGCCGGAACGGACGGCCTGGAAGATTTGGTCGAAGGGCACGACCATGTAGTTGAAGTCCTTTGCGGGTTTACCGAGCCAGAGCTGGAGCGCAAGGAACGCGCTGGTCATGGTGCCGGGCACGGCGATCTTCTTGCCGAGAATCTCTTCCTTGGAGAAGCGCTGTTTGCTGACGAGCATCGGGCCGTAGCCATCACCCATGCTCGCGCCGCTGGGGAGGAGCGCGTATTGATCGCAGACGTAGGCGTAGGCGTGGATGCTGATGGCGGAGATGTCGAGTTCGCCGCGCGTGGCGCGTTCGTTCAAGGTCTGGATGTCCTGGAGGATGTGTTCAAACCGATGGCCGTGGGCCGGGATGAGATCCTTCGCCAGCCCGTAGAACATGAAGGCGTCATCGGGGTCGGGCGAGTGGCCAAGAGTCAGTGTGCGCTGCGACATGTTGCGACGATAAAGCTCCCGCGAATGGCTTGTCACGGGAAAGGTTGGCTGCTCACGCAATGCACGGGAAGGGCGCAAAGGTCAGAGGGGAATCCAGGTCGTGGGCAAGGCCGGGGACATGGATCGCGGCTGTGTGCGAAGCACCAGCCGCAGCAGCTTCGCCAAGCCATGCCGATGAAATACTCCTAAAGTCTCGGTTTCATTCCACCCGCTGCGGCTGGTCCTTTGGACACAGCCGCGATCCGGGACTGCATGAACCAGCTTCGCCCCTCGAGTTGCTCAGGCCGAACGGCTCGTGGCGAGCGGGAGGTGGATCTGCTCGGAGTGGACGCTGGAGACCGGACTCCATTCCGCCGCCTGATCGACGACGCGGCGCATCTGGCTGAACCACCACCGGGCGCGGGTCACGCGGCAAGGGCGTGAGTGGGAACGACGACGACGGTTGCGGGACGGGAGGCTGATTTCGAGCTGCTGAGTGTTCATGGTTTGCATTTGTTTCGCGCCAATCTACCGCCAGGGGTGCGACAAATGCGGTCCATGTGAACTGTATGTTTCAGGCGTGGATTTTCGGGTGTTTGCGATGCATTCGTGCTGCAACTTGTCTCTCTGTAATAATGGGGTTATGGTCGCGTCAGTGAATTTCCGCCGTTGGACAACTAGGACCGGGACATTCCTTGCTCTGTGGCTGTGCATCGCCGTTTCTGCGCAGGCGCAGAACAAGGTGATTCGTCTGCGCAACGAACAGATTCAAACCACTCCACCGAACCGGGAGCAGACCCTTCGTGCCGCCCAGCAGCCCGCCTTGCCCGTCTCCGGACTTTATCTGATCCAATTCTCGGACCGTTTCGATCCCGCTTGGAAAGAGGAATTTCGTGGCCGCCGGGTGGAACTCCTTCGCTACGTTCCCGATGACACGTATGTGGCCCGGCTGGTCAACGTGTCTCTGGAAGACCTGCGGGGGCTGCCGTTCGTGCAATGGGTGGGTGAATATAAGGTGGAGCACAAACTGCACGGGATGCTTCGCAACTTGGCCCGCCGCGGAAACAATCTCGCCGAGGCACCCGAGGTCAGCATTCTGTTTTCTCCCACGGCGACGCCTGCTGAGCTGGCAGAGGCGCGTGCTCGTTTGGCAAAGATCCAGCAGCAATCTCACAGCCGGTTTGGGTCCGTGCTGCGGGGCAGGATCACTCCCGTGCAGCTCCAGCGGCTGGCGGAGTCCTCTGCGGTGCTTTGGATTGAGCCCGCTCCGCGCATGAAGCTGGTCGATGAGATTTCCTCGAAGCTCGTGGCCGGTGAAGGAACGGGTCACAGCACGCTCATGCAGGATTTGGGGCTCGATGGCCGTGGAGTGACGGTCTCGGTGGCGGACAGCGGCTTGCATGAAGGAAACGCTGCGACCATGCACCCTGACCTGGCCGGACGAACTCCCGCCTTTTTCCACTATGGAGACTTGCTGGATGCCTCGGATGAACACGCGCACGGCACTCATGTCTCGGGAATCATCGCAGGCAACGCCACGATTGGGACAACGGATGAGCTGGGTTATTACTATGGCCTCGGCGTCGCTCCCGGCGCATCCATCGTCACTCAGCGGATTTTTGATGGCGCAGGCGGATACGAGGCGCCGCCATCCTTCGAGACGCTGACGCGGGATGCCGTGCAGGCCGGAGCGGAGATTGGGTCCAACAGTTGGGGCGATGACACGCAGGGACGTTACGACATCAGCGCGGCGGAGTTCGATGCCTTGGTGCGGGATGCAGATGATGTTACTCCCGGTGACCAGCCTTACATCCTTGAGTTCTCGGCGGGCAACGCTGGTCCTGGACCGCAGACGATTGGCAGTCCGGCTGTGGCCAAGAACGTCATCGCCACCGGTGCGTCGCAGAACAACCGGTTCGACTTTTTTGTCTATGACGAAGGGTCGGATGTCATGGCGGATTTCTCCAGCCGTGGTCCTTGCGAAGACGGGCGCATCAAGCCGGATGTCGTGGCTCCGGGAACTTGGATCGCGTCCCTCCGTTCCCCCGTCGCCAATGACGAGAACGCGTGGCTCGACATCGACGCGGACTATCTCTACATGGGCGGAACCAGTCAGGCCGGGCCGCAGGTGTCCGGCGCGGCGGCGGTGTTTGTGCAGTATTACCGCGAGACGTATCCCGATCTGGGCACGCCTTCGCCAGCGTTGGTGAAAGCGGCCTTGATTCATTCCGCCGTGGACATGGATGACAGCTTGGGCACGGCACCCACGCCAAACATGGACGAAGGCTGGGGACGCGTTGACTTGACCCGGATCATTCTCAGCCCGCGCTGGCACGAGTTCATCGATCAAACGAATCTCCTCACCTCCGGTCAGACCTACGAACGCAGCGTCATCATCGCCGACGCGAATGAACCGTTCGTGGTGACGCTGGTTTACACGGATGTCCCCGGCTTTCCGGCGGCGATTCCGGCGCTGGTGAACGACTTGGATCTGGAGATGGTCGGCCCCGACGGCCGCATCTATCGAGGCAATCAATTTGAGGCGGGAAAATCCATTCCAGACGCTCCCGCCAGCGACAGCTTGAACAACGTCGAGGGCATTTACATCGATGCTCCCGCGCCCGGCGAATACATCCTGCGGGTGAAGGGACGGAACATTGGGCAGGACGCGCGGCGCGACACTCCGGCCACCGACCAGGATTTCGCCTTGGTCATTTCGGGGAACATTCCTTCGGTGGAAACGGGAATCGTGCTGCTGGACCGCACTCAATATACAGTCCCGGGCCGCATCAAGGTGAAGCTGTTTGATTTCGATCTGGCCGGAACTCCCTCGGCGAACGTGGTGGTCAAGAGCGCCACCGAACCGAATGGATTTACGCTGACGTTGCAGCCCTTCAACGCGTCGGGAGTTTTCACCGGATCAGTTGCCACCGCCACGGGCGCTGTAAATTCTGCCGATGGGAAGCTTCAAATTGCGAACGGAGATTGGATTCGTGTCGAGTATGTCGATGCGGGGGACAACGTCACCAATTCGGCCAGGGCGACGGCCGACCTGATCGCGCCGGTCATCACGGACGTAATGGTCACGAACCAGTTCGGACAGATGGACGTCTCCTGGGTGACGGATGAGCCTGCCACCGCTGTGGTCCGCTACGGAACCAACAGCGCCATGTCCCAGTCGGTGACCAACAGTTTTCTCACGCTCACGCATTCCGTGGAGCTGGGCGGGCTGACCGTCTTGTCCACGAACTATTTCGTGGTCATCTCGACGGACGCGGCGGGAAACATCCGGACGAACAACAACAATGGTGCGCTGTTCAGCTTTGTGGCGCTGCCCTCCGCGACGGTGTTGCTGGTCGATGCGTATGTGCCCAACTTTGAAGACATCGACATTCCTCTCAGCACCTACACCAATGCCCTGAACGAAACCGGGGTGAGCTATGATGTGTGGAGCACGGAGTCCCGCGGCATGCCCGTGCTCAGCAACCTGCGCTCCTATCAGATCGTAATGTGGCGTTTGAACGACAGTTTTAACCAGTCCAACGACATCATTCCGACCGCCCAACAGAACGCGCTTCAGATGTACCTCAATGGCGGCGGCTCGTTCTTCATGGCGTCGATGGAGATCATTTCCCGTCTGCTCAATGCAGGCGGCGGCCCGTTCGTGAGGAATGTGCTGCACATTTCGCGCTTCGACAGAAATACGGACGATCCCTTCTCCCACTGCCTGGATTGCGATGAGGATTTCCGGGTGCCCGTGGCGGCGGGCGTCAGTGCGGACCTCATCGGCGACGGCATGGAGCTGCTGCTGGATTACTCGCAGTATCCTTCGATTGAATTCCTCGAGCTTGGACCGGACTTCGCGGACACGTTCGGCCCAGCGACCAATGCTTCGCCATTCCTGCTGGAGCAGAATTCCGGCAAGCCGTGCGGCGTCCGCTTTCCTAGAACCGGAGCGGACAGCACCGGGCGCGTGGCGTTTGTCTCGTTCCCGCTGGACTCCATTCCTGAATTCGGCCCGCCGTTGGGCACCCGTTCCTCATTCCTGCGCCGCGTGTTTCAATTCCTCGCGCCCGGCCTGGACGGCGTGGGAACGGTGGCGCTGGATCAGGATTCCTATCGTCTGCCGGATTTGATCACCATTGAAGTGGCGGACACGGATCTCGCCGCATTGGCCAGCGCGACGGTGCAGATTCATTCCAGCTCGTTCAGCAACCGGGTCGCCGTGGCGGTCAAACCGACGGCCAAGCCGGGCCTGCTTCGTGGGTTCATCTCGGTCCTACCAGGCACGAACGCCGCAGCACCGGGCCGGTTCCGCGCGAACAACGGGGACACCATTGTGGTGGAGTATTTCGATGCGTCAGGGCAGGTGACCCTCCAGTCCACCGCAGTGGTGGATGCCGTCCCTCCCGCCATCGCCAATCTTGATTTGGAAGTGGGATACCAGGACGCGACCGTGCTGTGGGACACCACGGAGCCTACGGATGCGCTGGTCCAGTACGGCGAGTCGGTGTTTCTCGGGAAGACCGCCTACGTTTCCGAGCTGTCGTCGGGCCATGCAGTTCAGTTGACGGGGCTGACGCCGGGCCGCGCGTATTACTACAAGGTGGTCAGCCGCGATTCGGCAGGAAATGTGGTGGAGGACGACAATGGCGGCCAGCACTACACATTTGAAACCCTGCACCCGTTGACGCCGCCTTTTGTGGATGGAATGCAGAATGGCGCGACGAACTGGACCGTGTTCAATGGCGAAGACACGCAGTACGTCTGGCGGCTGGGCTCTCCGCAAAACGGCCATGTGGCGAACACACCGACTGGTGACGCCACCGCCTGGGCCAGCAACCTGCAGGGCGATCCGGCGGACTATATCGATACGTTCCTGATCAGTCCGGCGATTGACCTCACGGGCGGAAACGTGGCGCGCCTGCGGTTTATGAACGCCTACAATTTCGGAGACAATCCAGAGTGGGACATCATCAATGGCGGCGAGCTTTTGATAGTGACCAATTCGGTCAGTGCTCCTGCCACTTTGGCGACCTACACTGATCGCAACCGCGACTGGGAGCAGGAGAAGATTGATCTCACGCCCTATTTGGGCAGCGTGGTGTTTTTGATCTGGCATCACCAGTTGCTTTCCTTTGAGTCGCAGCCGCGTCCTGGCTGGGCCATCGATGACGTCAGCGTGGAGGTGCTGACGATTCCGCCTGGCGTCATCCAGGTGACCAACAATCTGGCGCAGGCCCGCGTGAGCATCACTGGCCCCGTGGACCGCACCATGCTGGGCTACTCGACCAACTTCGCCGATCTGCCTCCCGGCGATTACGTGGCGACTTGGAATGCAGTTCAGTTCTACCTCACGCCCAAAGCCCAGACCAATGAGCTCGATGAAAATGGGGTGATGGAGCTGCTGGGCGATTACACCTTCCCGGACACGAATGCAAACGGCATGTCGGATCTCTGGGAACAGCAATATTTCGGCGCCATCTCTCCCACGCGCACCTGCCTGACGGATTCCGATTCGGACGGGTTTCCGGATTGCGCGGAATTTGCGGCTGGAACGAGCCCGGTTCTCGCCAATTCTTACCTGCGCCTGCCCCCGCCGACCTTGATCACGCAGGCTTCGGTCAGCAAGCTCCGCTTCCAATGGCAGTCCTCGCCGGGCCGGGTCTATCAGGTGCAAGGTTCTGCGGATGGATTCACCTGGGGAGCCGCGTCGATGTGGATGAGGGCTTCCACCTCGACGGCCTCCGTTCTGATCTCCGTGCCGGACAGCGAGGAGCCGTTCCTCTTCCGCCTTGAAGTGAAGCCATAGGAACCCTTGCCTTCTTCAACGGCTCTTGATTGCAATTCCCAACTGTGAAATCTCCGTTGCTTCTGATATCGACCAGGACATGTCTGTGGAGTTTGTGATGCCTGATTTCGTGCTGAAGCAAAGACTGGCGTAGCCGGGGTTGCTGGAGGTGAGGCGAAGACTCTGGCCGGCTCCGGGAGTCGGGTCGAACGCATAGTAACCAAGAAGATCTACTACCACATCCTGGGTGGAACTCGGAACGACGATCGACGTTTGGGATTCAGCCAGTTCTCCGAAATGACCGGCAATCGTTCCCAGCGCCTGAACTTGATTCGCGTTGGTGAAAATCATGCCGGCAAGTGCGAGTTCCAAAGCCGGTCCGCTCATCGTGACCTGCAAGGTTTGCGTCCCAACGAGTGGCGTTTTCAAGGCGTAGAGCGCCAGTTTCCCGCTGCCATAAAACCAGTTCGTCGTTGCCACCTGCGAACAAGCGACGCCGCCGTAAGTCACCCCGGACACCGCAGCGTCATCATTCCAACACAAGCCGATCAGCAGCAGGCGGTTCTCACCCGATGACACGAGTGGCGTCGAAAGAGCGGCGGCATTCAGTCCATGAGCTTCCGCCCCAGATGCGAAGCCGGGCGGGCCGGAGGTTCCTCCTGCCACGGGAGAGACTCGATAGAATCCGGATTGATTGAGGCCGGCGAATGAATCGAGAACCTCGACCGAACCTCCTGTTCCCGGCACTTGGTCCGCGACCGTTGACCAGCTTCCGGCCAGCATCGTCTGGCTCCGTTCCACGCGATACATCTGTCCGGCAATCGAGCTAAAGCGAAGTCGAAACTCGTTCGTCTGGATCGCGACCGACTGGATGACCAGATCCCCCGGCTGGCCCGGCCGATAGACGGCGCTCACGTTCACGTTGCGGTTGGGCACGATGAGCGCGTGGGATTGCGTGCCGCCGTCGGTCCACGCCTGGAAGATGAAATTTGATCCGCCGGCGATCTGGTTGGGCGCTTCCAAGGAGTGCTGAAATCCGATCACCGAACCATCTGTGAACGGTGTGACGCGGCTGATTCCGTCGAGCTTCACGGAGAACCCGCTGGGCGCGCTGTCCACGGTCACATCCACCAGTTCGGGATTTACGATCACCGAGGCAGAGCCCTGCAGACCGGAGCTGTCCGTCGCGATGAGAAGCAATTCGTAGCTGGTGTCATGGCCGAACGGATGACCGGTGCTGGGTATGGTCAGCGCGCCGCGATTGGTGAGCGACCAGTTGCCCAGCACGGGATGAATGTGTTCGGCGTGATGAAACAGCACGGTCCAATTCAACGCGCTCGCTGACAGGTTACCATCTTCCGGGTCGGTGGCGTGGCCGCTGAATGAGATGACATCGCCGGCCCGAAATGTTCTGCCAGAGATCGGCGCGTCGATCGTCACCGTGGGCGGGTTGCCCACCACAATGGTGAGCGGTGGGGACATCGTGGAGTTCGCGCCATCGGAGACTGCCAGGCGCACGGAATAGCTTCCGGCCTGCGAGTAAGTGTGTTTTGGATTCGCGTTGGTGGATCTCGTGCCGTCGCCGAACGTCCAGCCAAAGGTGATGCCGCCGCCCTCGGGGTCCGTGGAGCCGGTGCTCGAAAAGCTCACGACCAGTGGCGGCTGGCCGGCTGTGACTGATGCCGAGGCTATGGCGGAAGGGGGCTGGTTGGTGGATGCGATGTATCGAATACGCCGGATCATCGCCCAAAAATTATTCGGATCATGGCTGAAATCGGCGTAGTAAAGAGCACCATCTGGACCTTGCGCCAGTCCCGTCGGATCGCCGTAGTCTCCATCCAAAGTGCCGTCCGCCGGTTCGAAGTTCACTGCTCCGCTGACAGCGCCATTCGTGTTGAAGGTCAGCCGGCGAATCCAGTTCTGCGCGTAATCTGCAAAAAAATAGCTTCCGAAGTACGCGTTCGGAAACTGGCTGCCCCGATAGGTGAAACCGCCGGTCACACTGGCATCCCGTCCAGCGTGTCCGTAGGAATAAATCGGGCTGGTGAAGCCGGCGATGCCGCAAGCGCCCTCGCACTCCGGCCACCCGTAGTTTGCGCCGGGAACGCCGAGATTGATTTCCTCCTGTGCGACATCCGGATCGTTGCCGCCCACCTCGCCGATGAACAGGCGGCCGGTCAGCGAATCAAAGCTGATTCGGAAAGGATTCCGCAGACCGTAGGCCCAGATCGCGTCGAGGTTCGGTCCGGTGCCATCGTAGAACGGATTGTCGAGCGGGATGGAACCATCCTTGTTCACGCGCAGAATTTTCCCCCGGTAACTCGTCAGCCTCTGCGCGTCTTCCGGGACGAATGCTTCGCCGACAGAGATGTAAACCTTGCCGTCTGTTCCGATGGCAACTCCGCCGCCCTGATGATCGTCCTGTGCGGGCTGGATGTCCTGCCACACTACGACCTCGCTTCCTGCCACGGTTCCGTTCCCGCCGGCAGTAAAGCGCGAGACACGATTCCGGTTCAGCGATCCTTTCGTGTAGTAAACGTAGTAGTAACCGTTGGCGTCAAAGTCCGGATCCGCCGCGATGCCCAGCAGTCCCTGGCCGCCGAAAATTCCGGCGCTGTCAAGGTGGAGGAATGGCGTGACATCCGGGACGCCGGCATCCGGTTGAATCACGAGAATCTCCTCCTGCAATTCAGCGACCAGCAATCGTCCGTCCGGGAGGAACTCGATGGCCGCAGGCTGATTTAGGCCGACTGCGTAGATCTCGTTTTGAAAGCCCGGCGGCGGTTCAGCGACGGCGATGGAACGTACGAATAAGACAGCGGACAGGAGCAGCTGCCGGAACAGAAATTTCATGTTTACGACGAATCAGGAGTCTCTGACTTTACTCAGAGATCGGCCTGAACCGCACTAACTTGAGCCACTTTTCGCAACCTTTTCAAGCGGCCGCGCGATTAGTCCGTTGCTGGCCAAAATCTGGTAAGTGTAATCGTCACCGACCGCCTTGCTCCAAAACTCGCCGCCCGCGCATTCCACAATCAGCCCGCCCGCCGCGATGTCCCACAGGCGCAGGCCGTATTCGAGATAGGCGTCCATCCGCCCGGTGCCGACATAGACCAGCGCGAGAGCCGCCGCGCCCATGATGCGAACCTTGCGCACGCGATGGATGAGGCCGTTGAAGACCGGCAGCATCTTGTTCAGCGTGGACCGTTGCTTGGCGAAGCCCAGCGCCACGATGGATTCATTGAGTTTCTTGCGGTCGCTGACGTGAATGACTTTCCCGTTCAAGCGCGATTGATGGCCGCGAATCGCCGTCCACATCTCGTCCGTAAACGGGTCGTAAACCACGCCGACGACGCTACGAAACTCCTCCGCTGACTGAGCCTTTGCTTTCGTTTTGGAACGTGTGCGGACTTGCAACGCGATGGAAACGCACGCGTGCGGAATCCCATAGGTGAAGTTCACCGTGCCATCGATGGGGTCCACCACCCAGCGCACCGGAGCCTCCGGGTCGCCGAGGATTCCTTCTTCGCCGAGGATCGGAACCGTTGGGAAAGCCCGGCGCAGCTCGCGCTCGATCCGTTTCTGGCAGCGCACGTCCAGCTCCAGCTTGATGTCGTGCTGGCTGGCTTCGTTGATCTTTTTCGCCTTGTTGAGATTGACGCGCATCATCTTGCCCGCCGCACGGGCGGCGGTGACGGCGGCGGTGAGGGCGCGTCTGGTTTCAGTGGTAGTCATGGCATCTGGATGGTTTTGAGTAACGCCCGCTCTCATCCCTGGCATGTTCGGAAAATGGGGGCAGAAAAATGCCGCATGTTTTCCTGCCCCCATTTTTCTGGCTGTCGGTTCATAATGAAGGACGGGGCGTGGACGGGCTAATTCCAACCACTCATCCCTTCATCCCTTCAATCGCCTTCTGGACGTGATCGCGTTTCGCGATCCAGTCTTCGAGACGCTTGCGATGTTCCGTCAGCACTTCGGGCGGAACCTTGTGCGCGAAGCTCGGGTTTGCCAGCTTCTGCTCCACCTTCGTGATCTCGACGACGATCTTCTCCAGCTCCTTCGCGAGCCGGACGGTTTCGCCGGCGACATCCACGTGGCCTTCCAGCGGCAGATAGAGCTCGCCCATCTCGGCTTTCACCGACGACACGTTTTTGCCCGGCACATATTCCGGATTGATCTCCAGCGTCTCCGCGTTGAGCAGGAGCTTGATGACCTCAATGTCGTTCGGCGGCAGATCACGGTCCGCCTTGAAGATGAACTTCACCTTCTTGTTCGCGGCGATGCGGGCTTCGGCGCGCAGGTTGCGGCCCTTGCTCACGAGATCGAACTTCGCGTTCACGAAGTCGAGGTAGCAGTCGTCGAGGCTGTAGTGATCGCGGAAGTCGGCGTCGAACGGCTTCGGCCACGGCGCGTGCATGATGCTCTTGCCGCCCTGCGCGTCCGGCATGTCGGCCGAGTAACCCATCCCATGCCACAGCTCCTCCGTGATGAACGGCACGAAGGGATGGAACAGGCGCAGCGTGTGGCTGAGGACGAAGTCCATGACCGCGATCACGTTGGCTTTCTTGGGATCATCGTAGCCGCCGACGTGAGGAGGCGGAACCTCACTGGCTTGGTCGCCCTCCGCCTCGTTACCTCGGCGGCTACCAGATTGGAGCACCGCCTTGCAGCTCTCCACATACCAGTCGCAATACTCGCTGTAGAAGAAACGGTAGAGCGTGGCCGTGGCGTCGCTGAAACGATACTCGGCGAAGGCCGTGTCCAGCTCCTTGATGGCTGCGTGCAGCTTGAGCAGGATCCACTTGTCATCGCTGCGCAGCTTGCTCACGTCGATCTCGCCTTGTGCCTCGCCGCCCTGCATCTGGCGGAAACGGCAGGCGTTCCAGAGCTTGTTGCAGAAGTTGCGGCCCAGCTCGACGTTCTGTTCATCGAAGAGGATGTCCTGCCCGAGCGGCGCGGCGCGCATCACGCCGAAGCGCAGCGCATCCGCGCCATACTTGGCGATGAGGTCGAGCGGGTCGGGCGAATTGCCGAGCGACTTCGACATCTTGCGGCCCTGCTTGTCGCGGATGATGCCGGTGAAATACACGTTCCGAAACGGCAGGTCGCCCATGTATTCGTAGCCCGCCATGATCATGCGGGCGACCCAGAAGAAGATGATGTCCGGCCCGGTGACGAGATCGGTCGTGGGATAGAACGCCTTCAGCGTCGGGTTCTTTGCGTCGGTTTCCTTGTCGCCGGTCCAGCCCATCGTGGCGAATGGCCAGAGCCAGGAGCTGAACCAGGTGTCGAGCACGTCGGGGTCTTGGGTGAAGCCTTTCTGCTCAAGAATTGAAGCTTCTTCGTCAGAAGCTGTCGCCGCTTGAAAAGTCATCGAACCATCAGAGTGCAGCCAATAGCTCTGATGAGTTTCATGCCCCGGCCACCCATGATGCGAGGCAACCGGAGTGAAACCAATCGACGCCTCAATCTTCCGCAGCGCGTCGCTGATCTGTTCCATCGACAGCCGATTTGCCTTCCGTGCTTCGATAAACTGCTTGCTCTCATCTGTCGCCTGAAACTCTTTGCTCCACACCGGAATGCGATGCCCCCACCAAAGCTGGCGGCTGATGCACCAGTCCTGAATGCCGCCCATCCAGTGGTCGTAAACCTTCGCCCACCGATCGGGATAAAACTTCATCGCACCCGTGGCCACGCACGCTTTCGACTTGTCCACGCTCGGGTACTTCAAAAACCATTGCTCGCTCAAGCGCGGTTCGATGGGCACATCGGCACGTTCGCTGTAGCCCACGTTGTTCGTGTACGGCTCTTCTTTGTCCAATGAGCCAAGTTCCTTGAGCTTCTCCACCGCGAGCTTGCGGGCGGCGAAGCGGTCCAGCCCAGCGAGGTCGGAGCCAGCAGCCTCGGTCATCCTTCCGTCTGGACCAATAACTTCGATTACAGTCATTCCACCCAACTCGGAATTATTCTCTCGCTGACCTTGATTAATAATTCTGTGGTAAATCTCGAAGTCGGCCTTGTCGTGCGCGGGCGTCACCTTGAGCACGCCGGTGCCGAACTCGAAGTCCACATGCTCGTCGCCAACGATCGGAATGAGCTTCTGTTCACGCGGCAGCTCAGAGGGCAGGGGACGCACGATGTGCTTGCCGATGAGATGCGCGTAACGCGGGTCCTTCGGATTCACCGCCACCGCCGTATCGCCGGGAATCGTTTCCGGCCGCGTCGTCGCGATGGTCAGCCAGGTGCCGGTAGGACAGGCTTCCAGCCTGTCCCTTACTCCGAGAGCTTTAGCTTCGTCCACGCCGCCGGAAGATCCAGACAGGCTGGAAGCCTTTCCTACGTCCACCACTTCGACCTTGAAGTGATACATGAACCCCTTCTGCTCCTTCATCGTCACTTCCTCGTCGGAGAGCGCGGTGAGCGAGGCGGGACACCAGTTCACCATGCGCTTGCCGCGATAGATAAGCCCCTTCTTGTAGAGATCGACGAAGACCTTCTGCACGCAGCGCGAATACTCCGGGTCCATCGTGAACCGGGTGCGCGACCAGTCGCAACTCGCGCCGAGCGCCTTGAGCTGCTGGAGAATGATGCCGCCGTATTTCTCCTTCCAGTCCCAGATCCTCGCGACGAGCGCCTCGCGGCCGAGGTCGTTGCGGTGCTTGATCTCGCCGGCCTTCTTCATCGTCTTCTCGACGACGTTCTGGGTGGCGATGCCGGCGTGGTCGGTGCCGGGCAGCCAGAGCACTTCCTTGCCGTCCATGCGCGCCTTGCGGGCGAGGATGTCCTGGATGGTGTTGTTCAGGACGTGGCCCATCGTGAGCACGCCGGTGACGTTCGGCGGCGGGATGACGATGGAATACGCCGGGCGCGTGGCCGAGACGCGCGCCGGATCGGCGACGAAGAACTTCTCGTCGAGCCAGTGTTGATACCACTTCGATTCGACCGGCTGCGGTTCGTAGGCTTTGGCTAGTTCGGACATTGAGCTGGGAAACTACAGAGCCGCGCGCCAGCCCGCAATCCATCAGGTGAGATTGTGCAGCGAAAAAGCGGGAGCCGCGTCGCACGGCTCCCGCTAAAGGAGTGCCGCTTACTTTGACTTGTGAATGACGATGCTGCCGCCGCCGATCACCTGCGGATTGGCATTGTCGATGTCCTCCGATGCCCCGAGTGCGTTGTCGTAAACGATCGCCCCTGTGGTCACGCTCCAGATCTTGATGCGGAATCTGTCCGTGCCACCGCCACCGGCGATGTCTCCATCCGTGGCCGTCAGCAGGAAGCCGAAGTCGCCGACGCCGTTGATGGTTCCGGAGCCTTTGTATTGCGCCTTGGCACCTGAGACCACCAGCCATTGGTAAACCGTGCTTGAGAAGTTTACTTCAACGCCGGCGCAGAAAACCAAAAACGCCAGTGAGGTCATCACTGGCGTCGGCTACTTTCAGACGGGATTATTGCGCAGGCAACCTTCGCACCAAAGCGCTGTTGTTTCGACGTCCGCCCGCGATCACGTTTCCATAAGAATCAACCGTCATGGAAAACACAGTGCCACCATCAAGTGCGTCGGTCAGATTGTACGGCGCATTTCCATTTGAACTGGCCCAGATGCGCCAACCGAACGGCGCTCCGGAGGGGCCGTCTCCGCTGCCGCCCATGAACACTCGGCCAAATGTGTCTGCGGTGATGGAGGCAACGGCGTAGGGATTGATGAACCGCGTTTGCTCCGTCCAACGTATCGCGTTCACGGCCGTCACATCGAATGATCCTTTGCGAACCACGGTGTAGGTAGTTGCAGGGGTTTTTCTGGTTGCCGCCTGGATCGCATAGCCGACAGCAAAGACACTTCCGTCCCCGGGAGACACGGTCAGACCCGAACATTGAATGGCACTGCTCGACGCATCGACGGTTGTCCACGTGGCCCCGCCAACGCTTCGGCGAACCACCCACTGCGCGTCGCCACTTTTCGGATAGGCGTGGCCGCCTACGTAAATTTGCTCCGGCTGACCTGCCAAGCCGGCCGGTTTGATTGCAATCGTGCGGGCGCCTGAACCAGTCCGTGAGGTTAAGGCGAAAGAATCGACAGTGCTCCAGGACCAAACGACATTCGCGAGTGAACCTTTGCGCACCGTCCAAACCTGTTGCGATCCTGCTCCGCTTACGAACGAACTGCCAACGACGTAAACGGCCCCGCCGCTATCCACAGCGATGTCATAGAGCTCCCAAAACGGAAGACTGTTGCCGACATACAGGGGGGTCCAAGTTTGGCCGCCATCTTCCGACTTCAGCACGTTCCAGTAATCGCCCGTTGCATTTACCCCGGCTAGATAGAGGTGATTGGCCGCATCAACGACCAACTTGCTTGCAGGCGCAGCGAAAGCATCACCAACGGTCATCCAAGAAATTCCACCATCGATGCTCAGCCTCACGTATTTCAGCGAACTGCCGTCCGGTTGCAGCGCGCGAACGAGTGAATAGACGGTCCCGTCTGCCGCGGTGGCCACGGCAGACACAGTGGATCCTGTCGGTTGGTCCGCGGGTTCCCACGTTTGAGCGTGAAGGATGGAGGTGCATTGAACGGCTGCAATGACCAACAGCGTCTGGAACAAATGTTTCGTTTTCATTTTTTGAATCAGCGTTTTTATGTATGCGAACGAGGGGTTAAACCGGCGGCGAAGGAACAACCTTACAAAATTCCCTGCGGACTGGATGACTAAATCGCCTCGAATGTCGGCGAATCCGGTCCTTACTGCTCCGTAAAGAGGTCCGGCGCGCGCCGTTTCAGCGATTGATGCAGTTCCACCAGTTCGTGGGGTTTGAGCGAGAACGTGAAGCCTTTGCTGTTGATCCGCCGCCCAGAAAGGAGCCGTGCATAGTCTTGAAGAACATCAATTGGAAGTTGGGTTTCTTCCAGGGTCCAGGCTTGGAGAACATTTGGATCACTCAAGATAATCAGTCGGTTTTGCACGATGGTTGCCAGCCGGACATAGCCTTCGCACGAGAAGAGAGGGCCGACGGCTTCTGATGTGGCTGCGTCGAACACTCGTGCGCCTTTGGACGAAGGCACGACGATGAAGCGGCCGTCAGTACTCCATGTGGAAACGAGCGGGGAGTTATCACCGGGAGAAGGCAACGCTTTCTCTCCCGTCCGGCTGTCCCAAACCTGAGAAGTGCCCAATCCGGCGGTGATGACTTGGTGGCCATCGGGACTCCAGACGATTGACTCAATTCGTCCGCTTTGACGAAGAAGGGGCGTCAACGGATCGCCGGTGCGGGCACTCCAAATTCGCCCGGAATGTTTAAAGTTATCGGCCGTGGCGAAGCGGCCGGACTTGAGGTCAAAATCAATCGAAACGAGCGCGTCCAAATCTTCCAAAGGCTGGCCGGTGAACCGCTCGGTCACCAAGTCAAAGAGTTGATACTTGAGATTACTCCGATGTCGCAATAAAAGTGTTTTTCCATCAGGGAAAATCATTACATTTCGCTTGATTCCTTCGGGCAGGGGGACTGAGCGCTCCACTTGCCCATCCGCCGTTTTCCAGAAGCGAATGCGTTGGTCGCCGCAATGAGTGAGCAAATACGCACTCGTGGGATCAAACCGAATCATGCCTACCCTCGCTGGGTGCGTTAGCAATCGGTGCTGAGGATCACCATTCTCCTTTCGCCAGAGATCGACCGCTTGTGGTATAAATTCATTCGTAGGGCCCCACTGGGAGGCTCCCATCATTTCCCGAGCGGCCCAATGCCGCGCGTCGGGGCTCGAGGCAAAGTACGGAATGTTTGTGGTGACAGTTGGCTTCAGTTTCTCAACTTCTTCAAACCGTTCGAGGTCAATGACGCGCAGTGTTCCGTCTTCCAGTGGAAGCACCAGACGACGCTGAGGAACTTTGACCGCGCCGACGAAACGGGGGCGCTCCCACCGTGGGATCGGCGCATCAAGCCGCTTTTCAAGCGGTGGGGAGCGCCGCTTTAATTTTGAAACGACGGCAGTTGCGGAATCTCGCGTGGCCAGGATACATGACGCATCCGGGGACCATGCGACGGATTCGACCCAGCCACCGTGGCGGATCAGCGGGAATACAAGTTCGCCTGTCTTTGTGCTGAGGACGCTGACTGAACCGCCATCTGTGCCGATGGCAACGCTTTCGCCGTCTGGAGCGAATGCCCAGGAACGCGGAGTCACGCTCCGGGAAGGTAGAAGTTCCTCTCCCGTCTCAAGGTCGAGGAAAAGCGCCCTGCGCTCTTTCTGGTCATTGTTGCCGCCGATCAATACCCGCCTGCCGGAAGAGTCCGCAAACGCCAGGGTACACATGCCGTCAACCAGCAGGGGGAAAGGAGAGCGAACTTCAGTCCCGGTGCGCGTCTCCCAGAAATGCGCCGACCAGTTTGTGCCGCGACCGCTAAGGACGGCAAGTCGGCCGCCGGCATCACTCAACGCGACGCGGCTGAGTCTGACCGAGTGGCGAAGAGGTTCACCCACTGGCTCTCCAGTTGGAACCCGCCAGAGCCGCGCTTCCCCGTCGTCGCCCCCGGACGCCAGTAAAGTACCGTCCGCGCTAAACGAAAGCGTCGTAATCTGATCGGAATGACCGGATAGCTCCAGGATGGTTCGCCCGCTGGGAACATCCACCACACAAATGACGTTGTTGGAACTGGCGTAGGCGAGCCAGCGATCGTCGGAACTGAACGCCGCCCGCATCTGGTTGGTCAATCCCTGTCCCTGAAATTCGCAAAAAGTTTGGGAGAAAATGTTTTCGTTTGATTTCCAATCAAGGATGGCGGCGCCTCCGCAATCCGGTTCTGCAAAAAACGCGCTAGTTGATGGTCTGCTCGACGCCAACAGCAGGTGCTGTCCGTTCCGCGTGAACCGAACTTGGAACACCGGGAAATCTGCTTGCTTCGTCCATCGTACGGCACCGTTTTGGGCATCGCAGATGCGCAGCTCGCCGCCACTTGTTGCCGTCACAAACAGCGTGCCATCCGCACTGAATGCGCCCGCCATCACAGGATCTTTGTAATCGAGCACATGCAGCGGTACTGCGAGCGTGTCCAGCATTTGCTGAAGGCGAAGGCGATGGACTGCCGACTCATTGGGACGGTTCGTCAGCAGGGGTAGCGCTTCCGCAAACCAAAGCAGTGCGGTCGGCGGTTCTTCATCCATGGCCCGGAGCCCATCTGCAATATTCAGCCGCACCAGCCGTTCGCGGTTCTCCTCGGCTCCTTTTGCTTTCTCGTCGGCGAGCACCGTCATGTCTGCGATGAGTTGCTGATTATGGGTGGCTAAACGCCGGGCTTCGCGGGTCTGAAAACTTTGGTACAACCACGCTGCCGCCACCAGAACCGCTACCACACTCCCGGCCAACCCCAGTCGGCTTACAACTCGCAAACGGTTTTCGATTCGATGCAGCCGCGCGAGCGACTTGCCGCTCTGAAGCAGTTCCAAATCAGCACGCATCGCACCCGCGCTCGTGTAGCGGTCACGTGGGTCGTGACGGCAGGCTTGGGCGATGACGGCGTTGAGTTCCATCAAGCCTTCGCGCTCGGGGAGTTCGCGGAGATTGGTCGGAAGCTCTGGAAACTCCTGCCGGTCTTTGCCGGTGCTCATTTCGTAGAGAACTTTGCCGAGGCTGTAGAGGTCGCCTTGCGCGGTGCCCGAGCCTTCCGGCGCGGCGAAGCCTTCCGTGCCCACGTAGGAGCGTGTTGTGTCCACGCCGGTGACGAGGCCGATGTCTGCGAGCTTCGCCACGCCGTTCACGAAGATGATGTTGGACGGCTTTACGTCGCGATGAACCAGGCCGCTTTGGTGCAGGTGTTCCAGCGCAGTGGTGAGCGCGAGGCCAATCGAGACACATTCCTCAAACGAGAGCCGGCTGTGAAAGAGCAGGTCGCTCTTGAGGGTGCGCGGATGGTAATTGTCGGGATTGATCTGGCCACCGGTCACCTGGTCGTCGGCCAGTTCCATGACGTAGTAAAAGTAATCTTCGCCACGGCCCACGTGGAGAATGTCCACCTGGCTGTCGTGCGTGCGGGACACCGGCTCGAACTTCTGGATGCCCTCGAACTCGCGCTCGAAGGGGCGGTCGTGATCGAACGAACTGCGGCGGACGATTTTCACGGCGCGAAAGGCACCGGTGACGCTGCGCGCAATCCACACCTCGCCATAAGCACCACGGCCGATGGGTTTAATCAACTCGTGATCGGGAATGCGCGGCGGCGGAATTGGTGGCGCGGGCGACGCGCCTGTGCCATCGGTAGGCGGGTTTGCGTCATTCATGAGTGCCTCCGGAGTTTGGCTGTGTCTTTGGACCACGACGCCGACGCTGGCAGGTAGGGCGCGTCAGTCCTCTGCGCGCCGCTTTCAACAGACAGCCTCCGGCGCGCACGGAGTGACGCGCCCTATCTTGATGTTCACGCATTGTCATGGGCAGTTCGGAGTTGCCGCTGAATGCGCCGGACGATGCGGCGGCGGGCTTGGGCCACATCGGCGGCGCGAGCGAGCCGGTAGCGACGCATTGAGATGACGCGCGGCCAGCACTCGATAAAAATGCGCAACCAGGAGTTTTGGAAATCAAATCGCATGAGCAGTCAGGACGCACTCGGGGGAGCACATGCGCCCTCGCGTGTTCCGAGCCGCGCCCTCCCGGATCGGGTGAAAGCGATTCAAGACCAAGGCAGTGCTGAACATCGTCGGACGCCGACGTGTTCCGCGAGGGCGCGGAAAACGGCACGCGGGGCGCGTGCGCTCCCCATTACTTTCGCCGTGTTCACGCGGTTTCTTCACTCGCCTTTTTCCTCCAGCATTCCAATCTCCTTTTTGACCAGCTTGGAGATGCGATGCTTGGCCACGTAAACGTGGGCGATGGTTACGCCCAGGGTTTTGGCCACATCACGGGCGGGCCAACCCTTCAGCACAAAGAAGTCGAACATTTGAAATTGCTCGATGGAGACGCGGCGTTTCACGCGCTGGATGGCGGCGTCCATGAGGTTTTTCTGCCATTCTTCGTCCCAGGCGCGTTCCCATTGCTGCTGCGCCTGATTGTCAGGCACGCGATCGAGCAGTGAGGTTTTGCGCGAATCATCTTCGGCGTGAACCGTGACGGGCTGGCGCGCGCGTTTCTCAAATTGATTCGCAATCTTCGAGCGCGTGACGGTCAGCAGCCAGGTCTTGAACGCGCACTTGGCCGGGTCGTATTGGAAATTCGGAATGCTCTTGGCGACGGCGAGCACGGTTTCCTGGACCACTTCCTCGGCTTCCTGATGCGTCAGCCCACGCTGGACCGCGAAGTTGTAAATGAGCTTCCAGTAGGTGTTGAAGAAGTCCGCCCAACTCTGGTCGTCCTGCCAGTTCTTCAGGCGCCCGAGCAAGCTCTTGCGCGTCGGAATCAAGTCTTCCGGGCAATCGTCAGTTTGGTTGCTTTGGCTCATCAGTCCGTCGTGGTCCGGCGAAAGAGCGTCCTCACCGCACGGAGCACCACCGATGATTAAACCAACGAAGCAACGGCGTCCTTACAAAAAACTTTCGCCGGGCGTGCTTAGGGAAGCGCGCCGGGTCAGCGGCGAAGAAATCCTGGTCGAGCCAGTGTTAATACCACTTCGATTCGACCGGCTGCGGTTCGTAGGCTTTGGCTAGTTCAGACATGGGAAGACACTTTTTAACCACGGATGGACACGGATAAACACGGATGGGGAAAGGTCATAGGACGATGCGCTCCCATTCGAGGCGGGCGTGCTTGAAGTTCAAGATCAAGCCGACGCGGAGCTTGGTGATGCGTAGATAGTTCATCATCTGGCCGCGCTCGTGGTCAGTGATGCGGTCGATGACCTTGGTGTCCACGATGACCGAGGCGAACGCGATGAGGTCAGGAATGAACTCTCCTATCGACACGGTCTTGTAGAGAACCGGGAACCGGCGCTGCTGCTCGAACGAAATGCCGCGCAGCTTGAACTCCACCACCAGCGCGTTCTCATACAGCTTCTCGTTGAGTCCATGACCGATTTCATTCAACACGTCGAAGGCGCAGCCCAGGATTTGGTGCGTCTCATCCTTCAGCAAGAGCTTGGAGTTCTCAGCGTGCTGAAGGTCTGGTGCCTTATCCGTGTTCATCCGTGTCTATCCGTGGTTGAACTCACTTCTTCCGCATCAGCGCGTATTCCATGCTGTCGGTCAGCGCCTGGAGGCTCGCCTCGATGATGCTCCCGTCGCAGCCCACGGTGCCCCACTCGTCCTTGCCGTCCGTGGACTCGATGAGCACGCGGGTCTTCGCACCCGTGCCGGTTTCGGTGTCGAGGATGCGGACCTTGTAGTCCGTGAGCGTCACCTTCTTGAGATGAGGATAAAATCCCACGAGCGCCGCACGGAGCGCGGAATCCAGCGCGTTCACCGGGCCGTCACCGTCGGCAACGGTGTGGGCCAGCTCGCCGTCCACGCGCACCTTGATGGTCGCCTCGCAGATGGAACCGCCCGCCTCGCGGCGCATGGAGACGTGATACGCCTCGACCTTGAACGGCGCTTCCTTGTGCTTGAGCAATTTCCGGATCAGCAGCGCGAGGGAGCCTTCGGCGGCCTCAAACTCGAATCCCTTGTGCTCCAGTTCCTTGATGCGCGCGAGGATGGCGCGCAGCTCGGGCGTGTCGTTGTCGATCTTGAAGCCGAGTTCCTGCGCCTTGAGCACGATGTTGCTGCGGCCGGCGAGATCGCTGACCAGCACATGGCGGCGGTTGCCCACCTTCGTCGGGTCGATGTGCTCGTAGCTGCTCGCGAGTTTCTGCACGGCGTTCACATGCGTGCCGCCCTTGTGCGAGAAGGCCGCCGAGCCGACCCACGGCTGGCGCGGGTTGTGGCGGATGTTCGCGATCTCGTCCACGAACTGGGACAGGTCATGCAGTTGCGCGATGGACTTTTCCGGCACGCAGGGCAGGCCCAGCTTGAGCGCGAGGTTCGGGATCACGCTGACGATGTTGCAATTCCCGGTGCGTTCGCCGTAGCCGTTGATGGTGCCTTGCACGTGGTTCGCGCCGACTTCTACTGCGGCCAGCGCGTTGGCGACGCCGAGGCCGATGTCGTCGTGCGTATGGATGCCGATCTGGCAGCGAAGCTCGGTGCGCGCGGCCTGGGTGATGCGCCGGATGTCGCCCGGCAGACAGCCGCCGTTCGTGTCACAGAGCACGACGATGTCCGCGCCGGCTTTCTCGGCGGCCCTCCAGGTGGCCAGGGCGTATTCCGGATCGTCCTTGAAGCCGTCGAAGCCATGCTCGGCGTCATAGATGACGAACTTCCCGTTGTCTTTCAGGAAACGGATGGTCTCCGCGATCATGTCGATGTTCTCGTTCGGCGTGGTCTTGAGAATTTCCGTGACGTGGAGCAGCCAGGTCTTCCCGTAAATGGTGACGACGGGGGTCTCGGCTTCGAGGAGCAGGCGGACCTGTTCATCCTTCTCGACGGGCGTGCCTTTGCGCCGGGTGGAGCCGAAGGCCGCAAGCTTCGCGTTCTTGAACTTCCGTTTGCGCGCCTCGGCGAAAAACTCGATGTCCTTCGGATTGGAGCCGGGCCAGCCGCCTTCGATGTATTGAATCCCAAAAGCGTCAATGCGCTCGGCGATGCGGAGCTTGTCCGCGACCGAGAAGTTTACGCCTTCACCCTGCGATCCGTCGCGCAGAGTCGTGTCATAGATTTCGACTTTTGGTTTCATGGTTTTCCTGCAAGGCAGGAGCGGTCTTTCTACGCCAAGGCGGACAAGGTGGCAAACCTCAAAAGAACCGGGGTGTTTGCCGAGGGGTGTCGGGACACCGAAGCTATGGCGTCAGGCAGGATGCCTGACGCTACGACGAACGCAGGTCAGCCGAGCTTCTGCCCGATCTCGATGGGCTTGAGGAACTGCTCAGCGGCGGAATGGGAGCGAAGGGTTTCTAGATCGTGATAGCCCCAGGCGACGGCTCCGTAGGCCATCCCGACCTTGTGAGCGGCTTCGGCGTCGCGGACTTCATCCCCGATGTAGATCGTTTCCTCGGCGGAAATCCCGCTGGCGCGGAGGACGGCGCGGAGCTTGGAAGCCTTGCCGAAGATCGAGGCGCTGCACGCGAAGTGCCGGATGAGCGCGGCATTGTCCGGGCCGAGGATGATGCGGACGTTCTCGCGGGAATTGGAGCTGACGATGCCGAGCACGACGCCGGCGCGGGAGAGTTGCTGAAGCGATTCGCTGATGCCGTCGAAGAGCGAGAATTCATGGAGATGTCCGCCCATGAACTTGCGCACTCCTGAAGCGAGCGCCGGGAGCCGCCACAGCGGAATCTTCGCCCGGCGCAGCACGTCTTTCATGGGCAGGCGGCGGAATTCTTCATGGTCGGCGGCGCTGACGGGAGCGAACCCATGTTTGTCCGCGAGTTGATTGAAGGCGGCCAAGGCCCACGGCAGGGTGTCCGCCAGCGTGCCGTCGGAGTCGAAGAGGACCATTTTATATTTCGCCATGAGCAGGATTGATTGGTGGAAAGGAGAGAACAGGACGAGCCGGGAGGCAACCTTGGAAAACGGTTGGAGCGCACTGCGTCCGCCGGACTGCCCGTTGAGAATCAAGCTAAAGAGTTGAGCTCTTTCTGCCGCTAAAGCTATTGCGATGATAACGACAAAGGCGATGCGGACGAAGCTGGTTCATGGCGGCGGCGGTTTCACCATCGTGGAAGTGGTGATAGCCATGGCCCTGGTTGGAGTGTTTGTGCTGGCGGCCATGTCCAGCATGGCGTTCAGCCGGGTGCAGTCCGCCAAGGACAAAGACAGCGGGGTGCTGCTGGATTTTGCCCAGCACTACATGGAGCTGGCCAAGGCGAAGCCGTTCTCGGAATTGAAGAAGGGCAGCGCGCTCAATCCGCTCTGTGATGGCACGGGCGGCGCGCCTGACATCCGCATTCCCGCGAACGCCTCCTGGTTCAGCATTACTGACGTGAACTACACCACGTTTCATCCTGAGCTGGTGTGGCTCGCTCCGCGCAATGCGGAGATGCGCGTCGATCTCAACACCACGCAGGTGGGCGGGATGGATCACACGAAGGTGCTGCAGCTCGAGTTTCGCTGGGATGCGCCGCTCGGGCAGGGTGGCAAGCTGACCACCCGGATGGACATGGCGCGGTTTGCGGACCTTTAGCCTGAAGGAATTTCATGAAACTACGTTTTCCAATGCAGCGGACCGGTCGGCGGATGGCGGCGGGTTACACCGTGCTGGAAGTGATGATGGCGGGTTCGATCACGGTGCTGGTGCTGGGCGCGTTGCTCATGCTGGTGCTGCAACTGGCGAGGGAGCAGAAATTCGGGCTGGCGGACGGCTCTGTCCAGCACCAGGCCGGCCTGGTCGAGGACCAGATCACGCAGATCCTTCGCTCCATGAACGCGACGGAGAGCACGGTGTTTGCTGATCCGGTGGCCGGAAGCCCGGGATGCTTTCGGCGCATCATCGTGGCTGAGGGCCAGGCTCCGGTCTTTCCCCGGGAAGAACTTTATTTCAATCCGGCAAGCATGCGGCTCATCCATGATCCCAACCGCGGCGTGGGCGGCGATGATGTCGTGCTCTGCAAGCCCAGTGCGTTTGCGGCGCTCCGTGACCTGTATTTTTATCCTTCGCTGAAGACGGGCAACCTGACGGACAGCACGGCGGTGAACGTGGTGATGAAGCTGGACGATGATGGCTATTCGATGCGCAAGGATTCGGCGGGCGCCATCAAGAAGATGAGCGTCAACCGCTATTTCACGGTGAAGTTCCGGAATTGAACTGCGGCGAGAACATCTGTTTCGAGACGACCTTATGAAAATGCATCCAATTCGGCGCGGCGCGGGCGAGCATGGCTCCGTCCTGGTGGGCGTGGTGGTGTTTGGTTTCCTGCTGGGCATCGGCTGCATCAGCCTGCTGTCGTTCAGCGGCGCGCGGATTCAGGCGGCGCATCATCGGTGGAACACGACGGAGGCATTTTACCATGCCGAGAACGTGCTGGGCTGGGGCGCCCAGGTGATCGCGGACAGCACGGCGACTCCGGTGGGGAGGTATTCTGTGACCGACGGGAAAATAACGCTCCCGTATCTGGCGGCTCTCAACAAGACCAACACGGCCTTTCAAAACGCGTGGCTGACCATCCTGGCGCATCCCAACGGCCTGCCCGCCACCTACCTGGTGACGGCCTCCGCACGAGTCGAGAACCGGGTGCGGACGGTCCAGGCGACGGTGCAAAAGAACCCGGCCAGCGAAGTGTTCGACTACCAGTATTTCCTCAACAACTGGGGATGGTGGTGGGGCGCCAGCATCACGGGAAATGGAGGCAACCGTGCGAACGGCGATTTTGATTTTCGCGGCAATCCCACGGTCAACGGCGTCATCATCGCCAACGGAAACATCGAATCCAGCGGAACCCGGATTGATCGGCTGGGCGGCGCAGTGCCGATCAACGGGCTGGCCGGTCTTGACCCGGTCTCCTACCTCCACGATGGCGCGCCGAAATTGGAAATGCCGAACCTGAAGAGCTTTGACTATTACGAAAAAATGTCTTCAGCAAAGGCGGGAAGTCTCACCATCGGCAGCAATGTGCTGATCAGCGCCATCCACACCAACAGCGCGCAGCCCGGCATGTATCTCAAAGGCACGGCAGCCAACCCGATTAAGATCAACGGGCCAGTGGTCATCCCTGGGGACGTGATCATCTCCGGCCCGATCACGGGAATTGGTACTCTCTACGTTGGGGGCAACCTCTACATCGCAGGGGACATGACCTACGCTGACGGGCCGGACTTTAGCGTCTCGCCAGAAATGAAAACCGCCACGACCCGCGATGCCTGGGTGGATGCCAGCATTACCGCCAAGAAGGACCTGGTGGCTTTCGCGGTCCGGGAAAGCATCTTTGCCGGCCAGGTGAACAGCTCCGCTTGGAAAAGCGCGTGTGTCGATCCTGCACCCTATGGAATGAAGCACGTAGGTGCGGAGGCGAACCTCGGTGCCGACGGCATACCGGGCACGCCGGACGACAGCGTGAAATTCTGGAACACCAGCGGCTCGGGTGCCCCCAACAGCGCTTGGTTTGATGCCGACGGGGATGGAGTCATCGACACCGCATACAACTACTCTGCAGATATCGAGATGACTCAGGAACGGGCAAAAAAAATTAAGGGATACCCCAGCAAAGATGACGATGGGTCAAATCCCCAGGATTACGATAAATTATCCTCGAATGCTTTTAACACGCTGAGCGGAATCTTTTACTCCAATCACGCTGCGGCCATGCGCGCCGCGAAGAATGACTTCGTGTTGAACGGGTCGATCATCTGCCGCGATGAAGCCATCATCTTCAGCCGGAGCGCCAAGTTCGTTTATGATTCCCGGATTCACAGCCGCTACTCGGGCGATGCCAACCGGTTCATCGACCTCGGTCTGCCCGTGGCCTATCGGTGCAAGATGGGATCGTTCACTGAGCTGAAGCCGATTGCTGGATTTTACGAATAGAGTGCGCCATGAAATCCTTTCCATCGCCTCCAGCCTTTCCTCAGCTCCGGCCTCCTACACAATGGTTATGAAATCGTCACTTTTCGTTGCAAGAGTCTGGATTCTGATTCCGGCCGTCCTCGTGATGCTCGCCGCGCCGGCCCGTGCCGTCGATCCGCTGCCGCCGGAACTGGAGAATGCACCGCTCAAGACGCAGGCCGCATGGCGGGAAAAAATGGGCCGCGAGTCTCAGGAGGAAAAGACGCAGGTCGCCCAAAAGCGCTTCGACGATCGGATGGTGTTCAAGCAGGGGCTGATGGCCCAAGTCCATCGCGAGGCGGCGGAGCGCCGCGACGCGGTGTTGCATCCCGTTCCAGCACCTCTGCCGGTCGTGGAGTCTGACTTCGTCTCTGCGCACGAGCGGAACGCCTTTCTCATTTTCGCTTCTCTGGTCGGGCTTGCTTATCTGGTCCGTCGCCATTTGCAGGGCAGGCGGCCGGCCAAAGCCTAGTGCGGATGCGGGCGGGGTGCTTGCGTGTGTGGCGGACAGGCCCAGCATCGAGATTGAGCAGCCAGGAACATGAGTCAACGCAGGGACGGATTCCTCGTCCGCGTCTTCCGGTCCCGGTGACATTTACCCTGAGTTACCCCGGCCAAGTAATTTCGGCAAAGGCCGCCGTTGACAAAGGGGGGCGATTCGATAGGCTGCCCGCCTTTAAATTAAGAACTGACTAGAGATCTATGCCGAACACAAAGTCCGCTGAACGCCGGATGCGCAATAGCGCACGCAAAAAACTTCAAAACCGCAGCGTCAAGTCCCGTCTGAAGACGTTGGAACGCGCCTATGTGGAGGCTCTCAAGGGTGGCAAGAAGGATGCCTCCACCGATGCCTTTCGCAAGCTGAGCTCGGCGTTCGACAAGGCGGCCAAGTCCGGCGTCGTCCACAAGTCCAAGGCCAGTCGCAGGAAATCCCGCCTGGCCGTCAAGCTGGCGGCCACCAAGTAACCACGGCCGAGATAAACCTTTTCAGGCACCCGCAAGGGTGCCTTTTCTTTTTGCCCACCCCATGCGCCGTCTCTCTCGTTGACGTGATGGTGGCCGGCCGTTAGCAGATCGCGGTGCCCATCATCCCGTCCACCTATCGTGCGCCGTGGTTCCTGCGCAATGGCCACGCGCATACCATCTGCCCGGCCGCGTTTCGGCGGGTGGCGGACGTGCGCTATATCCGGGAACGAATCGAGCTGGAGGACGGAGACTTCCTCGATATGGACTGGTCACGGGCCCAAGGGAGGAACGCGCTGGTCATCGCCCACGGACTGGAGGGTTCATCGGATGGAGCCTATGTGAAAGGCATGGCGCGCGCGTTTAACCGGCGTGGCTGGGATGTCGCCGCAATGAATTTTCGCGGATGCAGCGGCGAACCGAACCGGCTGCTCCGTTCGTATCACAGCGGCGCCACGGATGATCTCCTGCACATTGTGCGGCACGTCCACCGTTCGGGTTACGAGCGCGTAGGGCTGGTCGGGTTCAGTCTTGGCGGGAACATGGTCTTGAAGCTCCTCGGGGAACTCGGTGGAGATGCTCCATCATGGCTGACGGGCGGAGTCGGGGTTTCAGTTCCATGTGATCTGAAGGCGGCATGTGAAGCGATGGCGCGGCGGATCAACGCCCTCTACATGCGGCGTTTCCTGGTAAGCCTGCGGGAGAAACTTCGTTCCAAGCAGGCGCGCTTTCCGGTGGAGATGGATGACTCTGGTTATGAGCGGCTCAAGACCTTTCAGCATTTCGATGATCGTTATACGGCTCCGCTTCACGGATTTCGTGACGCGGAGGATTACTGGGATCGGTGCAGCGCTCTCGCGTTTCTTCCGGCGATCCGGCGTCCCGCACTGCTGCTGAATGCGCTCGATGATCCGTTTCTGGCTCCAGAATGTTTCCCCAACGAAATGGCCGCCGCTCATCAATGGCTGCACCTGGAGACGCCGCTGCATGGAGGCCACACAGGGTTCGTAGGCGGCGGGTTGCGCCCTGACGAGTATTTCAGCGAACGTCGCGCGCTGGAGTTCCTGGGAGCAGAGCAGGCTTAAACGATCTTTGAAGGCTGGAAGCGGTTCGCGTCCGGCGAACCTCGGCTGGTCAGTGAATGGCGCGCAGATGGATCCGCTCTGCTTGACGCGAGCGAAGTTGGCGAAGGGCCAGCCTCAGTTTTCGCCCGAGTTCTGAAGCCGATGGCAACGCGTCGCCAGCAATGAGGATTCGATTCTCGAACTCGTCGAAGTCCACGACGCGTGCCTCGCGAAACAAGCTGGCGATGCGTCTGAGGTCGGGATTCCACGCACCCCTGGGAGGAAGCATCAGATTGAAGACTGCGACTCCACCCGGTTTAAGCTGAGAGTAAATCAGCTCTGGCAACACGCTCCAACTGACGGCGGGCTTGATGACATCTCCCTGAGCCGGCACGGACAGATCCTCAATCAACATCCCGAATTTCTGGCGTTGTCGCCGAAGCCACGTCACAGCGTCGCCGTGCTGCCAGCGCACTGGGCCCGGCCACTTCTCGCAATGCTGCGTGAAAAGATCGTAGCCGGTTCGATCCAGATCAACCGATTCAATGGTTGAAGTGACTCCCAGAGATCGCAGCGGAGCCATCATGCCCCCGCCGGCAAAGCCCAGCACTCCGATGCGCCCGGCTGGATGAAGGACGCTGGTGAGCGCGGCCAGCACGTCAAACACGCTGTGTGTCGGCCCCGGTGAAGTGCGCAGCTCGCTGATCACGACTCCGTGTTCGACCAGTCGCAGTCCTTGCCTCGTTACCTTGATTTCCATGTTTGGTGAATCGATGGACGCGAACCGTCCTTCTTCAAATACAAAGGGGTGGTCGCCGCAGAGCAGGAGACAGCTTTCTTGTGTTCAGCATGAAGGCTTGGAAAGAAGCTCGTCCGCCTAGATGTAATACATCTTGGCTTTGTCAGCGCCTTCATCCAGCAGTTTTTGGAAGGTGATTCCGTCAGCGGTCTCGTCGAGGGCGGTCTGGAGTTTCTTCCACGCGTTCCGCAGTTCCGCCGGGCATTGGGCATCGTGAAGGGCAGGGGGATCGAAGACCCCTCCATGCACGCAGCGGAGCACGTCCCCGAGCGAAATCTCGGCGGGCGGCCGCGCCAGCAGATAGCCGCCTTCCTTGCCGCGAACGCTTTTCACAATCTGCCGCGACTTGAGCTCGATGAGGATTTGCACGAGGTAATTCGCCGGGGTGCCGCTTTCAGCCGCGAGATCCTCGACCTTGAGAGCCGCTCCGGTCGGGTAATGTTTTGCGAGCCCGATCACGGCCCGGGCGGCATAGTCACTTTTGACGGAGAGCTTCACGGGCGGAACTTATGTCACGCTGTCTTGATTGCGCAACAGGCGATTGCCCGCCGGCTGAGGTTTGACGGTGCGTGCAGTAGTGGAAGAACTGGGTTCAATTAGTTCCTGGCTTTTGGCGGGCCTGCCGGACTGCTACAGGGACAAAGTTATGCTCAAAGAGACGCGTGTCCGGCTGTGAATAACCTTTCAAAATCACAGGTTTTTCGAGAGGAAACGAAGCTCCTTTCTATGCGAACAAATACGGAGCAACTTTTCCGCAAAAATTTCTTGTCACCACTATATGTAGTGCTACGGTGGCCGACGCGCCTCAACGTAATGGGGTTTCCGGTATAAATTGGTTTGTCGGGAACGTCGTTAAGTTGGGTGTAACCGCCGGATTTCCGGCCTGTTGTCCTCACTCAGCGGGTCGGGTAATATTTAGCAAGTCGAAGAACAGATTTAGCCATCCCCAAAGGGATTCGAAAGGAATCAGAATGATTGATGCTCGTGACCAGATTTCGCCGTCCGCTCCTGCTGCCCGCCGCCGTTCCGGGCGGGCCGTTGCTTCCACCGCTTCCAGGCGCTCCGCGTCCAGGAATTCGCTCCGTATCGAACGCGTCTTCAGTGACGCCAAAGTAAGCCCGTTCGACCAGATCGAATGGGACAAGCGCACCGCCGAGATCACCGATGACGCCGGGAAGGTGATCTTCAAGCAGGAGAACGTCGAAGTCCCGAAGTCCTGGTCCGTGCTGGCGACCAAGGTCGTCGTCTCCAAATATTTTTACGGCGAACAGCACACCTCCGAACGCGAGACCTCCGTGCGCCAGCTCATCCACCGGGTGACCCGCACCATTGCGGACTGGGGCGTGAAAGATGGTTACTTCAGCAAGGCGGACGGCGAGACGTTCTACAACGAGCTGACCTGGCTTTGCGTGAATCAATACGGCGCCTTCAATTCGCCCGTCTGGTTCAACGTCGGTCTCTATCACGAATACGGCGTCGGCAAGGAGTCCGCGAAGGGCAACTGGTTCTACAACCGCACGAAGAACGTCGGCGAACGCGCGGCCACGCAGTACGAATATCCCCAGGGCAGCGCGTGCTTCATCCAGTCGGTGGACGACAACATGGAAAGCATCATGCACCTCGCTTACTCCGAGGCGATGCTCTTCAAGTATGGTTCCGGCACCGGCACGGACTTGTCCCCCATCCGTTCCAGCCGCGAGAAGCTGAGCGGCGGCGGGCGTCCGAGCGGTCCGATGAGCTTCTTGAAAGTCTATGACCAGGTGGCGAACGTCGTGAAGAGCGGCGGCAAGACGCGTCGCGCGGCCAAGATGAACACCCTGCGCGACTGGCACGGCGACATCGAGGAATTCATTGATGCCAAGCAGCGCGAAGAGAAAAAAGCCTGGGCGCTCATCGAGCAGGGCTACGACGGTTCCTACAATGGCGACGCCTACGGCAGCGTCATGTATCAGAACGAAAATCTCTCCGTCCGCGTCAGCGACGAGTTCATGCAGGCGGCGGCGGATGGCAAGGAATGGTGGACCAAGACCGTGAATGGCAAGCCGCTCCAGAAGAAGGACGCCTCGACCTTGCTCGACAAAATCGCCCAAGGCACCTGGATTTGCGGCGACCCCGGCCTCCAATACGACGGAGCCATTCAGAAATGGCACACCTGCAAAGGCACGGAGCCGATTCACTCCACCAACCCGTGCAGCGAATACGTCTTTCTCAACAACACCGCCTGCAATCTCGCTTCGCTGAACCTCATGAAGTTCAAGCGCGACGACACCACGTTTGATGTCGAGCGCTTCAAGGCCGCCGTCCGCATCTACATCACCGCGCAGGAAATCCTCGTTGATAACGCGAGCTATCCCACGCAGATCATCGCGGAGAACTCGCACATCTATCGCACGCTCGGTCTCGGCTTCGCGAACCTCGGCTCGCTCATCATGAGCTACGGCTTCGCTTACGACAGCGATGAAGGCCGCGCGCTCGCCGGCGCCATCACGTCCATCATGACGGGTGAAGCCTATGAGCAAAGCGCCGACATCGCGGCGAACATGGGCGCCTTCAAGGGCTACAAGGACGCGCGCTGCTCCGGCGTGAGCAAGCCGCTCACGAAGGACAACGTCGAGTCCACGCTCGGCGTGGTGAAGCTGCACCGCGACGCCGTTGAAACCATTCAGCCCAGCCGCGAGTTCAACTACCTCAAGGAAGAAGCCCTCCGCACCTGGGACAGCGCGCTCGCCAAAGGCCAGAAGCATGGCTATCGCAACGCGCAGGTCACCGTGCTCGCGCCGACCGGCACCATCGCCTTCCTCATGGACTGCGACACCACCGGCGTCGAACCCGACATCGCCCTGGTGAAATACAAGCTGCTGGCCGGCGGCGGCATGTTGAAGCTCGTCAATCGCACCGTGCCCGAAGCGCTCAATCGCCTCGGCTACAGCGACCGCCAGATCGCCGCCATTGTCGCGCACGTTGAGCAGCAGGACACCATTGAGGACGTCACGGGCGAGGATGGCGCGATCATCAGCAGCGGGATCAAGCCCGAGCATCTGCCCGTGTTCGACTGCGCGTTCAAAGCGTTCAAGGGCAAGCGCAGCATCCACTACATGGCGCACTTGAAAATGATGGCGGCGGCGCAGCCGTTCATCAGCGGCGCGATCTCCAAGACCGTCAATCTGCCGAACGAAGCGACCGTGAAGGACATTCGTGACGCCTATGTGCAGGCTTGGAAGATGGGCCTCAAATGTGTCGCCGTTTACCGCGACGGCTCCAAGCGCAGCCAGCCGCTCAACACGAAGAAGACCAACGAGGGCGGCGACAAGACCGCGGCCGCAGCCGTGGTCGCTTCGAGTGCGGACACTTCGGCTTTGGACGCCCGCATCACGGAGCTCGACAACGAAGTCAGCAAGCTGCGCGAGCAGGCGGGCCTGCCGCTCCGCCGTCGTCTGCCGGACACTCGGACCGCATTCACGCACAAGTTCGACATCGCCGGCCACGAAGGCTATCTCACGGTCGGTTTGTTCGAGGACGGACAGCCGGGCGAACTCTTCGTCACGATGGCGAAGGAAGGCTCCACCATCGGCGGTTTGATGGACAGCATCGGCGCGCTCACCAGCATGGCCTTGCAATACGGCGTGCCGCTGGACGCGCTCGTCCGCAAGTTCGCGCATCAGCGCTTCGAGCCGAGCGGCTACACCAAGAACCCGGACATCCGCAACGCCAGTTCGATCACGGACTACGTTTTCCGCTGGATGGGCTTCCAGTTCATCCCCGGCTACCGCCAGATCAATGCGCCGATCTCCAACCAGCCGGAACTCGCGATGACCGGTCTCACCGACGAGCTGAAAAAAAAAGTAAACCGGCCAGTGCCTGACCTCCCGTTGTCTGAGGATACAGAAGTGATTTCACTCAAGCCGGCTGAACCGAGCAAAGGCACCCGCAACGGAAACGGCTCAGGCCATGTGCGGACGGTCACCACCTTGAACGAGGCCATCGCCCACTTCATGAAGGACGCTCCCTCGTGTCCGAACTGCGGGAACGTGGCCGTGCGTAATGGTGCGTGCTTCAAGTGCCTGAACTGCGGTGAGAGCCTCGGCTGCTCCTAAGCTTCAGGAGACTATTTGAAACACGGGCCGGAGAATGAAAGTTCTCCGGCCTTTTTGTTTTGTGATTCTTGCGAACAGAACCGCCGCCTTGAGTTCACACAAACTTCCCAGGATTTAAAATCCCACGGGGATCGAGGGCTTTCTTCACTTCGCGATGGAGCCGGCGGACGCGGGCGTCGGCTGCTTGCGGCCACCAACGCTTTTTGGCCAGGCCAATCCCGTGCTCGCCGGTGATGGCACCACCCCATCTGATGATCTGCTTGAACAGCTCGTCCAGCGCAGCGTCCGCGCGCTTCTCCGCGCCAGGTTCGCCCCGGTCGAGCATGATGTTGACGTGGATGTTCCCATCGCCCGCATGTCCGAAGGCGGCCACGGGCAGGCCATGTTTTTTCTGCAGCTTTGTGGCGAACTGGAACAAATCCTCCAGCCGCCCGCGCGGCACCACGATGTCTTCGTTCAGCTTCGTCAGGCCGGTGTCGCGCAGCGAATAGGAAAACTCGCGCCGAAGCTGCCAGAGCTTCTCGCACGCCTCATGTCCGACAGCGCGATTGATGAACAAAGGTTTCGCGGCGCCAAGGACGCGCTCCAGCTCCGCAATCTCGGAGCGGACAGACTTCGCGTGGCCGTCGAGCTCGACGATGAAGAGCGAGCCGCAGCCTTCGAGCTGCTTGCTGCCGGTGCGCTTGCGTGCGGCGGCGAGCGTGAAGCTGTCGGCGATCTCCAGCGCGCAGGGGAGAAACCCGGCCTTGAAAACTTCTTTCAACGCACGCGTCGCAGTGTGCGTGGAATCGAATCCCACGGAGAGACAGGCGCGGGACGGCGGAAGCGGAATCAGTTTGAGCGTCGCCTCCGTCACCACGCCGAGCAGTCCCTCGGACCCGACGAACAGCCGGTGCAGATCAAAGCCGGTCTTGTTCTTGTGCGTGCGGCTGCCGAGCCGGATGAGCGATCCGTCGGCGAGCGCGACCTGCAATCCGAGGACGTAATCGCGGGTGACGCCATATTTCAAACAGCGCGGGCCGCCGGCATTCGTCGCGATGTTCCCGCCGATGCTGCAATCCGCGCGGCTCGCGGGATCGGGCGGATAGTAGAGCCCGCGCTTCTCCACGGCATCCTGCAACGTCTTCGTGATGACGCCGGGCTGGACGACGGCGACGAAATCGTCCGCGTTGATTTCCTTGATGCGCCTCATCCGTTCCACTGAGAGGACGATGCCGCCGAATTGCGGCACACAGCCGCCGACGTAGCCGTGGCCTGCGCCACGCGGCGTCACGGGAATCCGGTGCTGATGCGCGAATCCCAGGACGGCCGCGACCGATTCAGCGGAGCGGGGCAGGGCGACGGCGTCCGGCTGATGGGAGGCGAACCATTTGTCACCGGCGAACTGCTGGCAGAATTCTGGTTCGAGGCGAAGCTCGCCGGCGGGCAGCATCCGCTTGAGACGCGCGAGGGAAGTCTTGAGGCTCATTCGCTCGTCGCATCGGTGGACGCATCGTCGGCGGCGAGAAGCGCGCGGACATCGGCCACTTCATTTTCCGGAACCTGCACGAGGATTCCGCCGGCCGCGAGCGCGTAGCCGTCGAGGCTGAGGGCGGAGAGTTCGTTCACGATTTCAGGATGGAAGCTGGACGCTTCGAGCCGTGAACGAATCAAATGCGCGTCCATGGGATTCAGCGCGGTGAAGATGGTGACGAGTGACATGGTATTATTTGAAGTACTCCTCCCCCCCGCGTTCCTCAAGCCCAAAGACTGTGGCGTTGCTGTGGCGTCAGGCCAGAGGCCTGACGCCACAAGCACGATGAAAGGCTGCGCCACGATTGCTTCACGAAATTCGGACGGATAGGCTCGGGAAATCTTGGCGACGCGTAACGACCGACAATTTCGATGACCACCACAGCCGCTGCTTCCCGTCTGTGCCTGGCCTGCGGCATGTGCTGCAACGGCGTTCTCTTCAGGGACGTCGAGCTTCAGATCGGCGATGACGCCGCCGCGCTCAAGGAACTTGGCCTTCCCATTCGTTCGGTGCGCCGCAGTGACGGCGTGCTCGCGAAGGCTCCGCAGCCCTGCGCCGCCTTGTGCGCGGACAACTGTTGCCGCATCTATGCGCAGCGTCCCACGCGTTGCCGTCAGTTTGAATGCCTGCTCTTCACGGCGGTGGCTTCCGGCGAAGTCGAGGTCGATGCGGCGCTGAAGACCATTCGCCAGGCGCGCGTCCGGGCGGACAAAGTTCTGCGCTTGCTCCGGCAGTCGGGTGACAGCGACGAGCAGCGGCCGCTCAGCCAGCGCTTCAATCGAACGCGGCGACGGTTTGAATCCGGTGGCTTCGATGATGACGCGCTGGAAGCCTTCGCCGACCTGACGCTCGCCGTGCATTCGCTGAACGTGCTGCTCAGCGCGAAGTTTTATTCGGGCTGATTCAAGTGAGCTGACTCGATGGTCTTTGGCCCAAGGCGGCGCGAAGCGTCTTGGACTGCGCGCGCTGCTGCGCCGCTTTCGGAACCGCTTGAACGTCCGTCCGCTCGAGAAAAGCGCCGGAGCACCGGCGCAGTCCAAGACGCTGGCGCGCGTTCATCATCACGCTGCGATTCCTTCAGACGCCCTGGCCGCCGCTCATCAAGATGGATGAAAGTGTGAAGGCGAAAGGCGAACGGGGGATCAAATGTTTGGATCGCGCTAGTTGGGCGGCGATGTCGATGGCGCGCGCGGGCTAGCAAACGAGTCCGGCGTTGCAATCGGAATTTCCAGCACACGGCATTTCATCAGAGCAGGCAGGCTTTACGGAATTCTGGCAGCGTAGCAGACATGCCAAGAGCAGGAGAGCCTCCAGGATTATCGTGCTTTCTTTCCTGCCAGCGGTGGACGATAGACGCGAACCTTCGCAATGGGCGTATCCTCGGTTCCGGAAATTTCCAACGTGTGCTTCGTGTTCGGCAAACCCTGCGCGAGCGTCACAGTTGTTTCGGTGGCCCCGTCTTTCACGACCGGCGAAGCGATCTCATCCACGAAACGCGGCTCGACCTGCCACTTCACTGCGAACTGTTCCGGCATTGGCTTGATGCCCGCGAGGCTCATGGCGTAGGCCACGTTCCAATCGTTCGTCTCGATGACCACGCGGCCGGACTTCGAGACGAAGCGCGCGTCGCTGCGGCCTTCGCCGTCGGGGCCGGTCTTCGAGCCGGTGAGCGTGAAGGTGAACAGCTTCTCGTTCGCGGCGTCCTTGCGCGCTTCGAGCGTCCAGTCCTCAACGAGCAAGGGCTTCTCCGAACTGATGGGCGCGATGACCGGCCATTTCACCAGCCACTTGCCCTCCAGCTTCGTCAACGCGCGCGTGAACCCGTAAAGCTCCGCGAACTCGGACGGATTGCGCCCGTCGATGCACACCGCCGCCGGAGCGCGGCCTTCAGGCCGCTTCACCGTGGAACCGGCAATGGCGTCTGAAGTTTCGACAACCGTCTGGCGAGCGGACGTTGAAGCGGCGTGAACGCCGCGCTCCGTTGCGCCCGCCTTGCCAATCACCTCGACGCGGCTGCCGTCGAAGTCGAGCCGCAGCTTGCCATCCGCCCAAGGCACGTCCTTGCCGATCTCGTAAGTCTTCACCCAATCCTCAGCGGGGGATGGACCGAGTTTCGGGTCGTAACGCAGATACGCCTTCACGCACTCGGCCATGAACCATTCGCCATGCGCGTTGAGATGCACGCTGTCGCGCAAGAGCGCCTTCGGCTCCAGCTTGTTCTCCGTGAGATACGCCTTCCACAACGCCCGCTGGTCGCACAGCTCTGCTCCGAATTTTTGAGCGAGCGACGGCAGCCAGTTGTGGTTCATGAAGGCGTCCCAGTGTTTGCTTGCGGGCGGCAGCTTCGCCGCGTCCGTCTCTTCGGCGAGGTCCGCCGGCTTCGTGACGTGATCGTTCTGCATCAAAATTTCCGCCGTCGTGCGCTCGCGCGTGCGGCGGAGGATGTCCTCGTATTTGTCGTGCGCGCCATAGACGTGAAAGATGAGCAGGTCGGGCTGGAACGGATACAGGTCGGTCTCCGCCGTCTTCACGAGCATCTGCGACGCGAACCCGCCCAGCGCGCGATTCTCGACCACGAGATTCGCGTGTGGAAACCGCCGCCGCAAATCCTCCTCCACCAGCTTCGCCCACTTCTGCTCGGTGATGGACTGCCCGTAAAACAAGATGCGCACCGTGTTCCGCTGCTCCGCCGTGCTCGTGGCCAGCAGCCGCATGGTGCGCTGGATGTTTTTGCCCCACCCTCTGGTCTCGGGAAACTTCACTGGCGGATAAGTGTTCGTCTCAGCGGCGAGCGTGAGAACGGGCGACAACGCCAGGATCAAGAGGAGCAGGAGTGTTTTCATAAAAGGAGGTTGTGACGCCAACTCACGCTGGCTGATTCGATGGCAGGAGAATTCCGTCATTGGTTCACTTCAGCACCAGCCGAAAGGGCCGCGTCATCTGGCCATACCACGACTCATGGTTGGCCGGTTCGGGAACGCCCCACATCCGGTAGTCGCCGCTGAACATCATGATGCCCTCCTTGCCATCCGGCGAAAACCAGCAGGGCGGAAGCTGCGGCAGGTAGGCGATGTGATCGCCTTCCCAGGCGGGATCGTAATGGACCAGCGCCCACGGCCCCCACGGTGTGGGACCCTCGTAGATTTGAAGCTCGCGCCGCCGATGCCAGGTCGCCCAGGCAAGCTTCGGATCGTAGGCATAACTCTTGGGCACCGCGTCGCTGCCGAAGGCCAAGAGGAATCGCTTTAACGCTGGCACATAGGTCATGGTCGGATGCCCGACGTGGCCGTGATCGGTGATGATGGGCCGGGCATACGCCTCCTCCGGAATCCACGCCGCCCCGTTGGTGGCCGAACGCCCGCCGTAGAAACGCCACGCGGCGCGGTCCAGCACCCGGTCCTTCGGCACGCGCGCGAGGAAAACATGGCTGCCGCTTTCCCAGCTCTCGTCGTTGCTGATCGCATAGACGTAGCCTTCGAGAAAATCGGGGACGCCAGTGTAACCCGGGCCGAACCCGACGAAGGCCAGCCCGGCAAAGCGCGGCCCGAGAAACAACGGTGCGTTGGCCACCGGATAATTCGTCCAGTTCACCCCCGCGTCGTCGGAATACATCAACGACGCCACGCCCCCGTGGTGGCTGATGGCATCAAGGATGAAGAAGTCGTCGCCCTTTGCCGCCACGACCTTGTTGTCCACAAAACGGCGTTCCGCCCAGGCCGGATCGTGGCTGTCGTATTCATAGGCGGCGACGTAAAGCCGCGAGCCCACGGCCAGCGCGCCATTCACATACAGGTGACGGCGCATGGAATAGCGCTGGAGCCCCGGGAAGCGACTCACGACGCGGGCCCGCTGAGCTGGCGGACGGCCCTCCACCTTGAGCAGTTGCGCGAACGAACGCGGTCCGCCGAAATTCTCGCCGTCGTCATCCACCACGTAGAGCGCGCCGTCCGCGCCCCAGGCGTGCCAGTGCATGTCCGAGGCGGAGCCGGGCAGCTTGTGCGCCGGACCGGTCCATTCCAGTCGCTCAATCAGAGTGCTGCGCGGATACATCAGCACCCGGGCGTTCAAAGGCACATCGCCCGCCGGCTTCGTGGTCGCGCTGTTGGTGGCCGCGTTTTTCCGACCCTGCTCCGCTGGCGCTTCTGCGGCCAGCGCGAGTGACACGGAGAAAAGGAGAGCGGAGAGTAGATGGATGGTTCGCATAAATTTTTAACCAGCGCGGATAGCTCCAAATCCTGATGGCCTTCTGCTTTTGAGGAAAGCCAGCAGATCGGCCAGCTCCTGCCTGGACACCTGCTCATCCAAACCTTGCGGCATGACTGAAACGATTCCGGGACGCAGGCCGGCGACACCGACCTGAATCCAGCGACCACCACGGCCGCCATCGCCAGCAACCAGGGCGTTGTTTTCAACCTTCGCCCGCAGTCGAATCCACTCCCAAACTCCAAAGCGGGGAGCCACGCAAGACCCGGCATGCACAGAAAGAATCCAAGTTGGAACCGTGAACCCGTCGGACCAAATCGTTCTGACCAGAACCTTCCTATCCGCTCGGTTACCTGTCTTCTGTGGTTCTAACTCCGGTCGTCGGGCTGATTCGTTTCATAAGATTCAATTCGTGGTCTTTTTCGGTTCCAAGGACAAAACCCATGGTTCTCAAGGTTTAAGACGCTGGCGGGCCTGTCCCGCCACGCCCGCGTCCGGATGTGCGGAGACAATTTGCCAGACGGTTTTCTGGATCGTTGCAGCCAGCGCCGGATCAATCTGACCATAGGGCGCGGTGGGCAGGCCGACGGGAGACTGTTTGAGCAGCGTTGCGAAATAGGTGCAGCCCACGAGATATGATCCCGCCTCGTTCAGGTGAATCCCGTCCTTGTAGAACTGATAAATGCTCGTGTAGCCCGGC
>Ga0163153_10000669_pt1 | contig 58478 bp, 60 predicted proteins | sample OliLakLV19MP6IB1_FD_148629 | JGI IMG/M metagenome (GOLD analysis project Ga0163153, IMG submission 148629) | Freshwater microbial mat bacterial communities from Lake Vanda, McMurdo Dry Valleys, Antarctica - Oligotrophic Lake LV.19.MP6.IB-1 | ecosystem: Environmental > Aquatic > Freshwater >... | reverse complement strand
CAACGGCAAGGCCGAACGCTTTATCCAGACCAGCCTCAGGGAGTGGGCATACGCCAAGGCCTACGACACCTCAGACCAGCGCGCCGCAGACCTCCCAGTCTGGACCCACAGATACAACTGGCATCGCCCGCACGGCGGAATAAAATCCCAGACACCCATCAGCCGCCTCGGCCTCTCCGAGGACAACCTGTTGAGAGTCCACAGCTAGAGCCTGATGCGATCGACCTGAATCAGGTCGATCATTGAATCAGTCTCTACACCAATGAATCCAGAGCCACTTTCTTTGATCGATCTGGATCGGTCCGATCCAGATCGATCAAAGGTTGCACTAGAATTCTAGGTACGCATAAGGGCTTCCTCGACCCAGTCGAGGCGGTCCTGGCCGAAATGCATTTCATCGCCGACAAAGAATGTCGGGGCCCCAAAGACGCCCCGCGCCACGGCTTCCTCGGTGGTCGCCTTCAGCTTCTCCTTGTTGACCGGATCGTTGGCGGCCTCGAAGAACACCCCCGGATCGAAGCCTGCCCGTGTCAACAGCTCGGTCAGAACGCCCGCGTCGGCGATGTTCTGGCTGTCGCACCAGGCCGCGTTGAAGATCGTCGCCAGATAGGCCTCGAAGTCGGGCCGGTCGATCCAGCCATGGGCTACACGCTGCACCATCAGCGTCATCATCGGGAAATGCGGGTTCGTCTCGAAGGGTGCGCCGAAGCGCTTGGCCCAGCGCCGGAGATCGTCGCCCATCCACTTTCCCTTGGCCGCCACGGTCCCGGGCGGGCGGTTGCCCGTCGCCTGCATGACGCCGCCCAGAAACATGGGCCGGTACCTGACCTGCCCACCCGTTCGCTCCAGCACGTCGGGGAGCCGTTTCCAGGCGAGGTAGGCGGTGGGACTTGTGAAATCGTAGAAGAACTCGACCGTTCCGGGCATGCGCAAGCTCCCCTTTTTACAGTTTGTCCAATCAGACCCGTCAGGCCATTCTTTCGATCCATGGACGCAGATCGAGCTCATGCGTCCACGCATCGCGCGGCTGGGCGTGGAGCATCCAGTAGGCGTCGGCGATGTGGTCCGGGTTGAGAATTCCGTCCTGGTCCTTGAGCGCATGGCGCTGGGGAAAATTCTGCGCGATCCAGGCCGTGTCGATCGCCCCGTCGATGATCGAATGCGCCACGTGAACGCCTTGCGGTCCCAGCTCACGCGCCATCGACTGCGCCAGCGCCCGCAGCGCGAACTTCGCGCCGGCGAATGCAGAAAATCCCGAGGCGCCACGCATCGAGGCTGTCGCGCCGGTGAAGATGATCGTGCCCTTCCCCCTCGGGACCATCACTCGCGCAGCCTCGCGACCCGCGAGGAAGCCGCCCAGGGCAGCCATCTCCCAGACTTTGCGATAGACGCGCTCCGTCGTCTCGCGGATCGGGAAATTGACGTTCGCGCCGATGTTGAAGACCATGACCTCCAGCGGCGCGATGTCCCGCTCGATGGTTTCGAAGAGCGCGACGACATCGGCCTCGATACGCGCATCCGAGCCAAAGCCGTGCGCTTCGCCGCCCGCCTCGTGAATCTTGTCCAACAGCGGCTGAAGCCGGCCAATGTCCCTGCGGGTGCAGACGGCGACATAGCCCCCGCGCGCGAACCGCTGCGCGATGGCGCCGCCTGTCGCGTCACCCGCCCCGACCACAAGGACCGCCCTCTTGTCGCTCAGCTTTTCTCTCCGTTCCAAAAAGGAACCTACAGCCGGTTTCGGCGCAACGCAAAGGGCCGCGAATTTGTTGAGCGACTTTGGGTCTCAAGGTCGGGGCAAGAAGCACCCGTCGGCCGGGCGACCAGCCGAACGCTGTCACCAGCCGATCAGCTCGACATAGTAGGCGGCCGAAGACACGAGATAGATCAGCGGCGCGCCGATCTGGACCCAGCGATTGCGCCTGAAGATGGCCGCGACCAAGAATACGACAGCGAGCAAGGCCGGGCCGGCCGCGTCCAATGGAACGGACGATCCGTCAAGCACGAAATCTCCCATGATGGCGCCTTGGACGATCGCGACGATCATGAAAGCCGCCGAGGCGATCGCATACTTGCGGCCCTGGGCGTCGTGGAAAGCCTTGAGATCGATCGGGCCTTCGGCCGGCGTCTGGGGCGTGGCCAGCCCGCAGGCCAGATACCCGATAATCGCCAGCAAAAGGGGCGGGAGCGCGTGTGCCGCCCTCAGCACGAATGAGTCCTGATAGGTCCAGGACTTGATCCAGAAAACCACTTCGAGATTGAAAATGGCGAGCGCCCAGATCGCGTACCGCCAGGAAAACACGACCCGGTCAGCTTCCTGGGCCAACCGCGCGCCCGCTCCGAGCAGGCTCGTGATCCCGAGCGACACGACGAAAGACAGAAGGACGATGTAGAATTCGAACATCGGACATGCACGGGCGGCGAGGCCTGGCGCCCCGGCCCTAGGCTAGTTCATTGGACAAACCGCGACCAGCGGACGCGGCTCTTTCAGAGAATGAACTTCGATAGATCCTTGTCGCCGGCCATCGCGCCCACCTTCTCCCGCACATATTCGCCCGTCACCACGAAAGCCTGGCCTGATCTGTCGCAAGCCGTGAAGCTGATCTCGTCCAGAACCCGCTCGATTACGGTGTGCAGGCGGCGCGCGCCGATGTTCTCGACGCTGTCATTCACCTGCACCGCGATGTCGGCGATGGCGTCGATCGCGCTGGTCTCGAACGACAGGTCGAAGCCTTCCGTCTTCATGAGGGCGACATACTGCATGATGAGATTTGCTTCCGGTTCGGTCAGGATGCGCCGAAAGTCAGCGCCGTTGAGCGCCTTCAGCTCGACCCGGATCGGCAGGCGACCCTGGAGTTCGGGCAAGAGGTCCGACGGCTTGGAGACATGGAAGGCGCCCGAGGCGATGAACAGGATGTAGTCCGTTCGCACCGGTCCATGCTTGGTGGCGACCGTCGTTCCCTCGATCAGCGGCAACAAATCCCGCTGCACCCCTTCGCGCGAGATGTCGGCGCCCACCCGCTCGGACCGCGAGGCGATCTTGTCGATTTCGTCGAGGAAGACGATGCCGTCCTCCTCGGTCAGTCTGATCGCTTCGCGGGTCAGCGCGTCGGCATCCAGCAGCTTGTCGGATTCCTCGCTTATAAGGGGCTTGTAAGCATCCTTGACCGTCGTTCGAACGCGCTTGGTCCGGCCGCCAAACCCCTTGGACAACAGGTCGCCAAGGTTCACCATACCCATGCTGGCGCCGGGCTGGCCCGGAATCTCGAGGCCGCCGAAAGGCGAGGAGGTGTCGGCGATGTCTATGTCGATCTCCTTCTCGTCCATCTCGCCCTTGCGCAGCTTGAGCCGGAAGCTTTCGCGGGTCGCGGGCTGGGCTGTCGCCCCGACCAGGGCGCTGAGGACGCGCTCCTCGGCGGCCGCCTGAGCCTTGGCCTCGACATCCTTGCGCCGGCGCTCACGCACCATCGACAGGCCAATTTCCAGCAGATCCCGGATAATTTGCTCGACGTCGCGGCCGACATAGCCGACTTCCGTGAACTTGGTCGCCTCGACCTTGAGAAATGGCGCCCGGGCCAGCTTGGCGAGCCGCCGCGAGATTTCCGTCTTGCCGACGCCGGTCGGCCCGATCATCAGGATGTTCTTGGGCGTCACCTCTTCCTTCAAGCCTTCAGCCAATTGCTTGCGACGCCAGCGATTGCGCAAGGCGAGCGCCACGGCTCGCTTGGCTTCTGGCTGTCCGACGATGAAACGGTCCAGTTCGGACACGATCTCGCGCGGAGTGAATTCGGTCATGTCAACTCAACGAACAAGAGGAAGTCACAGCGCGGCGATGGCCCATCGCCTGGCTGGCGAGGCCGGCGGGATCGCGCCCTGTTTCGTGATCGTTGTAGTCAAGGAAGTTCGAAACACCAAGATGACAAGCTCAAGATCGATGCTTCCTGCAACCGACGCGGCGGCTGCGGAATAGAAACGCGTCCGCTGTTCACGCAGGCTCCGGCGGGAAGATGCGCCCGGCGAATCCCCGATCGGGAATGACCCTCAGCAGGGTCCGCCGCGCTGTCCGCCAGCCGCCGCCCAGCAGCACGATCGAGGCCCCCACCAGAAGGGCGGTCAGCATCAGCGTGTTGACGACCCCGCCGCCCAGATTCTCGACGACCACGCCGAGCGCCGCCGCGAACGAGATGAGTCCGGATACGATCAGTGCCCGGCGGTTGAGCGCCAGCGAGAACAGGCCGAAGACGACCAGCGCCGCCAACATCACCATCGCATCGGCCATGCCGGCCGGCGCGAACCCTGATCCGATGATCAGGCCGCGAAGCCCGAAGATGATCTGCGGCGCCGCCGCCATGTGCAGCCAGAATGCATTGTCCGAATTCCGGCTCGCCCGTTGCGGATCGCGCGCGTCGAAGGCTATGGCTGCGGCCAGCGTCGCGAGCCCCGCGATCAGCGTCGCCATTCCGCCGAAGAGCATGTCCTCGTCGCCCATCCGTCCGACGGCAGTGTAGAAGAGACCGGCGACCGACAACGCGACGAGGAAAAGCGCGAATGGCAGCCGGAAACGGGCATAGATCCCGAGCGCGCCGAGGGCGGCCGCTCCGAAGGCCGCAAATCCCAGTGTCGGCACGATATCCTCGAAATCGCGGCCCATGTCGGAGTTGAAATCCGGCACGAAAAGACTGCCGACCGATATCGCCACGCAGACCACGATGACGACCGACAGCACCATGGAGGGCAGCAGCAACCGGCGGCGGCCGCAGAAATACTCCGCCAGCAGCCACGAAGCGATCAGCACCGGAATAGGGATCAGCGTCACTGCGAGCTTTTGCTCGCCCAGCGCTCCGCCCAGCACGCTACCCGACAGGAAGGACAACCCGGTTAAAAGTATGCCGATGCCGATGGCGAGGAAGATGTCGTTGAAATTGGTCAGGAAGCGCAGATTCTCCGGGTCCAGCATCCTGTCGGGATCACTTCGCGCCTTGAGGAAGGCTTCGAGGCGGGAAGCCTGGTCGGCGCTCAGGGCGCCGGCCTCGACAGCCGCCCGCAGATCGGTGCGATCAAACATCGAGTGTCTCCACGACAAAACTGGCGTTGGTGTAGACGCAGATATCGGCGGCGATCCCCATCGCCTTGCGGGCGATCGCCTCCGCGTCCTCTTCGTAGTCGTAAATCGCCCTTGCTGCGGCGAGTGCGTAATTGCCGCCCGACCCGATGGCCGTCACCGGATGTTCCGGCTCCAGCACGTCTCCCCTGCCCGTGATTACAAGGAGGCTCGTGGCGTCGCCGACAATGATGAGGGCTTCAAGATTGCGGAGGAATTTGTCCGTTCGCCAGTCCTTGGCCAGTTCGACGGCGGCGCGCTGCAGATTGCCTGGAAAGCGCTCCAGCTTCTGGCCCAGCCTTTCAAACAGCGTGAAGGCGTCGGCGGTCGCTCCCGCGAAGCCAGCGAGGATGTCGCCTTTTTCCCCGATGCGACGGACCTTGCGGGCATTGCCCTTCATGATGGTGTCACCCATCGAGACTTGGCCGTCGCCGATCACAACCAGCTTCGCGCCCTTGCGCACGGCGAGGATGGTGGTCGAGTGCCAGACTTGCGGGTGAGACATCGGTCGGCGTCGTCCCTGTTCGAGAACGGACACTAGCCTCGACCGACCCGCTCGGCAATCGTTTTATCGATAATCGATGAGTCACCGTTTCAAGCCGCCAGGCTGGCTGCGGGCCTTGGCCGCCAGGACCTCACGAACGCGTCGAACTCGGCTGAGGGCAGCGGCGGAGAATAATAATAGCCCTGCCCGATGGTGCAGTTCCGGCGCACCAGGAATTCCGCCTGCTCGCGCGTTTCCACCCCTTCGGCGACTGTTTCCTGACCCAGCGCCTCGGCCATGGCGAGGATCATCTCGACGATTGCGGGTGCATGCGGATCGGACGACAGCGCCCGGATGAATTGCTGATCGATCTTGAACACGTCAAAAGGCAGGCGCGTCAGCGAGGTGAAGTTGGAATGGCCTGTGCCGAAATCGTCGATCGCCAGTCGCACGCCGCGATTGCGAAGCGGCCACATGGTGCGGGCGACCCGGTCGGGATCGCTGACGGCGGCGGATTCGGTCACTTCGAGTTCGAGCATTTTGGGATCGAGCCCCGAATCCTCCAGCGCCGCATAAACCGAACCGATGAACTCGGGATCGTTGAACTGGTGGGGCGAGACGTTGACCGCGATGCGAAGTTTGTGGCCAGCCTTGTTCCAGGCTGCGGCCGCAAAGCATGCGTCGCGCAGGACGCAATTCCCCAGTTTCGAGATCAGCCCCATCTCCTCGGCGATGGGCACGAACACTCCCGGCGAGACCACGCTGCCGTCCGGGCGGCGCCAACGGGCCAGCGCCTCAGCGCCCACCAATTCACCGGTGTGCAGGTCCACCTTGGGCTGAAAGACGGCGACGAACTCTCCGCGATCGAGCCCCGCCCGCAGCTCGGCCTCAAGTCGTGACAATTGCGTCGCCTTGTCGAGTATGCGGCGGTCGAAAAACGCCAGCCTGTCGGTCGGCGTGCGTTTGGCCTCCTTGAGGGCGAGCTCCGCCCGCTTGAACAGCTCCGTGGCGGTCAGCGCGTCGGTCGGCCCGGAGGCTGCGCCAAAGGACGCCGTCACGCGGAGCGTTTGACCGTCGATGATCATCGGCTCGGCGAGAGCCCGGTCGGCCATCGCCATGAACCCTTTCACCACGGCCTGATCGGCGCCAGGGGCGATGACTCCGAACTGGTCGGGGCCGAGCCGGCCCAGAAAGAAGGAGCGGCTGACCTGCCCCGCGCATGCCTTGAGCCGCTCGCTCACCTGCACCAGCACCTCGTCCGCCAGTCTCGGGCCTAGCGACACATTGATCTTTCGAAAGCCGTCGAGGTCGGCGATGACCAGGAAAGTCGTCTCGCTCACACCCCGGTCCACGAGGCCCTCAAGCTTGGACATGAACCTCAACCGGTTGGGCAGGCGCGTAACCGGGTCCGCGAACGCCATCCGCAGGGCGCGTCGGGTCGCGGCTTCGGAACGCTCATGCACCTCGTCGATGGCGGAAAGGAGCGGCTTGAGGACCATGTCGTCCACCCCGTCGGAGAGTTTCGATTTGTCCGTGGCGGTGCGCTTGCGAATGCCCTTTTCCAGCGCCGTGACCGGCGCGAGGGCCTGTCGGGCCAGCGGCAGCATGAACGGCGCGAGCACGGAGAGGGCGAGAATAAGGACCAGACCGTTGCTCGCGATGATGCGCACCCAGGTCGCTGTGAGCGTAATGGGACGAAACGTCACGATTGCGGAACCGATGCGGTCCTGGCCGGCATGAACCGGATACACGCCCATCATTGTGCCGCCACGCTGCACGGCCCCACCGCCGGCGCCTGCAAGCCGCCCGATGTCGGTGGACCCGGCGATGGCTGCGTCCGCAGCGGTCGTCGCCACGATCTTCCCGTCAACGTCGAGGATCGCCGCCTGTCCGTCCGGCAACGGCGAACTCATCATCTTGATGATTGCCGAAAGATGGATCGTGTCACGTTCGGCCAGGGCGCTTGCGGCGATCAGCGAGAGCTGCTGGGCGGCGTTGGACGCATAGACCAGCCGCGCCCTTTCGAAATCCTTCCGCAGCAGGGTGGGCGTGATCACCCATTGGGCCAGCGTCGCCGCCACCGCCGCGGCGCATCCGATAGCCACAACCCGGCCTGCAAGGCCCAGTCGAAACTTTCCTGGCTTCCGCGTCTTCTCAGGCATTACGCGTCACCCATCCACGACAACAATGGCGTTCCGACCATGAACCGCCTACATGCTCCCCGAAACCGGTTCAGCAATTCGCCACGATTTGAGCTACAAGCTAGGAACCGGGTGCGAAAATGCAGTTAACGTCGGAGGCAAGCGGTGGGCGATAGCAGACGACAGGCCGAGATCGTGCGAGAAACCCGGGAGACGCGGATCCGCGTCTCCGTCGACATCGACGGATCCGGACGGTCCTCCGTGTCCACGGGGATCGGCTTTTTCGACCATATGCTCGAGAGCTTCGCCAAACACTCCGCCATCGACATCGATGTCGAGGCGAGCGGCGATCTTCATATCGACCAGCACCATACGATGGAGGATGTGGGCATCGTTCTCGGCCAGGCCTTCAAGCAGGCTGTCGGGGCCTATTCGGGAGTCATCCGCTTCGGGCATGCCTATATCCCGATGGATGAAACCCTGGCCCGGGCGTCGGTTGATCTGTGCAACCGTCCCTACCTGATCTGGAAGGTCGCTTTCACGCGCGACAAGGTCGGATCGCTCGACACCGAACTCGTCAAGGAATTCTTCCAGGCCTTCGCGATGAACGCCGGCGTCTGTCTTCACGTCGAACTTCTCTACGGGGAGAATTCGCACCACATTGCCGAGGCTTCATTCAAGGCGCTGGCGCGAGCGCTGCGAACAGCGGTCGCCCCGGATGATCGCCTGGGCGGCGCCGCAGCGTCCACCAAGGGCTCACTCTAGGCGTCCCATGACGACAATCGTCATTATCGATTACGGCTCTGGAAACGTCCGCTCGGTTGGCCGGGCCTTGTCGAGCTCGGCAGCGAGCTGCGGCCTGGCGCTATCGACGACCGTGACATCGGACCCGGACCTCATTCGTCGCGCCGACAGGATCGTGCTTCCCGGAGTCGGACATTTCGCCGATTGCGTGGACGGCTTGCGTTCCCGAACGGGTGTTGTCGATGCAATGACGGAGGCCGTTTTCGTGCGCGGCGCTCCCTTCCTGGGGATCTGCGTTGGGATGCAGCTTCTGGCCGATGTCGGGCGTGAGGATGTCGAACGGCCCGGACTCGGCTGGATATCCGGCGCGGTCGAGCGGATCGAGCCGGACAAGCCCGCCCTCCCCGTCCCCCACATGGGCTGGAACACGCTTTCGCTTGCGGCGCCGCATCCCGTGCTGGACAGGCTTGGCGGCGAACCGCATGTCTATTTCACTCACTCTTATGCGTTTACACCGGCGAATCCGGCGGATATCGCGGCCGTAACCGACTATGGCGGGGCCATTACCTCCGCTGTCGCCCGCGACAATTTGTTCGGAGCGCAATTCCACCCGGAAAAGAGCCAGCAAACGGGGCAGAAAGTGCTCGCCAATTTCCTGAACTGGCGCCCGTGAAGGCGAGTTCGCGCCCGTTGGGCCGTTCTCCAGGGATATTGCGTTCCTGCAATCAGCGGGAAGGCGTTGACAGTGAGGCCTCAAGCCGACGAAGAGTCTGACATGAACCTCTATCCAGCCATTGATCTGAAGGACGGCGCTTGTGTCCGTCTGTTGCGCGGCGACATGGCGACCGCGATCAGCTTCAATGCCGACCCGGCCGACCAGGCCCTGCGTTTTTCGGCCATGGGATTTGAGCGCCTGCACGTCGTCGATCTCAACGGCGCCGTCTCAGGTGAATCGGTCAACCACAACGCTGTCGCTTCGATCCTTGATATCACACCCTCGCTTGTCCAGCTTGGCGGCGGCGTTCGCGACATGGCCTCGATCGAACGCTGGCTCGATGCGGGCGTCGCGCGCGTCATCCTGGGGACGGCGGCCGTGCGCAATCCAGACCTGGTCAAGCTGGCAGCCCGGGAGTTTCCAGACACCATCGCGGTCGCGATCGATGCGCGCGATGGCCAGGTGGCGGTCCAGGGATGGTCCGAGGCCACCCGGATGCAGGCGGTCGATCTCGCCCGGGTCTTCGAGGGATGCGGCGTCGCGGCCATCATCGCGACCGACATCGGACGCGACGGCACCAAGTCAGGCGTAAACATCGAGCTCACCGGGCAGATCGCCGATGCTGTCTCTATACCTGTTATTGCATCCGGCGGCGTTCGGGACGTGGACGACCTGATCGCGCTCAAGAGCCGTCCGGGCCGCCCGATCGAAGGGGCGATCCTGGGCCGCGCTCTTTATGACGGCGACATTGATCCGGCTGCGGCGCTGCGAGCGGTCCGATAGATACAGGCGAAGCTTGTATCGGCGGTAGGGTGGTTGACGCCCTCGCCCTCCCGCGCGACACGGAGGGCATGCTGAAAGTCCGGATCATTCCGTGTCTCGACGTCAAGGACGGTCGGACTGTGAAGGGCGTCAACTTCGTGGGTCTGCGGGATGCCGGCGATCCGGTGGCTCTTGCGAAAGCCTACGACGAGCAGGGTGCTGATGAGCTCTGTTTTCTGGACATCACCGCCTCGGTCGAAGGGCGGGGCGCAATGATCGAAGTCATCGAACGCACGGCTGATCAGTGTTTCATGCCCCTGACCGTGGGCGGCGGCGTGCGATCTCCCCAGGACATGGTCGCGATGCTGAAAGCCGGCGCGGACAAGGTCGCCATCAATACCGCCGCCGTTCTGGACCCGTCCATTCTGACGGCCTGCGCCCGGAAAGTGGGCGCCCAGGCGGTGGTAATGGCGCTGGATGTGAGGCGTGTCGGGCCGCAGGCAGGCGATGGTTGGGGCGTCTACACCCATGGCGGGCGCAAGGCCGCCGGCCTCGACGCAATCCAGTTCGCGAAGCGGGCGTCGGAGTCGGGAGCGGGTGAAATTCTCCTCACGTCCATGGACCGGGACGGCACGAAAAACGGGTATGACATAGAACTTCTGCGCGCCGTTCGGGAGGTGGTTCGCATACCAGTGGTCGCTTCCGGAGGGGCTGGGAATGTTAATCACATGGCTGACGCCGTGACGCTCGGAGGCGCTGACGCGGTGCTGGCGGCGTCCATATTCCACTTCGGTGAGGCGACTGTCGCAGACGCGAAGCGAGCCTTGACGCTTGCCGGCGCCCACGTGCGTCCAGCGGAGTGCGTGGCGCCATGACGAAACAGACACCCGACCTCGGAAATCCAGCGAGGCTCCTCGCGGCGCTCTCTCACCTGGCGCAAACCGTCGATTCGCGCGCCGGAGCTGACCCCGAAGCCTCCTATACGGCCCGGCTGATTTCGGAAGGACCAGCCCAGTGCGCAAAAAAGCTTGGCGAGGAAGCCGTCGAGACGATCCTGGCCATCGCCGCCGAGAGCGGGGCGCGTATCGCCGCCGAGGCGGCTGACCTTCTCTACCACCTGTTTGTCGCCTTGCGGTCGCGCGAGGTCTCGCTCGACATGATCGCCTCGGCCCTCGAAGGGCGCCAGGGGGCGTCTGGTCTCGCTGAGAAAGCCGGACGCGTCCCGTCCTGAAATCAGCTCTTCGCCGCCTTGAGCAGCAGGTAGAACGCCCCCTCGCCGCCATGGCGGGGATGCGCCCGGGAGTATCCGGCCAGGAGCGGACGGATACTGGAGGATGCGATCCAGTCCAGAAATCGAGCCCGCAGCACGCCTGCACCGAGCCGTCCCTTGCCGGTAATGATCAAGACGCATCGTGACCCGGCCCGACGCTCTCGGTCGATGAACGCAATCAGCTCCCGGTAGGCGGTGTCCTGGGTGTGGCCATGAAGATCGAGTTGCGCGTCAACGGCCGTTTGCCCTCGACGGATTCGGCGCTGGCTGGACACGTCGGCGAGGCGTCCCGACGCGGGAGGTCCGGACACGGCCGCTGCGACAGAGGCGGGTCGCGGGAACATTGCCCCACCGGCTGGATCAGCAATACCGTCGGACGGAGCGGGAGGCGGCTCACGCCGCGGAACGGCTCGAACGGTGCGAGCAACCCGCATCCACACCCGCCGGTCCTGTTCCGAAAGGCGGCGGGTCATGGCGATGGGTCAGGACGCCGTTGCGACTTCGTCAAGCAGCCAATTGGGATCATCACTCCGCAGCAAACGCTTGAACGTCCAGATTTCTTTCGCGGTCCGTGAGTTCTCGCCGTCGCTGAGTTCGCCCTCGAAGGACACGGACACCCGGGCTAGATCGTCCGCGACCAGGGCAGCCTCGATAATCCTCGCTGTCTTGACCCTGACGACGCGCATCGGCTCGGCTCCCGACGCCTCACGCTGGGTGATGGCCGCGTCATAGGCCTCGAACACGTCGTCATCGACCAGGCGCTGAAGGGCATCCCGGTCGCCGTCGGCGAAAGCGGCGACAATGAGTTCGTAGGCGCGCCGGGCGCCCTTGGTGAACTCATCGGGAGAAAACGCGCGGTCGATCGACGCAATCGTCTCCATACCCGCTGCGGCGGGACCTGTGAACGCCGGACGCAACCGGGCGGGTCCGGCAGCGCCGTCCGCGTCGTCTTCGACCTCGGCGGTCCTCGCCACCGCCTCCCGAAACCTGCGCGCCGGAGGCTCCGCTCCGGTCTTTTGACCGAGCACGGCGTAAAGGCGCGAGATCACGAAAACCGCGACTGCAGCGAGGATGATAAGTTCTATGTTCAAAGCCCGAATTCTCGCATGACCCGCGCTATGGCGCGCAACGACTTTCCATACACGATATAAGCACAAAAGGCACCAAGTCAGCCTCTGGTTGCTCCTGTCGCGCGAGCGTGATAGCCGCCGGTCCTCCTGAACCGTGCATATATACTGGAATCGTACATGAGCGAGGCGCCCACCCCCGACGATTCCGGCCCGGCTGCGGCAAATGGCGAAGTTAAGTCGCCCATGATCCGGGTTCTGGCTCAGTACGCCAAGGACCTCTCCTTCGAGAATCCCGGCCTCCTCAATGGCCAAGCCGGGCAAAGCGCTCCCGAGATCGAGCTGGGAATCGACGTTCGCGTAGAGCCGGGTCCGCTCGAGGACAATATTTTCGGGGTAGAGCTCAGACTGTCGGCGAACGCCAAACGTCAGAACACCGTCGTGTTCATCATAGAGCTCCTTTATGCTGGCGTGTTTCAGCTGCAGGACGCCCGGCAACAGGATGTGGAGCCGCTGCTCTTGGTCGAATGTCCCCGTCTGCTTTTTCCGTTCGCCCGGCGGATTATCGCGGAAATCACCCGTGAGGGCGGCCACCCGCCTCTGCTGATCGATCCGATCGATTTTGTCGGACTTTACCGCCAGCAAAAGCTGGCCCAGCGACCCGAATAGACGTCGTCAGCTTGCGTATTTCCTCCAAAGCGCCGCATCGCCCAGCGTTGCAACGAACGCTTCCCACGCCGACCTTTCGTCCATCGTGACGAGCGAGGGCAGCGGCTGTGGGCGTCTTGGGCGTGCGCACGCGACCTGCGCATCTTTCCCATCTGCGGATAAGCCGGCAAAGTCGAACGCGCGCTCGCGTCCGCCTCTCAGTTCCAGATAGCAGACCGCCAGGAGTTCAGCATCGAGAAGGGCGCCGTGCCTCGGCCGGGCCTTTTCCCAGCTGCTGACGCCGAAGGCTTCGCAGATACGCTCGCTGAACCGCCGGCAGACGGCGTCGAGAGAGGCTGGCGCGCCCGGCTTCTGCTTTCTCGCCAGGTCTGCGGAATCGACAAAACGGTCCGCCGAAAGCTGCGGATGATCGAGGCGCGCCAGTTCAGCGTTCAGGAAGCCGCGATCGAAGCTTGCATTGTGCGCGACCAGCTGCGCCTCGCCGATGAAGTCCAGCAGCGGTTTGACGACGTCCAGGAAGCGGGGCCGCCCGCGCAGGTCCGCGTCGGTAATGCCCGTGATCCTTGTGGTGTCATCGCTCACCGGCCGCTCGGGATCGATACGGGTGGAATAGGTCTTGCCGGTGCGCATCAGGTTGACGATCTCGACACATCCAACCTCGATTATTCGGTCGGACCTTGGATCGAGGCCTGTGGTTTCTGTGTCGAAGACAACCTCGCGCATGTTCCATCCGTTCCGCGATGCAATTGGTCGCCCGTCCGAAGCGCGGCGAGGACCGCGTCGACCTGAGCCCGCGCATACGCGAATCCCAGGCCGGTATTGATGACGAAATCAGCGCGCCTGCGCTTCACCGAATCAGGCGTCTGCCGCGCCAGTATCGCCTCGAATTCGGCCTCCGTCATCTGTCCGCGAGCCAGGACACGCTGGCGTTGGATGCTGGCCGGAGCCGAAACAACTGCGATGGCGTCGGCCCGCTTGTCGCCTCCCGTCTCGAACAGCAGTGGAATATCGAGGACGACGATATCGGCGCCGGCCTCGCTCGCCTTCCGGATAAAGTCGCGTTGCCGGGAGCTGACAATCGGATGAACGATCGATTCTAGCGTTGTCATCGCCGTCCCGCCTTGAACGACAAGCTGGCGGAGCGCCCCGCGGTCGATCGAGCCGTCCCTCGCCACCACGCCCGGGAACGCACGCTTCAGTGGCGCAACCGCCTCCCCTCCCCGTCCATAAACCGCATGCACCGCCGCGTCGGCGTCGTAAACCGCCACACCCCGGGCGGCGAACATCTGCGCCGTCGCGGATTTGCCCATTCCGATCGATCCCGTGAGCGCCAGCCGGATCAAGCCGGCCCCCCGATCTTTTCGCGGCAGGCGGCGAGCGCGCCTTCGACGTCCGGCCTGAAGTTGAACCAGAGGAAAAAAGTCGCCGCCGCCTGGCCCACGAGCATTCTCAAACCGTCATGCGCGGTCCAGCCGGCATCGCGCGCCCCGGCAAGGGCATCTCTTGCCGCTGCGCCGTAGGACAAGTCCAGAAAGACGCGGCCCTTTCCTGGCGGGAGCGACGGCAGGCCGGCGTCAGCGTGTCCGAGGCTGGCGGAATTAATGATCAGGTCGGCTTCGCGGGCCAGCATTGTGAAGTCGTCCATACCGTGCGCCCTGGCGTCCGGAGCCAGCTCGGCGACGAGCGTCCGCGCGTTCGCCAACGACCGGTTGACGATAGAGAGGTCCGAGCCGCTTCTTCCAAGAAGATCGACCGCCGCGCGGGCGGCCCCTCCGGCTCCGATCAGAAGCACCTTCCGGTTCCCGACATCCGGCCCTGCCGAGTGGTGGAGCGCCAGTGACAATCCATCCACGTCGGTATTGTCCGCCAGCCAGCCGACACCCGGATCGAGCGTAAGGGTATTGGCCGCGCCGATGCGTTGCGCTGCCGCAGAGGCCCCGCTTGCGGCAGCCAGAGCCGCGCCCTTGTGCGGCAGCGTAACATTCAGCCCCGAAAACCCGGTCCGTGCGATTGCCCGCAGGTCGGCCGCCGGGGTGTCCGACCGCAGGCGCAAGGCTGCATAGACCGCGTCAACGCCCGCTTCTTCAAGCCAGCGATTGTGGATCAGGGGCGACAGGGAATGCGCGACGGGATCACCGACCACCGCGAACAGACGGGTCGCACTGGAAACCTTCATTGCGCCAGCGTCCCGCGGTCGCGAAGCCAGCCGAGCAGCGGGAGCAGCGGAAGGCCCAGAATGGAAAAATAATCGCCGTCGATGCGGTCGAACAGCTGGGCGCCCCTGCCCTCGATCTGGTAGGCGCCGACACTGCCCAACAATGTCTCACCAGAATCCGCCAGATAGCCGTCAAGAAACGCATCCGTGAAATTCCGCATGCGCAGGCGGGGCTGGGCAAGATGGCGCCACACCGCCGAGCCCTCGACGCACGCCACGATAGACGTCTGGAGCACATGGGTCCGGCCACGCAGCCGCCGCAGATGGTCCCGCGCCTCATCCAGCGTTCGCGGCTTGTCGAAGGCTTCGCCGTCCAGATCCAGCATCTGGTCGGCGCCGAGCGCGACGCCGCGATGCGCCTGCGAAACCTTCATGGCCTTTGTCTCCGCGAGAAGATCGACCTGCTGGGTCACGGACGCGCCCTCCGACCGCATGCTGTCGCGGATGGTCTCCTCATCGACATTGGCGACGATCTGCACGAAGTCGAGACCGGCGCTCCTCAGCACAGCGGCCCGGGCGCGGCTCTTCGAGGCCAGGATGAGCCGGCGGTCGAGATCGGGCGTCACCGGCGTCACCGCTGATTCTCCTGTATGATGTTCAGTATCGCTGCTGCGGTTTCCTCGACGGAGCGCCGGCTGACATCGATGGTCGGCCATTTCATTCGCACGAACAGCCGGTTCGCCTGGGTTATCTCCTCTCGCACCGCGTCCTCGTCGGCGTAGACGGTGTCCTGCTGTTCATTCAGCGACAACAGCCGGTGACGGCGGATCTGAACGAGACGATCAGGCGAAATCTTGAGGCCGACGACGAGAGGCGCATTGGGACCCGTGACGGTGTCCGGCAGCTCGACCCCGGGAACCAGCGGGATGTTGGCCGCCTTGACCCCCCGGTTTCCGAGATAGACGCACGTTGGAGTCTTCGAGGTCCGGCTGACGCCGATCAGCACGACGTCGGCGTTCTTGAGGTTGGACGATCCCTGCCCGTCATCGTGCTGGAGTGCGAAATTGATCGATTCGATGCGCGCGAAGTATTCCGCGTCCAGAGAATACTGACCGGCCACCTTGTGCGCGGATTTGAGGCCGAGATAGCGGCTGAGAACATCGACCGCTGGATCAATCACCGGCAGCGTCGGCGAACCGACCTCCCTGCAGCGTTCCTCGAGCCGGGCCCTCAGGCCTTCGTCGGTGATGGTGTAGAGGACGACGCCGGGAGCGCCCTCGATCTCTTTCAATACCCGTTCGAGCTGACGGGGCGACCGCACCAGATAATAATTATGCTCGAGCGGCGCGATATTGTCGAATTGCGCGCAGGCGGCTCGCATCACCGCGTTGAGGGTCTCGCCCGTGGAGTCGGACACCAGGTGAACGTTGAAATAGGTTTCCAGGGTCATTCCAGCGCTTCGATCCGTGAGGCGGTGACGCCGCCTTTGTCCCTCACCCTCGGGGAGCGAATTGTGGACAAGCAATTGACCTCCGAAGTCCGCACCATTCGTTCACACGCTTATCGACATGTGAAGCCATGGCGCGATTCAGTTGGAGCGGCGCCCCTGAATCCGCGTCAGGGGACTCGACTCGCGTTAATCCTTTATTAACGAAGACGTTGGCGGCAGGTAAACGCCCTTCCCCCTGTCGGAACATAAGATGCCTCCCTGTGGATGCGCGTGTGCGTTTTCCTGCAGAGCCGGTTGTGTCTCCTTATCAACCGTCTAAACACCACCAGAGTCTCTTTATCTAATCAGAATCCAAGACTCATTCCGGGTGAAGTGTGCCGTCAGACCAAAGACGTCTCCTGAGGGTCCTTCGGGGAGAACGGCTCGACCCCGTCCCGGTCTGGATGATGCGTCAGGCTGGCCGCCATCTTCCAGAGTATCGTGAGCTGCGCCCACGCTCCCGCGACTTTCTAGAGTTTTGCTACTCGCCCTCCCTGGCCGCCGAGGCGACCCTCCAGCCCGTGCGCCGATATGGAATGGACGGAGCGATCCTCTTCGCCGATATCCTGCTCGTCCTCGATGCGATGGGACGCAATGTCCGGTTCATCGAAGGCGAGGGCCCGCGTGTCGATCCCGCGACGTCTGCATCGGACCTGTCGAGGACGCCGCCTGCGATTGTCGCATCGCGCCTGTCACCCGTGGGCGAGACAGTCGAAAGGGTACGCGCGGCCCTCGATCCGGAAACGACCCTCATCGGGTTCGCCGGAGCACCCTGGACGGTCGCCGTCTACGCCATCGAGGGAAAGGGCGGCACCGACAAATCGACAGCCCGCAGCTTCGGCTACGCCAAGCCGAGGGAGCTGGAGGCCATGCTGGAGGAGCTGGTCGAGACGACGGCTCACTATCTGGCGATGCAGGCTGCGGCCGGCGCCGACGCCCTGATGCTGTTCGACAGCTGGGCCGAAGGTCTGGCGGAGGACGCCTTTGAGCGCTGGATCATCGAACCCACCGCCGCTTTGGTTGCTCGTGTGCGGGAGCTTGGCGTGACAGTTCCGATCCTTGGCTTTCCGCGCGGATCAGGCGGCATGCTGCCAGACTATGTCGAGCGCGCCGGCGTTGATGCTGTCGGGCTGGACACGGCGATACCCTGTGTGTGGGCCAATTCGGTCTTGCCACAGGGATTTACTGTCCAGGGCAATCTGGATCCGCTTCGCCTTGTCGAAGGCGGACCCGAGCTCGAAACGCGCGTACGGGACATTCTCGAAAGTTTCGAGGGGCGCCCGCATATCTTCAATCTCGGACATGGGGTGATACCGGAGACCCCGATCGCCCATGTGGAGCGCGTTCTCGCCGTGCTGAGGGAGACCTCTTGAGCGAGCGTATCGCCGTCGTCCTGTTCAATCTTGGCGGACCCGATGGACCCGACGCGGTCAGGCCATTCCTGAAGAACCTCTTCAGCGACCCAGCCATCATCCGCGCGCCGGCTCCCATCAGATGGCTCATCGCTCGTCTGATCTCGACGTCGCGGGCAAAATCAGCCCGGGCGAACTACGCCAAGATGGGAGGCGGCTCCCCTCTTCTTGCGGAAACCCGGAAACAGGCCGCGGCGCTCGAGGCCGAGCTTGCGCGGCGAGGGCTGGAGGCCAACACCTTCGTGGCGATGCGTTACTGGAAGCCCTTTGCAGCTGAGGCGGTCGCGACCGTCAAAGCTTGGGGTGCAGAGCGGACTGTGCTGTTGCCGCTCTACCCGCAATTCTCGACGACCACGACGGCCTCGTCTCTCAAATCCTGGGCGGAAGCCGGCGGCGCGGCGGACGCCACGATCTGCTGTTATCCGACCACACCCAAATTCATCGAAGCCCATGTCCGCAAACTCATTGCGGCCTGGGAAGCTGGCGGTCGTCCGGCCGATATCCGGGTGCTGCTGTCCGCCCACGGCCTTCCCGAGACCGTGATCAGGTCAGGCGATCCCTACCAGTGGCAGGTGGAGCGGACGGTCGCCGCCGTCAAACACCTTCTGCCTCCGGACTGGGAAATCGAGACCTGCTATCAGTCACGGGTGGGCCCAATGAAATGGATCGGGCCAGCAACTGAGTTTGCAGTTGAGAAAGCGGCAAAGTCAGGCAAGGCGATCCTGCTTTCGCCGATCGCCTTCGTCTCCGAACACATCGAGACGCTGGTCGAGCTCGACGAGGAGTATCGGCTCGTCGCCGAGGCGCACGGAGCCAAGGCCTATCTCCGCGCGCCTGCCCTTGGCATCGACGCCGGCTTTATTGAAACCCTGGCCGACCTCGTCGAGGACGCTCTGGCAGACCCTGAGGCGCCGGCCATCCGCTCCCACTGTGGCGGTAGGATCTGTCCGCGGGAGTGGGTGAACTGCCCGAACCGGCGGGCTTCGGCCGCGTGATCTGGAGACCGTCTGCATGTATGACTGGATGCGCGCCCTTCACATTATCGCGGTCATCGCGTGGATGGCTGGTCTGCTGATGTATCCGCGCTTGCTGGTCTATCGCCTGGAAGGCCAGGGCAATCCCGGGCTTGAAGGCGCCATGGACGCTGCGGCCAGGCGTTTGCAGACCATCATTCTCAACCCCGCCATGGTCCTGGCCTGGCTCTTGGGCATCGGACTCGCCAGCAGCAATTACGGTTACTACGCCGGTCAGCCCTGGTTCTGGATAAAGTTAGCGCTCGTCGTGGCGCTGAGCGGCGTCCACGGTTTTCTGCTGAGCGCGGGAAAAAAGATTGCCGCCGGCGGCCGGCCCCTGACATCAAAAAAGCTACGTCTGCTCAACGAACTGCCCATGGTGGTGGCTGTCGTCGCCGTCGTCATGGTCGTGGTGCAGCCCTTTGCCCGTTAAGGTCTCGTCCACAATTGCTTGACCTTTCAGGACATGCGTGCTGAGAGTGCTCGCGCTGGCCTTGCAGGCTGGCGTTCCATTCCCCTGTTGTCCGGACCGATGATGAGCGCGACGTGTCGTGCGGGGTCCTCGACAACACACAAGTGAAATGACGATTGTCCATGTCAGATGACGTGATCGAAGCGCGTGAACGCGTCACGCTCAACGAACTCAAGAAAAAACCTCCAGCCGAATTGCTGGCGATGGCGGAGGGGCTCGAGGTCGAAGGCGCCTCGCTTCTGAGCAAGCAGGAACTGCTTTTTGCAATTCTGAAAGAACTAGCGGAGCGCGACGTCGAGATCCTGGGGATAGGCGTGGTCGAAGTGCTTCCGGACGGCTTCGGTTTTCTCCGTTCGCCCCAGGCCAACTACCTGCCGGGTCCCGACGACATCTATGTGAGCCCCCAGCAGATCCGAAAGCTTGGCCTTCGCACAGGCGACACGGTCGAAGGCCAGATCCGCGGACCTCGCGACGGCGAGAGATACTTTGCCCTGGTCAAGGTCTCGCAGATCAATTTCGAGGATCCCGAGCGCGCCCGCCACAAGGTGCCGTTCGACAACCTCACACCGCTGTATCCCGACAAGCGCCTGCGCATGGAAACCGACGATCCGACACGGAAAGACCGTTCGGGCCGCATCATCGATATCGTGGCCCCGATCGGCAAAGGCCAGCGCGGCCTAATCGTCGCGCCGCCCCGCACGGGAAAGACCGTTCTCCTGCAGAACATCGCGCAGTCGATCGCGGAGAACCATCCCGAGTGCTACCTCATCGTGCTGCTCATCGATGAGCGACCCGAGGAGGTCACCGACATGCAGCGCTCGGTGAAGGGCGAGGTGATTTCCTCGACTTTCGACGAGCCCGCCACCCGTCACGTCCAGATCGCCGAAATGGTCATTGAAAAGGCCAAGCGCCTGGCCGAGCATGGCCGGGACGTGATCATCCTGCTCGATTCTATCACCCGGCTGGGCCGCGCCTACAACACGGTTGTGCCCTCCTCCGGCAAGGTGCTGACAGGCGGCGTCGACGCCAACGCGCTGCAGCGCCCGAAGCGGTTTTTCGGCGCAGCGAGGAACCTCGAAGAAGGCGGTTCGCTCACCATCATCGCAACCGCGCTGATCGATACCGGGTCGCGCATGGACGAAGTCATCTTCGAGGAGTTCAAGGGAACCGGCAATTCGGAGATCATTCTCGACCGGAAAGTCGCCGACAAGCGCGTCTTCCCGGCGATCGACATCCTGAAATCCGGCACCCGCAAGGAAGAGCTGCTGACCGAGCCGAAGGATCTGCAGAAGGTCTACGTGCTCCGCCGCATCCTCAACCCGATGGGCGCCCAGGACGCAATCGAGTTCCTGCTGGACAAGCTCAAGCAGACCAAGAACAACGGCGAATTCTTCCAGGCCATGAACAACTGACACGCGTCAAATCGCGACGCCTTCCAGTCGCCGCCAGGTTTGGCTAAGTCAGGCTGCATGGACCTCTCCCGCCTGTTCTCGACGGAAATCTACCGGGTAAGCCTGACGCCGGCGCGCGGTAATGCCCGCCTCAATGCCGATCTCGTGCAGACAGCGCTGATGTTTGCGGAGGAAGACCGCGCCGGTCAGTCGTGGTGCGACCAGCACGACTTTGAGGGCTACACGTCCTACGCGTCCCTGGATGACCTTCCCCGCCGGGCGACCTGTTTTGCGGACCTGTCCAGACAGATCTCGAAACATGCCGGGGCGTTCGCCGAAGCGCTGGAAATGGATCTCGCGGGCCAGAAACTCGTGCTCGACGATCTCTGGGTCAGTGTTCTCAATCCCGGCGGCGGTCATGCCGGTCACATCCATCCGCGCAGCATCATCTCCGGGACATACTATGCGGCGCTACCGCTCAAGGGCGCGCGGATAAGGTTCGAGGATCCGCGGCTTGCGATGATGATGGCCGCCCCCCAGCCGCTTGAGAATTCTCGTCCAGAGCACCGCCGGTTCATTTATCTGGAGCCCGAGGTCGGTGAGCTTTTGATGTGGGAGGGCTGGCTGCGCCATGAAGTTCCACCGAGCCGGGGCCAGGAGTTTCGGGTGAGCGTGAGCTTCAATTTTGGCTGCAGATAGGGCGCCTCCGGCCGGAGTGTTTCACGTGAAACACTCCATGCGCGTCGAGGGCGACGGGTGAATGAGAGAGAGGATCGGAGGCAAGATGCGGCAAGATACCATCATTGCCCTCGCCTCCGGAGCGGGCCGCGCCGGAATCGCGGTCATCCGCGCTTCCGGCAATGAGGCGGCGGCCCTTCTCATACGTCTTGCGCCGGGCAAGCATCCACCGCCGCGACAGGTCGTCGTTCGCGAGCTTCGGGGATCAGACGGCGAGTTCCTCGATGAGGCCCTTGTGCTCTTTATGCCAGGCCCAGGATCGTTCACGGGCGAGGATGTTGTGGAATTCCACGTTCACGGCGGCACGGCCATCATCGAAAGCGTGCTGATTGCTGCGCTGGAGACCTGTTTCTGTCGGCTGGCGACGCCGGGCGAATTCACCCGTCGCGCCTTCGAGAGCGGACGGCTGGACCTGGCGCAGGCCGAGGGGGTCGCGGACCTCATCGATGCCGAGACGGAGGGTCAAAGGCGCCAGGCCGCGCGGCTCTATCGAGGGGAAGCGTCGAGGTCATTCGAGCAATGGCGTGGACACCTCATCTCGGCAATGGCCACCCTGGAGGCGTCAATCGACTTTCCGGATGAATCCGATGTCGCGTCGGACATCCATCTGCGGGCGCTGATCCCGTTAAGGGCGCTGGCGCAAGACCTGGAAGTAGCTCTGGTCGCGGCTTCCAGATCCCAGCGTGTGCGGGAGGGATTCAGTATTGCGATCATCGGGCCGCCAAATGCAGGCAAATCGAGCCTTATGAACAGGCTGGCGGGGAGAGATGCGGCCATTGTCTCGCCGACGGCCGGGACCACACGTGATATTGTTGAAGCGCGCCGGGTGTTTTCCGGCCACCTGGCGTGGATCGCGGACACGGCTGGTCTGCGTCAAACCGATGAGAGCGTCGAGGTCGAGGGAGTCCGGCGCGCCCGCTTGCGTGCCGAAGAGGCCGATCTCCGCCTCTGGGTACTGGATGGCTCGGCGATCGGCCAACGGGGCGGATGGGACATCGAGGATGTTTCACGTGAAACACTCTGGCGACCCGGGGACCTGATCATCGTCAACAAGATTGACCTGGCTCGTGCCTATTCGCCAGGTCTTGCCATCCACAAGGGCCTGTTCCGTGTCAGCGCGCTGACAGGAGCTGGGCTTGAGGATCTGGAGGGGGCGTTGACCCAGCTGGTTGTCGAGGGATTGTCGGGCGATGAGGCGCCCCTGATCACGCGCGCGCGCCATAAACTCCTGGTCGAAGACGCACTGGAAAGCATGTATCGGGCAATTCGCGGATTCGACGACAAGCGCGGGATGGAATTGGTGTCTGAGGACCTACGCCTTGCCTCCAGGGCGCTGGGAAGGATTACGGGGGCTGTCGATGTCGACGACCTGCTTGATCGCGTGTTTGCCGATTTCTGCATCGGCAAATGAGTGTTTCACGTGAAACACTTTCGGCGCCCTGGTCTCGACGACACGGCCGGGGTCGCCTAAACAGCGGCCTCAATCTCTCAGGGACTCCATGGAAAGCTTCGATGTCATCGTGATTGGCGGCGGTCATGCCGGCGCGGAAGCTGCCGCTGCGTCCGCCAGGACAGGTGCGCGGACCGCCCTGATCACCCACAAACTCGCAACCATCGGCGAAATGTCGTGCAATCCCGCTATCGGCGGCCTCGGCAAGGGTCACCTCGTTCGGGAAGTTGATGCGCTGGACGGCCTCATGGGCAGGGCGGCCGATCGGGCAGGCATCCAGTTTCGCATGCTCAACCGTTCTAAGGGCGCTGCAGTTCGCGGCCCGCGGACACAGGCTGACCGCAACCTCTATCGCTCCGCCATCCAGTCCCAGCTCAAGGAGTGCGCCAACCTGACGCTTATCGAGGACGGCGTCGAGGATGTGCTGGCGGAGGATGGCAGGGTGTCCGGAGTTCTTGGAACCAGCGGCCGTTCCTGGAAGTCGGGGGGGGTCGTTATCACGACGGGAACGTTCCTGAAGGGGATGATCCATATCGGCGACCGGCGTATTCCAGCGGGCAGGGTCGGAGAGGCTCCGGCCATACGTCTCTCGGACCGTCTCTACGATCTGGGTCTTTCAATGGGGCGGTTGAAAACAGGCACGCCAGCCCGCCTCGACGGGAAGACAATCGACTGGTCAGGCATAGAAATGCAGCCTGCCGACGCCGTTCCGACGCCGTTCTCTTTCCTGACGGACACGATTGCCGTGCCCCAGATTAGCTGCGGCATCACCTGGACGTCGCCAGCGGTTCACAAGGTGATCTCCGATAATATTCAACTCTCTGCGGTCTATTCCGGCGCCATAGGCGGGCGAGGCCCGCGCTATTGCCCGTCGATCGAGGACAAGGTCGTCCGCTTCGCCGACCGCGACCGGCATCAGATTTTCCTCGAGCCAGAGGGCCTGGATGACGACACCATTTATCCCAACGGCATCTCGACCTCACTGCCGGAAAGCGTCCAACAGGCCTTTATCCGCGAAATTCCGGGTCTGGAACACGTGGCGATCAAGCGTTTTGGCTACGCAATCGAGTATGATTATGTCGATCCCCGCGAGTTGACGCCCGATCTCCAGGTCAAGCGCCTGCCGGGCCTCTTCCTGGCAGGCCAGATCAACGGCACGACCGGGTATGAGGAGGCCGCAGGACAAGGACTGATGGCGGGCCTCAACGCAGCCCGTTTCGCCAGCGGATCCGAGCCTGTCATTCTTGACCGGTCGCGGGCCTATATCGGCGTGATGATCGATGATCTGGTGACGCGCGGGGTCAGCGAACCCTATCGCATGTTCACCTCCCGCGCCGAATACCGCCTCACGCTCCGTGCTGACAATGCCGACCAGCGCCTGACCGACCTCGGGATCGAGGCCGGCTGTGTGGGAATCGAGCGGGAGAGAGTGTTTCACGTGAAACATCGCGCCCTGGAGGAGGCCCGCGCAAAACTGGGTTCGCTATCGCTGACGCCGAACGAAGCGCGCCAGCACGGCGTCGTCATCAATCTTGACGGGCGCAGACGTACCGGCCTCGAAGTGCTGGCCTATGAGGGCGTGGATTTTGCCCGCCTTTCGGCAATCTGGCCGGAACTTGAAGGAACCCCGCCGTCCGTCGCCGAGCAGATGGAAATAGAAGCTGCCTATCTGGGGTATCTGGGCCGGCAGGAGGCCGACATCCTCGCCTTCCGGCGCGACGAGGAGCTGAAGCTTCCAGCGGGTCTTGACTATGAGGCGGTCGGCGGACTTTCCACCGAAGCGCGGGACAAGCTCGGCAGGGCAAGGCCAGCGACGCTCGGGCAGGCCGCACGAATTGAGGGCGTCACGCCCGGCGCCATGACGGCGCTTCTTGGCCATCTGAGGCGCCTGACGCCGTCGTCCGTGGCGTGAGCCGGACATGAGCGACCCGGTGTGGGACGAGGATGGCTTCGGTCCCCGCGACGTCCAGCCCCAGACAGGGGCAACACGGGAAGCGCTGGATCTGATACAGCGATACATCGAGATGCTGGACGTCTGGCGGACCCGGTTGAACCTTATCGGTCCTTCCGAACGGCGTCATATCTGGCGAAGGCACGTTCTCGATTCGATTCAGCTGCTCAATCTTCTGGACGCCGGCGAGGAAAATATCGCCGACCTTGGAGCCGGCGCCGGCTTTCCGGGCATAATCCTGGCGTGCGCGCTGAAGGGCAGGGGCAGGGCCAACATCTCGCTGGTGGAAAAGAGCCCGCGAAAAGCCGAGTTTCTTGCGACCGTTGTCTCGGAGCTTGGACTGCCGGCCGCAATCCTCAACGGCCGCATCGAGGAGCCAGCATTCCCGCCCGCTCCCGTCGATCTCGTCACGGCCCGGGCGGTGGCGCCGCTGTCGAGGCTTCTTGGCTACGCCGAACCCTGGCTGAAGCCGGGCGGGCGGTGTCTCTTTCTTAAGGGTCGCGAGGCGACAACTGAATTGACCCTGGCAAGGGAATCCTGGACTTTCGGCCTCTCCGTCCGCGCGAGTGCGAGCAGTCCGGATGGCCAGGTTCTGGCGATCTCTTCATTGAGGCGGCGAACATGATGCGCGTGATTGCGGTCGCAAATCAAAAGGGCGGCGTCGGGAAAACCACGACCGCCATCAATCTCGGCACGGCCCTCGCCGCAGTTGGGCATCGTGTGCTGGTCATGGATTGCGACGCCCAAGGCAACGCCTCCACCGGGCTTGGGGTCGAGCCGATGGCGCGGGTGAGGACCAGCTATGATGTGCTGGTCGGAGAGGCGACCATTGCTCAGGCAGTCGTCCCGACCTGCGTGCCGCTGCTTGATCTCGTGCCAGGCGATGAGAACCTCGCCGGGGTCGAGACGCTGTTGCATGAAGACCCCCGCAAGAACTTCCGGTACCGGGACGCCATCGAAGCGTTCGAGAAGGCTTCGGCGGAGGGCGTGGCGATTTCAGCGGACGGCCGAATCCTCGGCTATGACATCGCCCTGATCGATTGTCCTCCATCCTTGTCGACGGTCACGATAAACGCCATGGCCGCGGCAAACGCGGTGCTTGTTCCGCTTCAGTGTGAGTTTCTCGCACTCGAAGGGTTGAGCCAGCTTCTCAGAACGGTCGATCTGGTTCGCGGCGCGCTCAATCCGCAACTGGAAATTCAGGGGGTGGTGCTGACGATGTTCGACAAGCGCAACAACCTTTCCGACCAGGTCGCCAGCGAGGTGCGGAGCTTTTTCGGTTCAAAGGTCTACCAGACGGTCATCCCCCGAAATGTGCGCCTTTCCGAGGCGCCTTCCTTCGGAAAACCCGCCCTGCTCTACGATCATAAATGTTCCGGTAGTGAAGCTTACATAAAACTCGCCAGTGAACTCCTGCAGCGTGAACGCGAGAGGAATGTGGCGTGAATCAGAATGTCAGGCCGGCCCGGCTGGGTCGTGGATTGTCGGCCCTGCTAGGCGACTATGCCGGCGCGCGAAACGTGATCGACAATGCGGATGCGGCGCCTGTCCGCGAAGACCAGGACCTGGCGGCTCTGGTCAGTTCGGAGCTGGCGATCGATCGTATCGCGGCGAACCCGAAGCAGCCGCGCCGCAGCTTTGCGGAACCCGAGCTCGAAGAGCTGGCAAACTCCATCCGGGTAAAGGGCGTCTTGCAGCCCATACTCGTTCGCCCCGATCCCAACGCTCCGGAAATGTTCGAGATTGTCGCAGGCGAGCGCCGGTGGCGCGCCGCGCGGCGCGCGGGACTGGCGACAATACCCGCTGTGGTCCGCGAGCTGGACGATCGCGAAGTCCTCGAGATCGCAATCATCGAAAACGTTCAGCGGGCCGATCTGAATGCCGTAGAGGAAGCTGAAGCCTACAAGGCCCTGATCGACCGGTTTGGCCGGACGCAGGAGTCGGTCGCGACGCAAGTGGGCAAAAGCCGGGAGCATGTGTCGAACACCATCCGGCTCCTGCAGCTTCCTGAAGATGTGCGCGAACATGTGCGGGCAGGGCGCCTCAGCCCAGGACATGCCCGCGCATTGCTGAAAACGGCGGACCCGTCTCATTTCGCGCAGCTCGTCATTGCGCGCGGCCTGTCGGTCCGGGAGACCGAAGGTCTGACGCGAAAAGAGAAGGGGGCGGGGGAGGTCCTCGAGATCAAGCAGGCGCCCGAGAAGGACGTCGATACCAAGGCGCTGGAACTGGACTTGCAGCGTTCTCTCGGACTCGACGTCGATATTCGGCACACCAATGGCAAGGGCGGGGAAGTGCGCCTGCGTTACGTCCATCTCGAACAGCTGGATGAAATCTGCCGACTGCTGTCGCGCGCCCGGCCATTGGTCGATCCGGCCGCCCTACCGTCTGCGGAGTGAACAGCAGGCAGTCAGGGCGCCCGCCGGGCGATACGGTCGATGGTCGTCCGGGCAATGGCCTCTGCCGGCGCCCCGGCGCGCTTGCAGGCCTTCTCTGCCTCGTAGAGAGCGGTGAACGCCTGCTGCAATGCGGCCGTGGACCAGCTGCGGATCGCTCTGGAATAAGCGGGCCATTGCTTGTCGAACACCGGCGGCCGCAGTCTCGATCCCGAACCTGCGCCAGACGCCTGGGCGTCCGACAGGCGAAGCAGGCGGAAGTGCAGCGTTCGAAGCGCGGATATCGCCGACCCGCCAGCGTCGAGAAACCGGTTGATCGATTGCGCGGCCGACAGGGCGTCGCCGGAAATGGCCGCGTCCGCCGCATCGTCGGCGCCCAAGGGCTGTTCACCGGACGCCACCAGCCCGATATCGAGCAGCGTCAGCGGACGGCCAAGGTCGAGAGCGTAGAGTTCGAGCTTATCGGTTTCGGCCATGGCGAGCCGGCGATCTCCTGTCAGTTCCGCCGCGAATGCCGACAAGGCGTCAGGCTCGATGGGCGCCTGGGCGGCTGAAAGTCGGCTCCGCACGAATTCGGCGACCCCGGCCTCATCGTCGGCGAAGAGCTGAAGGGCGATGGCGTCGGCAGAGGCCTCCACCGCCGTGCGCAGTTTCGACGTCTTGCCAAGATCGCCGCCTTCGATGATGAGGGCCGCTTCTGGCATCAGCGTCCTCGCCCCTATGTCGGCGAGGAGACCGACCAGAATTTTCGCGGTAGGCTCCCGGTCGGTGCGGAGCCGCACGAGACGATCGCCGCCGAGGAGCGAGCGCGCCACCAGTTCATCGACAAGAACGAGCGGGTCGCGTTTGAAATCATCGTCGCTGAGACGGACCAGATTGATTGGATCGGCGACGGGCAGCCAGGCCCTGGCGAGACTGTCGGCGGCGGCGGAGACGAAGCCGGCGTCCGGACCAAAGATGAGAGCGATCCGGGGAATTTCGGGCGGCCTTTCGCAGAATGCCAGCGCCTTGTCGCCCGACTGCCTCATGGCGCCGGAGGGCGCTCCTTGCCCGTCTCGACAATCAGTTGGTCGCGGATCGTCCGGGCGAGCAGGGCGGCGAGGCGCTCCTGCGCAGCTGTTTGCGCCGCGACATCGGCATAAGCGGCGTCCGCGAAATTGAAGCTCGCCGCCTCGCTGACGCCGCCGGACGCCAGCAACGCGCCGTTTGCGTCGCGGAGCGCGTAGGTGGCCGCGCCCCTGTAGTCGCTGCGAGAAGCTGCCTGGTCGGGAGAAAAAGCGAGGCGGTCGATGCTTTCATTGAGCGTGATCTCGAGGCGGGAACCGGAGGCGACCCCGGGGATTCCCTGGCCCACGGTCCGGATCAACTCCTGCCGCAGGAAATGACCGGTGCGTCCCTCGATCTGCGTGATCTGGATCGGTCCGGAATTGGCGCCTGACCCGTAGACCGGGCTGAAGCCGCAGCCGGTCAGAAAGCTGACGCAGATCAGGACAAGCGACGGAATGGCGGCTCGGATCATGACGTCACGATATTCACAATGCGACCCGGCACCACAATGATTTTTCGCACGGTGAGGCCGGCCAGAAACGGCTTGACCTGCTCGTCGGATATCGCCGCCGCCTCGATGCCGGAACCCGGCGTGTCCTTCGGCAGTGTGATCTCGGCGCGCTTCCTGCCATTGACCTGGACTGGCAGGAGCATCGTGTCGGACTCGATCAGGGCGGGATCCGCAACCGGCCACGGGGCGATGGCGACCAGACCGCGACCGCCAATCTGCGACCAGGCCTCCTCGGCGACATGGGGAGCGAAAGGGGAGGCGAGCTGCGCCAGCAGGGCGATGCCCTCGCGGCGGGCCGTCGCCAGCCCCCGGCCCGTTTGAGTTTCCGCCTTCCGCAAGGCATTGACGAGTTCATACATCTGGGCGACCGCCGTGTTGAAACGAAAACCCTCGATGCCAGCGGTGACGTTTCTGACCACGCGGTGCGCCAGCCGACGCAATCGCAGCGCGTCTCCGGTGTCGGCGGGCCCATCGTCAGACAATGGCGCCGCTTCGGCGATGGCCCAGACTTTTTGCACGAAGCGCCAGGCGCCTTCGGCGCCTTCACGAGTCCACTCGACGTCCCGCTCAGGCGGACTGTCGGACAGCACGAACCATCGCGCGACGTCGGCGCCATAGTCGGTGATAATCGCCAGCGGATCGACGCCGTTCTTTTTCGACTTCGACATCTTCTCGACGCCGCCGATCTCGACGGCGCGTCCGCTGCCGATCTCGACGAAATTTCCGTCCCGCGGCTCGACCTCTTCGGGCGACAGCCATTTGCCGTCGGCTGACTTGTAGGTTTCGTGGGTCACCATCCCTTGCGTGAAAAGGCCGGCGAAGGGTTCGCCGCCGGGCAGGTCGAGCAGGCCGCAATCGCGCAGCGCGCGGCAGAAAAACCGGGAATAGAGGAGGTGCAGCACGGCATGCTCCACGCCGCCGATATACTGGTCCACCGGCAGCCAGTAGCGAGCTTCGTCGATGTCGATGGGCGCCGCCGCCCCGGGATTGGCGAAACGCGCGAAATACCAGGACGAGTCCACGAACGTATCGAGTGTGTCTGTTTCGCGTTGTGCGGGCTTGCCGCAGCCCGGACACGTTGTGTCTTTCCAGGTCGGGTGGCGGAGCAGAGGGTTGCCGGGCGAGGAGAAATCCGCATCGCCCGGCAGCAGCACAGGCAGCTGATCCTCCGGCACAGGCACGACACCGCAGGATTTGCAGCGGATCGCCGGAATGGGACAGCCCCAGAAACGCTGGCGCGAGACGCCCCAGTCGCGCAGACGATACTTGACCGACCCCGACCCCAGCCCCTTTTCTTCAAGCCGAGCGATGACTGCGGCCGCAGCGTCCATGCTCGACAGGCCGTTCAGAAAACCGGAATTGTAGATCGTCCCGTCCCCGACATACGCCTCGGCCCCGACGACATGCCGATCCGGATCGGCGCCGAGGGGCAGCACGACGGGCTTGATCGGAAGTCCGTATTTTCGGGCGAACTCGAGATCACGCTGATCGCCCGCCGGCGAGCCGAAGATGGCGCCTGTGCCATAAGTCGAAAGGACGAAGTTGGCTGCGTAGACCGGAATCTCCCACCCCGACACCAGCGGATGTTCGACGCGGACGCCAATGTAGTGACCCAGCTTGGCGGCCGTCTCGATGGCTTCTTCCGATGTTCCCAGAGCGGCGCAGGTCTTCTGGAACTTCTTCAGCGCCTTGTCGGTTTTCGCGAGGGCGTTGGCCAGCGGATGGTCCGGCGCGATGGCGATAAAACTGGCGCCGAACAGCGTGTCCGGCCGGGTCGTGAAGACCTCGATTCCCTCCGCTCCGAAGCCCCTGGGCAACGAGGTCGATGGATGGAAGCGGAAGGTGACGTTGGCGCCCTGGCTGCGGCCGATCCAGTTGGCCTGCATGAGCCGCACCTTGTCCGGCCAGCGGTCAAGCGTTTCGAGCCCTGCCAGGAGATCGTCGCCATACCGCGTGATGTTGAAGAACCATTGCTCCAGACTGCGCTGCTCGACCGTTGCGCCGGACCTCCAACCCTTGCCATCGACAACCTGCTCGTTGGCCAGGACCGTGTGCTCGACGGGGTCCCAGTTGACCTTCGCCGTCTTCCGGAAGACCAGGCCCTTCTCCCACATTCTCAGAAAAATGCGCTGCTGCTGCGCGTAATAGTCGGGCTCGCAGGTCGCAAGCTCGCGCGTCCAGTCGAGTGAGAGGCCCAGCGGCTCGAACTGGGCCTTCATCGCGGCGATGTTCCGGCGCGTCCAGTCGCGCGGCTGCGCTCCGTGCTCGATGGCGGCGTTCTCGGCTGGAAGGCCGAAGGCGTCCCATCCCATCGGGTGGAGGACATTGTAACCGCAAGCGAGACGATAGCGCGCGACGACGTCGCCCATCGCATAATTGCGCACGTGCCCCATGTGCAGCAGACCCGACGGGTAGGGAAACATCTCAAGCACGTAGGCCTTGGGAGCGCCGCCAGCCTCGGCTGCGGTCTTTGCCCGGAAGATGCCGGCGGCATCCCAGGCCGCGCGCCATTTCGGTTCCGTCTCGCGGGGGTTGTAGCGGGAAGACATTCGCGTATCGCCTGTTATCGGTCCGGTCGCAGCCGGACTTTGCTGTCAGGGCGCCGACCAGCAGGGCGCGCCAGCGCACTCTTCTACGGGCGCATGCTCGTCTCGCAAACCGGCTGCTGGCCGAAAATGCTACCCGTCGATGTTGGAAAGCCGAAGTTCGCGGGCCTTGGAGAGGATTGCGTTCTCGAAGGCGATGTTTGTGTCCGGGCTTACGGACGCTGTCGTCCAGGTCCCGCTGACATTGGTTTCCTTGAACACGGCCGCCGAAACGCCGTCGGCGCGCAGGCGCGTGTCGAGGATGTAGACAGTCACCTTGAACCGCTCGTCGGGCTTGGCAGGATTGGCGTACCAGTCCGTGACGATAACCCCGCCCCACGGGTCGGCCGAAGCCAGCGGCATGAAGTCAAGCGTGTCGAGCGAGGCCCGCCAAAGATAGGCGTTGACGCCGATCCCCCCTGTTTCCTCGGGTCCCAGTTCGTTGCTGGAGGCCGATGCCGAATTCGCCGTGCCGCTGCCAAAGATGGAGCATCCGCCCGTCGCCGCCAGGGCGGCGAGAACCATGGCCGTAACCACTATGCGAGACGCCATAAATTCGCTCCGTTGCCTGGCGCCCACGCCGCAATTCTGGATCGCCGAAGGACTTCAATAGCGGGCGGCGCAGCCCGCGCGCAAGACCCGGATGCCGCTGCGAGCGCACCTCTGGGACATGGGCGCGGCATCGGCAGCGGACGGCGTTGCCGGCGTGTTAGACCCAAATTCACCTGTCGCTGCGAGTTTGGCCACGCACAGCCGGGCTCGTCATGGTCCGTGGCGGCAATAGATCACGTCTGAAGTGACCTGCGTCGAAACGGACGCAGAAAAGTTGCTTCAGACCAATGGAATTGGATCAGCTTGTCCGCGATCAGAGGTTCAATATGATCGCGGGTTGATCCAGGACTTACCGGTATGGGGAGCGGATATTGATGCGTCGATTTCTGGCGGCGGCGGCGCTGGCGCTATTCGGCGGCGGCCAGGCAATCGGGCAGGAGTTCGTGCTGGTCGCCGAGGCGACACTTGTCGCCGCCGCAATCGACGGAGAAAGCGCTCTGGCGACGGCTGGCGACGGCCTTCTCGCGGATATTGGCCTCGTGGCGGAGCGCTCGGATGTGTTCGAGAATGGCCTAACCCTGGCCTGGCGGGGAGAGGTCAGGGTCCAGCGGGACGCGAGGAGCCGGCCGTCTTTCGCGGGGGTTGTGGGCAATTGCAATCCGTCCGCCCCGGGATGCCCGTTCGTTCGGGATGGGGGCGTGCGGCTCACTCCGATTTCCCCGGCCACAGGCCTCGCAGCGTCCGGCCGACTGGACGACGAGGACGTGTTCGCGGTCATCGAGGGCGCTTCTGTGTCGCTGGCCGGCGCCTGGGGTGAGGGGGTGGCCGGCCTCGATGCCGGGGCGGCGGCGCGTCTCGATGCCCGCGCTCCAACAGTGATGAAGAGGGTGTCGGCGTTCTCGCCTGGCCTTGATCCGACCGGGCTGGTGGTCGCCCGGGCGCGCAACGATGTAGCGGGGCCGTCCTTCAAGGCGACCTACATGACGCCCCGCCTGCTGGGCGTCCGGCTGGGCGCCTCGTTCACGCCGGAGGCCAACCGGCGCAGCGCGGACTTCGATCCCCGATATTCTGGGGCTGGCCTCGCCAATGCGGAGCTGGTGAATGTCTGGGAGGGTGCGGCCTCCTTTTCGCGCCGTTTTCCCCAAGGCGATATCCGGGTCCGGGCGGCGGTCACGACGATTGTGGCGTCCGGCGGCTCGCGCTTCGCCGAGTTTGGTGACTATCAATCCTGGGGCGCGGGCTTCGAGGCGGAGCGGGGGGGCTGGACCGGCGGCGTGCGCTGGTTGCGCAGCGACAACGCCTGGCGGGCGGGAGAGGGAGATTATGAGGCTGTGGAGGTCGGCCTCGTCCGCCAGGGAGACACGTGGCGGATTGGCGGGGAGGCGAGCTGGGCCAGCGACTCGCTGGGCCAGCTGGAGGGCGAATCGTGGATTTTGGGCGGCAGCCGCAAAATTAATGACAATCTGGACATAGGCGTGGCCTATACGAATGCCGGCGCCGGTCTACCTGTGGATTTCCTGGGCGGAGTGGCGCGCCAAAATGTCCACAATGAGGGGCTTATCATCGAGCTGAGTGTGCGCAATTAGCGACAGCGTCGCCCAAATCCACACATTGTGCATGGCGCTAAACTCTCGTTAACTTTTCTGTAGCGACTCAGGCATACTAGTACGGTAAGGAGGGTTTGACATGCGTGCTTTTGCCGGCCTTTTTTGCCTCACCGTCTCTTTCGTCGCGGCGCCCGCTATGGCCCAGACGGCGGGCGGCGCTGGCGTGCCTGCGGCATCAGGGCCTGTCTCATCCGCGCAGGCCTCGAAACCGGCGGTGGGGGCGCCTGCCGGCGGGCTCTCGTTTGGCGGGTTGGACAAGCTGACCATCAAGAAAGGGGCCGAGCGTCCGGTTCTGTCCCTCGGCCCGATCGAAACGGACCAACTGGGTCTGTCCTGGCGCGCGGGCGGCAAGTGGGGGTTGACCCTCGATCTGACCAGCCGCGCCGACAATGACGTGCTTCCACGTGAGGAACTGGCAGCCGGCGCCTACTACCAGGTGACGCCGCGTTTCCGTTTTGGCGGCGGCGTCACGCTCAACGGAACGACGCTGAGCGACGCCGCCGAGGGCTGGACCCACAAGGACGGCGAGGCCGGCGTGCGCATCGAGTCGGCCTTCTCGTTCTAGGCCCGTTATCCCCACGCCCTGACAATCGAATCGATCGCGGCCCATCCTCCGGCCGAAGCGCCGTTGCGCGCAAAGACGCCAGCCGCATTCTTGGGTCCAACGCCGCCCAGCGCATAGACGGGGAGGGGAGCGTCGCGGGCGGCCTGTCGAAAGAGGAGACCGCCCATGGCGGCGGCCGCAGACGGGCTGGCGCCCGGAAACACGGCTGACCGGAAGACGAGATCTACCTGGCGCGCCGAGGCTCTTGCCAATGCTGAGCGCGAGTGAGCCGAAGCCGAAACAATCCAGCCGGGCTTTCGAAAAAACGACTGGTTGAGCCAGCGTTCCGGCCAATGCAGCCCGGCGGCTTCGATGCGCCGCGCCAGATAAGGATCGGCGGACACCAGCAAGACGAGCATCCGGCGCTGGCAGACCCCTGCAAGCTCCTTTCCAATCTTGAAACGGTCCGGCTCGCCATAATGTCGGTAGACGACGCCCCAACCCGCGGGCAGGCGGTCGGCAATCGCCGCCGGGTCGGACGTGCGCCGGGGATCCGTGAGGAAGAAAGCCGGCGGAAGCCGTGTTCCGTCGCGGGCGAAGCACGGGGGTGCGGCGCGTGCGGCCGACATGAGCTTGCGGCGCGCGGCGGACTGGGTTTCAAGCTTGGTCATGAAGCCGGTTTCCTTCCCATCCATCGCTGACGCCCGCGCCGGCATTCTTGACCGCATCGCGGCGGCGGCCAAGTCGGCGGGACGGCCAGTGGACAGCGTGCGGCTCGTCGCGGTGTCCAAGATGCAGCCGGACGCCGCGATCGAGGCGATGCTGGAAACCGGACAAAGGGCGTTCGGCGAGAACCGCGTGCAGGAGGCTGGCTTCCGCTGGACCGCCCGGCGCGAGATGCTTGCGGACCTGAAACTGCATCTGATCGGACCGCTGCAAACCAACAAGGCAACCGAGGCGGTCGCCCTTTTCGACGTCATCGAGACTCTCGACCGCACGCGGCTGGCCGCCGCCCTGGCCGACGCGTCGGCAAAGACAGGCAGGCTTCCCACCCTCTACGTGCAGGTCAATTCGGGAGAGGAACAGCAAAAGGCCGGGGTCGCCCCGGTCGACGCGGACGGTTTTATTGCGTCGCTGCGTCGCGACTTTGGCTTCGAGCCCCAGGGTCTGATGTGCATTCCCCCGGCGGATGAGCCAGCGGGCCTGCATTTCGCGCTGCTGGCGAAGATCGCCGCGCGCAATGGACTGGCTGAACTCTCCATGGGGATGAGCGCGGATTTCGAGGTCGCCGCACGTTTCGGGGCGACCTCGGTCCGGCTCGGGTCGGCGCTGTTTGGCCGACGTTCTCAGGCGTCAGGGGCGTAGCAAGGGCAGTCGGCTCCCTCGTTCCGTGTCCGCCCGATAGCGGGCGCAGGGAAGGGCGGGTGTCTGCGTCAATCTGGAGGGAGGATGATTTCCAGAGCATTCCCAGACGCCGCGACTTTAAGGATTTCGACAAGCGCCTCGCGCGCCACCGTCACGCAGCCCTCGGTCGGGGTGAGGCCCGGCGCGGCGCAATGCAGGAAGATCGCGCTGCCCCTTCCGGGGACGACCGGATCGTCATTATACCCAAGCGGCACGATGAGGTCGTAGAGCCCATCCTCGCGCCAGAGTTTTTCATGTGAGACCTCGAAGGGAAGCCGGACCGGCGTGTTGTAGAATGGCGAGACCGGATCGTCGCACCAGCCCATGTCGGGCTGGAGCGCCGTCAATGCGAGGCGGGTCACGACGAGGGGCAAACGATCGGCGCGATGCAGCACACGGCGCATCGCCCACTTTCCCGCTGGCGTCGCGCCATCGCCTTCGCGCTTGAGGCGAGCGGCGACGAGGCCCGACCGGCCGAACGCACATGGGGCCTCTCCGCCCGGCCAGCGAAGGCTGCCCGGCCAGAACGCCGAGAAAGCGGACGCAGTCCTCGTCGTCACGGCTTTCGGTATCTCTGCAACACCCATAGACTGTATCCGGCCAGGGCTCGATCCGAACAGTCCGGATGCTGCGGAACCGTTGCGAGCTTCAGAACCGGGACAGTAGAGAATGACCACAGTAAAAACGATCCTGCTCGTCGATGACGACGCGGATCTGCGTGAGGCCCTGGCCGAACAGTTCGAACTGCACGAAGGCTTCCGGATCGAGCATGCTTCTTCGGCGGGCGAGGGCCTCCGCAAGGCCGAATCCACGCGCGCCGACCTCATCATCCTGGATGTCGAACTGCCCGACATGGACGGACGCGACGCCTGCAAGCTGATGCGCAAGCATGGCATCGCCGCGCCGATCGTGATGCTGACCGGGCAGGTGACCGACGCCGACGCGATCCTGGGACTCGATTCAGGTGCGAATGACTATGTCAACAAGCCGTTCAAGTTTTCGCTGCTACTGGCCCGCGTGCGGGCGCATCTGCGGACCTTCGAACAGAGCGAGGACGCAACCTTCCGGCTCGGTCCCTACGAATTCCGTCCGTCGGCCAAACTGCTGGTCGATGAGAAGGAGCGGAAGATTCGCCTTACCGAGAAGGAAACCAACATCCTCAAGTATCTCTATCGCGCAGGCGGCAAGCCCGTCGGCCGCGAGGAGCTGTTGTCGGAGGTTTGGGGGTACAACGCGAATGTCACCACCCACACGCTGGAGACGCACATCTATCGCCTGCGGCAGAAGATCGAGCCCGATCCCTCGAACGCGCGGCTGTTGCTGACGGAGAGCGGCGGGTATCGGCTGCAGGCTTAGAGAATCCTTCGATCAAACCGAAGCCGTTTGATGGAAGAAAGAAGCTCGATCTCAAAAGCACAGACAAACTTGGCTCCGGAGCGGCGCGGGATCGCTGACCGTCGTCCAGGCGCTTGTCGGGTTCGAAGCAAGCGATGCGCTGTCGCGTGATCGCACCGTGCGCGAAATGGTCCGGACGGTTCTGTACAGGAAAACGAAATGACGGCGGCGGAGCTACACGTGCTGTTCGTGGCCAACCGGGCGTTGATCGCGGAAACGTGGAATTTCTTTGTGACCGTCCATATGGGTGTGATTGGACTTATGTTCCTGGCGCGGGGCAACGCCGTGCCGTTTTTTGCGCGCCTGCTGGTGCTGCCGGGCTATGCGGCGTTCATGTACATCAATTATCGGGCCCAGATCGACAATTACGACTACACCGCTCGTATTCTCGAGGCTCTGCGCATGATCGATGTGGAAGACGGCGCAGGGCGCGGACTAACGTCGATGTTTCAGGCGGGATGGGTCACCCGCTACCTGCCGGTCATCTATGGCATCGCAGCACTATTCTCGCTGCTGGTGATGTTCGTCAGCTATTTTGCGGACGACCGGCGCGCCGACCGTCAGGCGGGCGTGACCGCGAAGGCGCCCAAGGCCGCCCCCATGGTGACCCGGGGCTAGAGTTTGCTACTACCTCGTCGAGTCCGTCATCGAGATAGCAATGTTGGTGACCAGACGTGACGCGGGGTCCATCGAAACCATGACGCGCCAGCCGTAGTCCTGTGGCCTCAAGCGCACCCTTCGACATACTGGATGCTGGGTCCGCCAACATGGATCGCGCCTACCTTGCCCGTGCCGTCGATCTCGTACACGACACCGCGCGCGGCCTCGTCCTCAACATGGGTATCGGCGCGCGGACCCCCGGACCACACCGTGATGTATTCGGCGGGCGGCTCGACGTATTTGTGCGGCGTCGCTTGCGCCTGCGCGCCGTGGGCCGACTTGACCGCTTCCGCCATATCGCCGAGGCCGAGGCCTTCGCCGGTCTTGAGCGCGAGCATATCGACGACCGAAAGGCGCGAGAGCCTGCCGTCCTCTATCATCACCAGGAGGCCTTCGGGCGCGCGCTCAGGCCGGAACTCGTCGCAGCTCTCGGGGTCGGGTCCGCCGACGGCGTCCGGATCGCCGTCAGGCCCAAGCGCGGCGGTGACTTCGGCCAGCGTCATGCCGATAGTGAGAGGTCCCCAGCCATCAGCCCGGAGCGAATTGCCGGATGCGGGCGGCGTCGGAGCCGCGACGCTCGCGGCGGGAGTTTCGGTATCAGAGATCGCAGGTTTGTCGCTTGCGGGCGTGCAAGCTGCGAGCGCGAGGACGGCAAGGAGGGTCAGGTGTTGCAAGGTGAGCTCCCGTGTTGAGCGATTTCCAAAGCATAGGGCGCCGGGCGCGGAGACGCGACATGCTGGCCCTATTCCGAAGCGTTGAAGGTCACGGTCACCGGCACATGGTCGCTCGGCTTCTCGCCGCCGCGTTCGGAGGTGTGGATGCGGAAACTTGCAAAGTCGGCGAGCTGCGCGGCGGCCTGGTCGGCCCAGATGTGATCGAGCCGTCGCCCCCGATTGGACAGCCGCCAGTCGGCCGCGCGATAGCTCCACCACGTGTAAAGTTTTTCCTCCGGCGGATGCTTGACGCGGGCGACATCAAGGAAGCCGCCCTCTTCGAGAATGCGATTGAGACCTTGCGTCTCGACCGGCGTGTGGCTGACCACGTCGAGCAATTGCCGATGCGACCAGACGTCATGTTCCTGCGGCGCGATGTTGATGTCTCCGACCACGAAGAGGGGGGCCAAGGCCGCGCCGGCCCGGGCCCCGTAGGCGGCACGCATGCGCTCGATGAAGTCGAGCTTATGGGCGAATTTGTCGTTGACGGCCGGGTCGGGAATGTCTGCGCCGGCCGGCACGTAGAGATTGTGGATCTCGACGCCAGCCACGCGGACGGCGGCGCAGCGGGCGTGCCCGTGCTGGCAGAAAGGCGGCGTCTCTATCGCGTCGAAGGGGAGGCGCGAGGCGATGGCGACGCCATGCATGCCCTTCTGCCCGGAAATGTGGACATGGGGCAGGCCGACCGCCTCAAAGGCCTTGAGGGGAAATTCCGCCGGCTGGCACTTGATCTCCTGCAGGCAAAGAATGTCAGGCGCTTCACGATCGATGAAAGCCGCGACGCGATCGATCCGCAGGCGAACGGAGTTGATGTTCCAGGTCGCCAGGGAGAGGCGGGGCATGGGCGTGGGGGTGTCCGCACGGATTGGAGGGCGGCCGGACTGTCGGCCATGGCTCACGTCAAATCAATGACGAAGCTGCTCGGCAGCCAATCCATGGCGGAGGCAAACGTAAACGCGCCCGGCCGCGGGGACAGCCAGGCGCGCTTGGCGCCGTTCAGGGCGCGGGCGCCAGAGGGGATAGCTCCGGCTTGTCAGGACGGTCCGAGCGCGATGTTTCACAACCCGCGACAGTCAACGACCCAACATGTGGCAATAGAGCCACACCACGGGTCGTCGGGCAACGCGGCGACCAGCGGAAATTGTGCAGAACGCGCGCCGCTCGCGCATTTGTCAGATCAGCGGCGGTCGTCGGCCGCATCCGCAGGGTCTTTGACTATGAAAAGGGTGGGCTGCAGTTTGACGTTGGTCCGGGTTTCGGTAAGCCGGACGCGGGTCTGGGCGCCAGTGCCATCGATCGAGGTCCAGCCCAGCAGCTCGAAATCGGATGCGCGGAATTCCAGCACCATCTGGCCTTCGGCCTCGCCGGTGCGGTCCTCAAGGGTCACGAAATGCGAACCATTGGTCGATTTGACGTCCACGACGCTGCCATCACGCCTGAGATCGACCGTGCCGCGAAGAAAAAGATTGAGCGGTGTGGAGGCCAGCGGCACCGCGTCATAGGCGTCGCGCCTAGGCTCCTCGATCGAGACGCTGACGCCGTCGGAAACGATGAACATCGGCTCGGGCTTTGTGTACTCGAATCGGACCTTGCCGGGCCGGTTGATGTAAAATGCGCCGGACGAGGCGCCGCCGAGATCGTCGCTCTGGGTGAATTTGCCCTGGGCCGTCTTGACGCCTCCGAGGGCCTTGCCAGCCCGGTCGATAATGGAGGCGCGATCAGGCGACGCAACAGCGGGCGGCGTCGCCGGTTTGATTGAGGCTGGCGCCTGGGCGAGGATCACCTTGGGGGAGGGCAAGTCCCGCGCTGCGGTGGCTGGGGCTTCCACCGGAACGCTCGCGGGCGTCAGGTCGAGGCCCGTGAGGAACAACGGAAGAAGGCTCGATACGATCATGCTCATGCCTGCAACCTTGTCTGGTGGGCAGGCGAAAACAAGACGCAGGCAAGGAATTCGCGCCCTGTTTCGCTGAACGCCAGTTCAGGCGGGGCAGGCCCGGAATTCGCGTATCGCTAAACCAGGAGGCTGACGCCGATGACCGAAGTCGAGTTTCGCGCATTGGCGCTGAGCTTTCCAGAGACCGTAGCGGCGACCTCTCATGGTCAGTCCTCGTACAAATCTTTCGGCAAGTTCCTGACCCGCCTCAGAAGCGAGGACGACAGCATCGTTCTGGGCGAGGTGGATTTCGACGAGCGGGAGCTGCTCTGCAAGGAGGAACCGGCGACGTTCCACTTTACGGACCATTACAGGGGATACCGCTACGTCCTGGCCCGGTTGGGCCCGATGGATGAGGCGCGTGCGCGAGCCTATCTCACGCGGCAGTGGCGAAAGAGCGCGCCAAAGAGATGGCTGAAGGCGTGGGATGCGGAGCGGTGACGCGCGATCGAAGTATCGCGGCGCCAGGCCATCGGGCGAAGTTCGAGGTTGTGGAACAGGCTTATGGTCTGCGAGCCATTGCAGACATGAGCGGCGCTGTTTCTGTTCGCTCCGGCCCGCGCGCCCTGAGACTCGAACCTTTGGCCGCTCAGCATAAGGGCGCGGCGTCCGCCACCCCCGATCTACGACATGGAGGAGGAAAAAGGCCGGTGCGCTACGCCGCCGCGTCGTCCCGGCTTGAGCCATGTGAGTCGCGGGCGAGGATCTGGCGTTTGCCCGAATGGTCGGCGCCGGAGATGACGCCCTCGCGCTCCATGCGTTCGATCATCGAGGCGGCCCGGTTGTAGCCGATCCTGAGGACGCGCTGGACATAGGAGGTGGTGGGACGCTTGTCACGAACCACGGCGGCGACGGCGTCGCGGTACATGTCCTCTTCGGGATCGCCGGACGAGGTTCCAAAGGCGGCGTCGGCGACCGAGGGGTCTTCCTGTTCGATCTCGTCGGTGACGCCCTGGATGTACTGGGGCGCGCCCTGATCCTTGAGCCAGGAAACGACGCGTTCGACTTCCTCATCCTTCACGAAGGGTCCGTGGACGCGGACGATCTTGCCGCCGGAAGCCATCCAGAGCAGGTCGCCCATGCCCAGAAGCTGTTCAGCGCCCTGTTCGCCGAGAATGGTGCGCGAGTCGATTTTCGAGGTGACCTGGTATGAGACGCGGGTCGGGAAGTTGGCCTTGATCGTGCCGGTGATGACATCGACGGAAGGGCGCTGGGTCGCCATGATGAGGTGGATGCCGGCGGCGCGGGCCATCTGCGCGAGGCGCTGGACAGCGGCCTCGATGTCCTTGCCTGCGACCATCATGAGGTCGGCAACCTCGTCGATGACGACCACGATATGAGGCATCGCCTCGGGTTTCATCCGTTCGGTTTCCCAGACGGCCTCGCCGGTCTGCTTGTCCCATCCGGTCTGGATCTGGCGCGAGAGATACTCGCCGCGCGCGGCTGTCTCCTCGGCCTTCTGGTTGAAGCCGGCGATGTTGCGCACGCCGAGCTTCGACATGATGTCGTAGCGGCTCTCCATTTCGCGGACGACCCATTTGAGGGCCAGCACGGCTTTCGTCGGGTCTGTGACGACCGGCGAGAGGAGGTGTGGAATGCCCTCATAGATCGAGAGCTCAAGCATTTTCGGGTCGATCATGATGAAGCGGCATTTCTCGGGCGGCAGTTTGAACATCAGCGACAGGATCATCGCGTTGATGCCGACCGACTTGCCCGAGCCGGTGGTGCCGGCGATCAGCAGGTGAGGCATCTTGCCGAGGTCGGCGATGGTCGGCTGGCCCTCGATCGATTCGCCGAGGGCGAGCGGCAGTGCGGCGCGCGTGCGGGTGAATTCCTGGGCGTTCAGAAGGTCGCGCAGGTAGACGGTTTCGCGCGTGGGATTGGGCAGCTCGATGCCGATGGCGTTGCGGCCGGGAATGACGGCCACACGCGCGGCGGTCGCCGACATCGACCGGGCGATGTCCTCGGCCAACGCGATGACGCGCGAGGATTTCACGCCGGGCGCCGGCTCGAGCTCGAACAGCGTGACCACGGGTCCAGGGCGGACTTCGGTGATGCGGCCCTTGACGCCGAAATCGTTGAACACGATCTGCAGGCGGTCGGCCATTTCAAGCAGGCGCGCTTCATCGACATCCGACCTCCGGGGAGGCGGAATGTCCAGCAGCTCGATGGGCGGGATGGCGGTCGAGGCGTCGCGCGAGACGATCGGCGCCGGAACGCCCGGGGGGGGCTGCGGGGCGGCGCCGAGAGAGACGGGCTTGGCGGAGACGATCGAGCGCGTTGCGGGATCCATCCTTGAGCCCGCTTCAGGAATCGGCCGGCTTTCCAGAACGCGGGGCACGACGGGGAATACCCGCCCGCCCACGCCCTCGGCCTTTTCGACGGCGGTGAAGAAGCCGCGGTCGCCGGCCTCGAACTCGTCTTCCTCCGTGAAGACGATCGGTTCGATGACGTCTTCCTTCTTTTTTCCGAAGAGGGCCCGTATCGAGCCAAGGGCGGACAGGAGCGGCGACGGCGCGGTGACGGCTGGCGCGGCGACGCCGATGACCTGGAGGTCGGTTGCTTTCGACGGTCCGGGGTTCGAGGCGCGCAGCGCCCGCATCAATGCAGCGCCGTCCTGGGCGCCGAGGCCCATCGCCATGGCGGCGAAGATCACGGTGCAGACGCCCGCGACGGCGGACGCCCAGACGTCGGCCTCGGGAGCGTTGAGGGCGGCGAATGGTGTGGCGGCGACGCCAAGCAGAGTGTCGCCGATGACGCCGCCAAGTCCGGCGGCCAGCGGCCAGGTCTGCGGTATCGGCCATTCGGCGAGGCAGCAAGCGGCCAGGATCAACGCGGCGCACCCCCACATCCAGGCGGCGGGCTCACGCGGCCCGATGCCCAGCGTGCGGCGCAGCCCCCCGATCATCAAAGCAAATCCCATGAGCCAGGCCGTCCACCCAAATCCCTGTGTCAGCAGGTCAGCCCCGAGGGCGCCGGGTTTTCCGAACAGGTTGGCGGCGGCGCCGGATGCGGCGGTGTTGAAGCTCGGATCCGTCGGCGAATAGGACCCGCAGGCCCCGCAGATGAAGACTCCCGCCGAGAAGGCCGCAAGGCCGGTCAGGAACCGCATGAGCGGGCTGGGCGCGCTTCGCGCGAACTCGACGTCGTGTGGGTGGGGCGTTCGTGCATGTGACAAGCCGCCGTCCTCGCTGTTCAGGGTTAAAAAGTGAGCCGGACGACGTTGGCGCGGCGGCCCTTAACGGCTCGCAAACGACGCCCGAATTTCGAGGCTCTTTTTCATTGCGGGCCACTCGCGGACGGGTCGGGTCGGTGCATGGAGCCGATGGTTTCCCTTGGGACGGGGAGGGTCTGAAAACTGTTTAGCGCCTGATGCGATCGACCTGGGCGAGGTCGATCGTTGAATCAGTCTCTACACTCATGAATCCAGAGCAACTTTCTTCGATCGAACGGGATCGACCCTGATCCAGATCGACCAAAGGTTGCTCTGGCGCCCTGTCGCGGGGCGAGTCTGGCCTCCGCCGCTCATTTTTTAGGCATTCAAGTTAAGCGCTTGGGCGGCGGCGAGACGATTGCTTGCCGATCTGGCGGCGGGACCCGCCTATTTCGGGTGCGCCAGCCGGGGATGTCCGCGGGCGGCTGCGCCGAGCTTTTGCGCCGGGCGCAAGCAGGATCAGGGGAGACAGATGACCAACACAATCAGTCGATTGAATCGACTCATACCCTGGAGAGACGGACTTCGCGCCGGCCTCGCCGCGCTCGCCGTCGCCGTGATGCTTGGAACCGGTGGCATCGCCGCCGCGCAGACGCCGCAGACCCCCCCGGTCGTCGCAACGCCTCCTGCAGACGCCGCAGCTCCAGAGGATGTGCCCGTCGTCGAGCCGGTCGTGGAACAGACGCCGGCCGTCGAGGAAGTCGTCGCGGACGTGGTGGAGGAACCCGCCGCCATCCCGGTTCCGGACAAGGGCGACACGACCTGGATGCTGGTTTCGACGGTTCTGGTGCTGTTGATGATCGTGCCGGGCCTCGCGCTTTTCTATGGCGGCCTCGTGCGCTCGAAGAACATGCTGTCGCTGCTGATGCAGGTATCGACCGTGACGGTGATCGGCATGCTGGCCTGGGCCATCTATGGCTACAGCCTCTCCTTCACCGACGGAGGCGGGCTCAACAAGTTCATTGGCGGCGCCAGCAAGGTGTTCCTCAACGGGGTGAATTACGCGACCCTGGTCGAGACCTTCTCGGTCGGCGTCTATCTGCCCGAACTGGTTTTTGTCGCCTTCCAGATGACCTTCGCCTGCATCACCGCAGCGCTGGTTCTCGGCGGAACGGCCGAGCGCCTGAAATTCTCGGGCGTCGTCATTTTCGCGGTTCTCTGGCCGCTCCTGTCCTACTATCCGATCGCGCACATGGTCTGGTGGTGGGCGGGCGCGACCTCCGCCGTCGGCCAGACCGCGACGGACCTCGCCAACGGGGCTGGCCAGATCTGGGCCTGGGGCGCAATCGATTTCGCCGGCGGCACCGTGGTCCACATCAATGCCGGCATCGCTGCGCTTGTGGGCGCCATCGTTCTCGGCAAGCGCTCGGGCTACAAGACCGAGCCGATGCCGCCGCATTCGCTGACGTTCACCTTCGTCGGAGCGGGCCTCCTGTGGGTGGGGTGGTTCGGCTTCAACGCCGGGTCCAACCTCGAGGCCAATGGCTATGCCGCGCTGGCGATGATGAACACGTTGCTCGCGACCGCCGCTGCGGGCTTGTCCTGGGTGCTCACGGAATGGGTGACCCGCCGCAAACCCAGCATGCTGGGCCTTGCCTCGGGCATCGTTGCCGGCCTCGTCGCCATCACTCCTGCGGCCGGCTTCGCCGGACCGATGGGCGCAATCGTGCTGGGCCTCATCGTGAGCCCGGTCTGCCTTCTCTTCTGCGCCGCGATCAAGAACGCGCTGAAGTATGATGACAGCCTCGACGCCTTCGGCATCCATGCGATCGGCGGCATCATCGGCGCCATCGGCACCGGCATCGTCGTAGATCCGGCGCTGGGCGGTGCGGGTATCGTGGACTTCTCCACCTGCGACGCCGCGACCGCGACCTGCGGGGCGCTTGAATACAACATGGCGAGCCAGGTGTCCTTCCAGGCGATGGGCGTCGGCCTGACCGTGGTGTGGTCGGCGGTCGCCAGCTTCATCGTCTGGTACGCCGTTAAGCTGCTGACGGGCGGCCGGGTGAAGCAGGAAGTCGAAGAGGAAGGCCTCGACATCAACGAGCATGGCGAGGTGGCCTACCACTCCTGATCGCGTTCTTTTCGGCTTCGGCAGGCGAGAGGATATGAGGCGCGGCCTTCGGGTCGCGCCTTTTTTCTCGGTTTGCACGGCGCCCGATGTGCGCGGAGCTGACTAACGTTTCAAGGTGAGGTTCCACTCGAAGCGATCCGGCTCTACCTTGCTGGAATGATCTCCCGACGATCCAAGCATGATGTCCTCATCGCCGGCGGCGGACCCGTCGGGCTGACGCTCGCCCTGGCGCTGTCCCGGAAAGGTTTCCAGACCGCCGTTATCGATGCTAGGGCTTCAGACTATGGCGGCTCGGACCGGGCGTACTTCGTGTCGCATGGCTGCTGGCGTATATGGCGCGCGCTCGGCCTTGAGGCAGCCCTGCTGCGGGACAGCGAGCCAGTCCTCAGCGTCGAGGCCAGGGGCCCGCAGGGCGGGATCGCCTTTCTCGCCGAGGATCAGAACGACGAGCCGGCGCTGGGCTACATGATCGAGCAGAACACGCTGGCGGCCACGCTCACGTCGGCGGTTGAGGCGTCAGAAAACGTATCGCTGATCGCCGGGACCCTTGCGGACATGGCGTTTGCAAATGCCGGTGCGACGGGCGCTGTGGACGGCGAAGAGATTCGCGCGTCGCTGATGGTCGGCTGCGACGGTGCACGGTCGGCGGTGCGCGAAGCGGCGGGCATCCGCTTCGAAGGGTGGGACTATCCCTCCCGCGCCATTTCGACGACGGTGCGGCTCGCCAGGCCCCATGAGGGCCGTGCGCGTCAGGTTTTCCTGCGGGGCGGACCGCTGGCGGCTCTGCCGCTTAGGGGCGCCCGCGCCAATCTTGTCTGGACCGAGCGAGCGCCGGTGGCCGACGCGCTGATGGCGATGAACGACGCGGATTTCGAAGCGGAGCTGGCGAAGGGCGTGGAGGGTTTCTTGGCCGGCATGGCTCTCGCGGGGCCGCGTTACGCGTTTCCGGTCAGCCTGCGTGTCGCTGAACGGTTTCACGGGTCCCGCGTGGCTCTGGCTGGGGACAGCGCGCACCTGATCCATCCGCTGGCCGGGCAGGGGCTCAATCTGGGCCTCAAGGATGTCGCGGCCCTGGTCGATGTGATCGCGGAGGCGGCGCGGGTCGGCCTCGACGTCGGGTCGGAGGCGGCGCTCGCGCCCTATACCCGATGGCGGCGGGCGGATGTGATTTCGACGGCGGCGGCGATGGACGGCTTTGCGCGTGTCTTTGCGGGGCCGGTTCTGGTGCGCGCTCTGGCGGGCTGGGCGATGGAAGCGGTGGGATCCAGCCGCGCGGCGAGGCGCCTGTTCGCGCGCGAAGCTGGCGGCGATCTCGGCGAATTGCCGAGCCTGATGCGGATGGGATGAGAAGCGAACAGCGATTAGGGCAAGGAGTGGAGTTCTTGCTCGACTGACCGTCCAGCCCGGTTCGCCAACTCCCTATTCGCTATCGTCCCTCCCGGGGCAGCCCCAATTTGCGCATCCGGGCTACGTAGGACGCCATCCGGGCTTCGGCCTGTTCGGCAAGCTCCCGCAGATAGCCCCACGAATAGAGACCAGTGTCATGGCCGTCGCTGAAGCGGATGCGGACGGCGTAGCGGCCCACCGGCTCCGCGCCGGTGACGCCGACGCCGCGCTTGCCGGGGGGCGGGGGAGGGCGGTTCGCGCCATGCCCCTTCGTTTCGGCGCTCGGGCTCTCGACGCGAAGGAGCTCGTAGGGGATGGCGGCCTCGTATCCGTCATCATAGCGGATGTGAAGCTGCCCGGCCGCCGACTGGAAACGCAACTCTGTGGGCCAGGCCGGACTCAACTTTAGGTTTGCCGCAGCGGTCGTCGCGCCGCCCGATCCAGTCGTGGACGATGCACGTCCCTCGCCCTCAGCGGCGGGCGATGTCACTTGGTGTCGCCGAGGTCGCGCGCTTCATCCGCCAGCATGATCGGTACGCCGTTGCGGATGGGGAAGGCGAGACCCGCGCCGCGCGAGACCAGCTCGTTTGTTTCCCGGTCATAGGTGAGGGGCTCGCGCGAGACCGGACAGATCAGGATTTCCAGGAGCCTTGGATCCACTCCGGCATCATTGTCCAACGCAGTTTCGTTCGTCATTGCACGTACCCGCCGCCCTGACCGGGGCGCTCCATTACCAGAAGGGCGATGAGCGCGCTGCACCGGTCGTGAAGAGTTCGCGCCTCCAGAAGCGCCTGCTTTTCCGGATTCGTAAAGGGGCACCCCGTCGAAAGTGAGTTTATCAGCATGTCCACCGGCGCATCCTTGATCGCCGACCAGTCGGCATTGAGTCCGTTGCGCTCAAGATAATCGTTCAGCGCGGTCACGAGTTCCGTGCGGTCGTGCACAGTCGATTCTTCATCCGGCAGCAGATCGTCAGCAAAGGCGGTCCAGTCGGCCCGCACGGTGCGGTAAGGCGTCTGCCGCGTCGTCTCCTCGATGATGCGGAAACGGGTGACGCCCGACAGGCCAACCAGATAGCGGCCGTCGTCGGTTTCCTGGAAGCTGGTGAGACGCCCGACGCAGCCGACTTCGGCGAGTTCGGGATTGTCGCCGTCCGTCTGGAGGGGGGCAGGGAGGAGACCGGCGGGCTGGATCATGCCGATCAGGCGGTCGCCGGCCAGCGCGTCGTCGATCATGTTGAGATAGCGCGGCTCGAAAATGTTGAGAGGAAGGACGGCGCGGGGAAAAAGAATGGCGCCGCCAAGGGGAAAGACGGAGATGACGGCCGGCAGGTCGGATGGTTTTCTGTAGGCGCGCGGCAAGGGTTTTGGTCCTTCAGCTCGATGATCCCGCCCGCTCGTGTGCTCACATGGTTTCGCACGGATGTGTGCGAAGGTTAATCGCGATCTTCATACGGTCGAAGGATGCCTCGGCGGTTCGGGCTCAGACGAAGGCGTGGACGACAAGCGCTCCGGCGACCGCGAGGTAGACGAGCAACGTGCCGACCGTGCCGACCGCGCGTCCGACCGAGAAGCCGCTCGACCGGGAGAGGCCAAAGGCGTGCAGAAGACGCGCGAGCAGCAGAACGCCGCCCGTCAGGTGGATGTACCAGGCCGGCATGTCGAGGAGTGCTAGCGCCAGAATGCCGATCATCAGAACCGGAACATCCTCGACGGCGTTCATCTGCACTCGGCCGGCGCGGCCGAAATCCGTGTTGGATACGTCTCCCGGCAAAATCTTGTGCTTGCCCCGGCGATTGCCGACGTAAATCTTCAACCCCAGCATCAGGAGCGTCAGCAGCCCGATGTGCAGCGCGGCGGCCTGCACGGTCGTCATGGTCTCGAACATGTCTTCATCCTCCCCGGATCGGACGCAGCATAAGGCGTGACCGGCCCGGATGGAAACAGGGTGCGATCAAGCGAAAAGAACTGCTAGCGGAACATCAGGGCGGAAAGCCTGCGGCGCCCGTCCCGCGTGACGTCGGCCTTGGGTCCGGCCGCCTCGAATATCTTCAGCAACTGTTCCCTGGCCGCGCCGTCCCGCCACTGGAGGTTTTTCTCGAGGATGGCGAGGAGTTGCTCCGCCGCGTCGTCGTGCTTGCTCTGGCCAGCCAGAAGGCTGGCGAGATCAAAGCGCGCATCGAGATCGCCGGGCGAATTGCGAACCCGTGTCGTCAGCTCCAGCGCCTCGTCGGGCTCGGCAATGTGGCTGGCGAGGTCAAGCGTCGAGAAGATGGCCGATGCGGAGGGATGCTTGCGGTTTGCCTCGGGTATCATGTCGGCGACCTGCCGGGCGCGCTCGATGTCGCCGGAGCGCAGATAGCAGCGGGCGAGACCCGACAGGGCCTCGATGCTTTCGGATTCCTCCGTGAGCACGGCCGCATAGAGTTCGGCGGCGCCAGCGAAGTCCCCCGCGTCGGAAGCTTCCTCGGCTGCCGCCAGAAGCTCGGCCACGTTGGGTCCCTCGGGAAGGTCGGCGGCTGGGTCCGCCAGACGGGCGATGAACGCCCTGATCTGGCTTTCGGGAACCGCGCCCATGAAGCCATCGACAGGGCGGCCGCCCTTGAACGCGATGACGGCGGGGATGGACTGGACGCCAAGCTGGCCGGCGACGCCGGGATTCTTGTCAATATCGATCTTGACCAGCTTCACGGCGCCCTTGGCTTCGTCAACGACCTTTTCGATCACCGGACCCAGGGTGCGGCAAGGCCCGCACCACGGCGCCCAGAAATCGACGATGACAGGCGCCGTTTTCGACGGTTCCAGAACATCGGCCATGAAAGTCTTGTCGGATCCGTCGCTGACATGCGGGCTCTTGCGGGTTGCGCCGGCCGCAGCCGATTTTTTCGCGCCGATGATGTCCATCGGATGCTCCTCGTGTGCCATTGGCCGTCAGCGGCCCGATTCGAGTGCATAAATGATAGCTTCGGAGCGAAACGGCAACCTCACTCAAGCGCCGCCAGTTTGATGAAATCGACCGTGAGGACGTCGTGGCCGGTCGCCATGACGAAGGAGAGAAAGTCGTCGCGCCGGAGCGATGTCGTCATGTCGTTGCGAAGAGGATGAAAATTGAGGGTGTCGAACGCCAACAGCGCCTTGTCGAGCACGAACCGGACCCGGGGCGGAGCGTCGTTGAGCAGCGCGAAACCGCTCACCGAACCAGGCGTGACGCCCAGAACCTCCCACAGCAGCCCGGCGTCCGTGAAGGACAGGCGTTGTGTCCCGATGGTGCGGTGGAGGCGGTTGAGGGGTAGGGCGCTGTCCGCGGAGGCCGACACGAGCGCCATCTCCCCCTTCCCGTCCTTCAGGAACAGATTCTTGGTATGGGCGCCCTCGACGCCGATCTTGACTTCGCGGCTCTCGGCCACGGTGGCGACGGGCGGATGCAAGAAGGTCTGCAAGGGCACGCCCAGCGTTTCGAGAAACGCGAACAGCGCCATTTCGGGTTGGCGCGAAAACTCGCCGGAGGCAGGCGCGGGACCGCGCATCACGCCGGATGTCCGCGGAAGGGTTGGGCGGCGAGAGGCGCGGCGTTGACGGTCATGACATCCGACAGCAACGCCGATTCATCGCTTGAACGGAATCCCGTTTCGCTATTCGCTGGGGCCGATCCGGTTCTTGAGGTTGTCATGCGTCTTGATTGCTACAAGATTCACGAGGTCGCACCAGAGATCGTTCCCGGCGCGTCCCGCCGAGAGTGGATGGACGCCTTCATGGACCGTCATCCCTATCGCTGTCTGCCCCTCACCATGGCCAATTCGACCGGCTGGGAAATCCTCTGCCCGATCGGCCTCACTATCGAGTGGGATGGCGGTTTGATGGAAGAGAACATCCAGATCACCGGCGACGAGCCGTGGCCGCCTGTCCGCAACGTCGCCGACAGTCATTTCCGACGCGGCATCGTCACGTTTCATACCGGGCATCTATTCCGCACCCAGCCCGGCTGGTCGGTATGGGCCATGGGACCGCCCAACGAGCCGAAGGACGGCGTCTATCCGCTGTCCGGCCTGGTCGAGACCGAGTGGCTGCCTTTCCCCTTCACCATGAACTGGCAGATGACCCGCCCCGGCCGCATTCGTTTCGAGAAGGGCGAGCCTTTCTGTTTCATCACGCTGGTGCAGGACAAGAAGCTCGAGGAGATCCAGCCCACCTTGCGCCTGCTCTCGGCCAATGAAGCCCTGCACGCAGAATACAAGGTGTGGGCCGACAGCCGGGGCGACTTCAACAAGCGCCTCGGCGAGAAAGAAGCCAACGCCATGAAGGAGCGCTGGCAGCGCCACTACATGCACGGCAGGAATGTCGCGACCGGTGACGAGGCCGAATCGCACGTGACCAAGCGGCGGCTGAAGGCGCCCAGGCCGCCGCTGCCGGGACTGGGTGAGTAAATATTGGCGCCCGGCGCGCCTTGCAACAGAAGCAGGCTTGGCGGTTCGGGCGAGCGCCTGGGGGCTCAGGACGTCGGCCTCCTGAGGACGTCAAGCTTCGCGGACCCCTTGCATGATCGCAGGCTTTCGGCTTAAAGACGCCATTCCGGCTTCGCCGCCGGATTTACCCTCCGGATGCGGGCGTAGCTCAGGGGTAGAGCACGACCTTGCCAAGGTCGGGGTCGGGCGTTCGAATCGCCTCGCCCGCTCCAAAAACACCCTAAAATAAGACGGTTGGCGGCACTCTTCCGAGTGCTGCGAACCCGTTTTTCGTGTCGGGGTGGGATTGGGGCACTGCGCCATGGCGCGGGCCTGGGCGAGCACTTCCATCTCGCGGGCGTGTTCCAGCGCTTCGGCGCGCGACTGGGCCGCCAAAAGCGCCTGCAGGTAGAGAAGCTCGTTAGTCGCTTGTTGCGCGGAGAGCGCACCTGTCGCACTTGCACCGGCCTCGGCGAGAGAGTTCAGGATGCGCTGGTCGTCTCGCAGCTGTTCCGACCGCCCCGCCAACGGGTACGCCAACCCTAAGGACCTGATGGACTGGATGATCGCGGAGAAGGATCCAGAGCAGGAGGGGCTGCGGTCGGCCTGCGTATGCTCCAGCGGAACATCCGGACAGGGGCGCCTCATCGGCCGACACACTTTCCTGCCTGCCAGGGCACGGCGCGGGCGCATCAACGGTCGTCTGCAACCGGCGCGGCGGAACCCGTCCGGGGGAATCCGGAGGCCACGAATTTGGCGATCGCGTCGATCTCCTCGGGTTTCAGCACAGGACCCAGCGCGGGCATCTCGCCCTGGCCCTGCGCAATGATGCGCCGGATCTGACCGACATTCTCGAGCCCCGCCAGCGTCGGCGCGGCGCCGCCGGCCAGTCCGCCGCCGGCTGGTCCATGGCAGATCGCACAGGTGCGGGCGAATGCGTCGCGTCCGACGGCCAGTTCCGCGACCGTGGCGTTGACGCGCGCGGCTGCGGCGACAGATGCGCCGGACGGCATGGGCGAGGCGGTTGCGACCCCGGCGTCGCTGACGCCGTCGCCGAGCCCGAGGGCGATGAGTTCGGCCGGCTCGCCCCTCTTTGACACGGCGACCACGATGATCTGTCTCCCTTCGTGCCGGTAGGTCATCGGGGCCCCAGTCACAAATGCCGGCAGCTCCATCTCCCAGATCACGTCGCCGTCGGTCTTGTCGTAGGCGCGCATCATCGGCCCGCCCGTGCCGTCCGAGATGTTGCCGGATTCCCCGAGAAAGATGAGGTCGGCCATGAGCAGGGGGCTGGGCTTGATGTCGAACCGCCCCATTCTCGAGAAGTCGAGGTCAAGATTTGCAAGGGCGGGATGGTCCTGCACGAACGGCGACGCCGGCCCGATCGGCACGCGCCAGAGCTGTTCGCCGCGATCCATGTCGAGGGCGACAAGCTCGCTGTAGGGAGGTTTGAACAGCGGGAGTCCACGGGGACCCATCACCACATGGTTGCCCGACTGGACATAGGTGTTGTTGGTGAGGGCGGGATCGCCCCTGACGACACCCGCCGAGTTGGGCCGGTGACGAACCGGCACATAAAGGATGTGGGTCGCGGGATCGAAAGACGCGCCGTTCCAGTTCGCGCCGCCCCCATAGCCGGGATAGATCAGCGTTCCGCGAATGCCCGGGCGCACCTCGCCGATCGGATGATAGAGCGGACCCTTGTCGTATTCCTTCATCAGGACCAGCGCCTCGGCCCGAAGCTCTGGCGTGAAGTCGATCAGGTCTTCCTCGTGATAGCCGAGCCTCGCGAGCGGACCCGGCCGCGTCGGGAAGGGCTGCGTGGGAGAGAGTATCTCGCCGGGGACGCTCGATGGCGAGACGGCCCGCTCCTCGATCGGCCACACCGGTTTCCCGGTCAGGCGGTCGAAAACGAAGACGAGGCTCTGCTTGGTGAGCAGCGTTACGACCTTCCGGCGTTTACCGTCGTGGACAATGTCGTGGAGAATCGGCGCCGTCGGGTTGTCATAGTCCCAGACGCCATGGTGGACGGTCTGGAAGTGCCAGACGCGCTTGCCGGTCCGGGAGTCGATGCAGACGAGGCTCTCGCCGTAAAGCCCGTCACCCAGGCGATGGCCGCCGTAGAAGTCGTTGGAAGGCGTCTCCGTGGGCAGGTAGACGTAACCGGTTTCGGGATCCGCGCTCATCATCGACCAGACGCCGACGCCGCCGACATGGTCGGCGGCATTGTCGCGCCAGGTGTCGTAGCCGAACTCGCCTTTTTGCGGCACCGTGTGGAATGTCCACAGCAGCCTGCCGCTGCGCACGTCATAGCCGCGCACGTCGCCGGGCGTGGATTCCCTGTTCCGTGCGCCGCCCGGAATGACCTGGACGATCACGACGTCACCGACGACGAGCGCCGGAGAGACCGAACCGACATCCTTTACGGCGCGGCCTTCCGTCAGGTTCGTCCGGAGATCGACGGAGCCCTTGTCGCCGAAGGCGCGATCCGCCTCGCCGGTCCTGGCGTCGATCGCGAACAGCCGCCCATCGACGGAATTGTGATAGAGTCGGCTTGCCTGTCCGTCGGTCCAGTAGGCGAGCGAGCGCGGCGCGAGGCTGGCCGCGCGGCCCCCGATGTCCCGGATGTCGGGCAGAAACGTCCAGAGCGTCTTTCCGGTGCCGGCGTCGATGGCGGCTGCGCCATGGTCGAGCCACGGCATGTAGAGAACGCCGCCGACCATCAGCGGCGTCGATTTGAAATTGGCCGACGCGGAGGAGCCGGTCGTGTCGGCGCTCCAGCGCCACACGATCTCGAGCCTGTCCACATTGCCGGACGCGATGTCCGTCAGCGGCGAGTACCGGGTGGACTGGATATCCCCGGCCCAGTAGGGCCACTCGCCGTCGAGCAGGGCCTGTTTCCCGGGCTCGACGCGCTCCAGCGCCGTCGCGCCGTTGACGGTCTCATGCGTGCAGGAGCCGAGCGTCAGCCCGGCCAGCAGGACGGCAAGGACGCCGAGCGATGGTATGAGCTTCATGGCAGCCTTCCGCCTCGTCTCTTTTGATGTAGCCGGAAGGCGAGGGTCGCGTCACGCGTCTTCGCTGGCCGCCCGACCCGTCTGGCCGCCCGACCCGTCCGGCAAGTCCATCGAAGGCGATGGATTTGCGGCCTGTCTCCTGTATCCTGCCCTCAACACACGGCGCGCAGGCGAAGACCCGCGAACCATGGGGAGAAGCGAACATGAAAGCGATTCTCGCGGGCGCCGTGCTGGCCGTGCTGATGCTTGGATCATGCCCGGCGGCGCTGGCGCAGGCCGCCACCTATGCTCCGCCGAAGACGGCCTGGGGCGTCCCGGACCTGCAGGGTGTCTGGACCAATGCCTCGATCACCAAGCTCACCCGACCGGCCGGCATCGACCGTCTGATCCTCACGCCCGACGAAGCCCGGGCGCTCGAGACGCGGGATTTCAACAACGCCCGAACGGAAGCCGAGAAGAGCCCGACTGACCAGACCAGCGGCGCGCCGGAAAAGGGCAAGCCTCTGCCGAGCGTCGGCAATTACAATGCAGTGTGGGTCGATCCCGGCTCCAGGATCGCGAGCATCAAGGGCGAGCTGCGCTCCTCCTGGATCGTCGATCCGCCCAATGGCCGGGTTCCGATGTCGGAGGCCGGGCGGCGCAAGCTGGCGACATGGCGCCCGGATGCGACACGCGACGGAAGCTACAAGCCCGAGCCCGTGGCCACGTCGTCGGCCAAGTCCCGTGACCGGATCGCCACCGCGACCAAAGTCCAGCCAGAGCGTGTGGCGGCGACCGAACCCGTCGCCAAACCCTTCGTGGATGTGGTCGAGGCGCCTCGTTCGGCGGACGGCGGCGGCGCCGCGCGATCCTATGCAGGTCCGGAGTCGCGCGGCACAGGGGAACGCTGCGTGGTCATGGGGAATATGGGCGGACCCGTGATGCTAAACGGGCTCTACAACAACAATTTCCAGGTGGTGCAGACGCCCGACCACGTCGTGATCGACATCGAAATGATTCACGATGCTCGCATCATTCCGATCGTGCGGACGTCGACGGAGGCGAACACGCGCCAGGGTCCGGCATTTTTTGAGAAATGGCTCGGGGACGCGGTCGGCTGGTATGAAGGCGACACGCTGGTGGTGCGGAGCCGGAATTTTCACCGTCAGCAGGCCGGACAAGTGTTCATTTCAGACACTGGCACGTTGACAGAACGGTTTACCCGTGTCGGTCCCGACGACATCGTCTATGCGTTCGAAATCGAAGACCCGGATGTCTACACCCAGGTCTGGAAGGGCGAGATTGCGTGGCGGAAAATCGCGGGCCATGTCTATGAGTATGCGTGCCACGAGGGCAATTATGGCCTCTACAATATCCTGAGCGGCGCCCGCGAACAGGAACGCAGCGGCCGCACTCTCGAACTGACGGCGACGGAAGAATAGGGTTGACTGGAGCCGGATGGCTTCAGGTGGAAGCGCTTCTCGCTTTCCCCAGAGGCGTGATCCGTCTCTCGCCTAAAGCTCCAGGGACCGCGGCCGCGCCCCGCGCGCCAAACCCATGGTCGACGGATGGCGGTGATCCCGCAAAGCTTTCATGGCCAAGGGTGGGAACGCGTTCGTGAAGGTCGTCATCGCGGGGGGAGGGATAGGCGGTGTGACGGCGGCGCTGGCGCTCGCCAGGCGCTCGTTCGACGTGGAAATCGTCGAGCAGGCCAGCGCGCTGCGTGAAGCAGGCGCGGGCCTCCAGCTCAGTCCAAACGCGATGAAGGTATTTCGGGCGCTGGGGATTGAGGAGCGGATCGCGTCGGTCGCCTCCGTTCCCAAAGCGCTGGAGCTGCGGCTGGGACGGTCCGGCCAGAAGGTGTTCTCGATCCCGATGGGGGGCGCCGCCTCCAGGAGGTATGGCGCGCCTTACCTGCATATCCACCGCGCCGACCTTCTCGAAATCCTGCTCGGCGCCGCCAAGGAGTCTGGCCAGGTGAGGGTGCGCCTCGGCGCGCGCCTTGCGGGGTATCTGGAGGAAGGCAGGGGCGTCCGGGCCGGGCTCGACACGGGTGAGATCGTCGAGGGAGACGTTCTGGTCGGGGCTGACGGGCTGCATTCCCAGGTGAGGCGCCAGTTGTGCGGACCCGACGAGGCGCAATTCACGGGCGCGGTCGCTTGGCGGTTCACAGCGCCAGCGGACGCCGTGCGCGAGCATTTCGACGCGCCCGCCGCCACGGTATGGGCCGGGCCTGGCCGTCACGCCGTGACCTACGCCCTGCGGCGGGGCGAGCTGATGAATTTCGTCGGCGTCGTCGAATCCGACGGGTGGCGGGCGGAAGGCTGGAGCGAGGAGGGCGATCTCACCGAGCTGGCTGCGGCCTTCGCAGGCTGGGCGCGGCCGGTGACGGCCCTGATCGAAGCGGCGACATCGTGCATGCGATGGGCTCTCTTCGACCGCGATCTGCTGGAGCGCTGGACGGCCGGCCGCGTCGCGCTTCTTGGAGACGCATGTCATCCGATGCCGCCCTTCCAGGCTCAGGGCGCCGCCATGGCGGCCGAGGACGCGTTCGTACTGGCGCGCTGTCTGGGGGACGCGGGCGGGAACATTCCGGGCGCTCTTGCGCACTACGAGCGCCTGCGCAAGCCGAGAACGACCAAGGTGCTCGCCAGCGCCCGATCCAACATGGGCGTGTTCCATCGCTCCAACCCGGTGACGCAGGCAGCAACCTACGGACCGATGAAACTGGCCGGCATGCTGCTGCCCGGCTTCGTCCGCTCCCGTCAGGACTGGATCTATGGACATGATGCGACTCGCGCTTGAGCAGGACCGAAGCGGCATGGGAAAGGATCTCATGCGACGCGTGTCTCTCCTGCTGTTGCTTCTCGGGCTGCCCGCTTGCGAGCCCACCTACATGCCCAAGCGATCCCTGTCCGGACAGGTTGCGAGGGACCATCCGGATGCGGGCGCCCTCTGGCCCGTGCTTCTTCAGCACTGCCTGCGGGCGGCGTCGTGCGATCCGATGAGCAATTTCGGAGAGGGGGCCGGGCAGGCGTCTGGCATCATCGGATCGACCACTTATTTTGTCGAGACGGCCAAAGCCGTCCGCGAGGGGGGTCGGGATCAAGGCGCAGCGATCACACTGAGTCTGCAGGCGGACCGCGGGCGGGGAGGCCAGGCCGGCCGGCCGGCGACGGCCGACGAGCTGCCGTCCAACCTGCGGTCCGCCCAGGCAAGGCGCTCGACAGCGTGGATCGAATACCGCGCCAGTTCAGGCCAGCCGGATCCGTATCTACTATCCTTCATGTCGGCGCAGCTGGTGCTGGGTATTCCGGGCGTCGAGACCGCGCAGAGCCAGGAAGAAATCATCGCGCTCACCTCCGGCTATCTGGAGGGCGTGACGTGGCCGGATACCGACCAGACCGGCGCCAGGATCGAGATCATCGGCCAGAGCGGCGTCCTCTTCACGGGCTATTCGGTCGGCATCGGCTCGGCGCACATTGTCGCGAAGGCCAAGGCCCTGAAGCGGCGCTTCGAGCCCTGGATGTTTCATCTCTCACGGGACATCCGAGAGGCGCCTGTCGACGGGTTGATGCGGGCGATTGAGGCCGGCGAGACGTTGTCGCTCAAAATAGAAGGACCGGACGGGCGCATCATGCTGAGCGATGCGTTCTACACTGACGGCTTTGTCGAGGCGCTGGTCGAGGCGATGGCGGCGCTCAAGGATCCGATGATCGCGGCGCCCCTGACAGAGCGCTGCGCAGGATATTCCGGCGCCTCCGACGATACGTTGAGCGATGGCGTTCCGACTGCCGCGTCGAGAACCTGCGATACGCGAACGGGGCAGGCGCGCGCGGACGCTTTGCCCAAACCGGTCGGCGAGACGGAATGACTAGATGTGGTCTCTCAATAGGTTGTCCACTCGGCGCGGACCGAGGAGATTGATGTTGCGACACGTCAATTTCTGCGGAGATGCGCCGAGTGAACATCCACAAGAATGCCCGCACCACCCCGCAT
>Ga0163153_10000668_pt1 | contig 58521 bp, 45 predicted proteins | sample OliLakLV19MP6IB1_FD_148629 | JGI IMG/M metagenome (GOLD analysis project Ga0163153, IMG submission 148629) | Freshwater microbial mat bacterial communities from Lake Vanda, McMurdo Dry Valleys, Antarctica - Oligotrophic Lake LV.19.MP6.IB-1 | ecosystem: Environmental > Aquatic > Freshwater >... | reverse complement strand
TTTCCAATGAGCGCGAAATCAGGCTCGCCCACCAACAGGCTTTCTACACCTTCTGCAAACATGACGTGATCGTCGGCAATAAAAATACGGATCATGGGCGGGCTGAATTGGGGCGCAAAATAGGAAGGAAAAGCCTTTGTGTGTTAAAACCCTTGTGCGAAATTGTATCAGAACTAAATATTGGCTGTTTCTAAGCAAGGACAAGAAGCCATTTTACCTTTGTGGCTTTATCCGCCATAGCGCGTATAGCGCGAAGGCGGAATCCCCCCTCCTCCGCCCCCGCCTGCCAAGACATGGCAGCCAGAAAGGCTTCGGCGGGTAAAAAAATCCACGTCTCACCAAATCAACATTCACATGGACTATCGCATAGAAAAAGACACCATGGGCAAAGTGCAAGTGCCGGCCCAGGTTTATTGGGGAGCACAAACCCAGCGCTCGATCGAGAACTTTAAAATCGCTCGCGACACCAACAGAATGCCCATCGAGATCATCCGCGCGTTTGCATTTTTGAAAAAAGCCGCCGCACTTACCAACTTTGAAGCAGGCGAGTTGCCCAAGGAAAAATGCGCGCTCATCGGGCAAGTCTGCGACGAGATTTTGGCGGGCAAACTCGACGACCAATTTCCGCTCGTTGTTTGGCAAACAGGCTCTGGTACACAGAGCAATATGAATGCAAACGAAGTCATTGCCTACCGTGCTCATGTGCTGAATGGCGGCCAACTCACAGACGAACAAAAGTTTGTCCATCCAAACGACGACGTAAACAAAAGCCAGTCTTCAAACGACACTTTTCCGACGGCCATGCACATCGCGGCCTACAAAATGCTCATAGAAGTCACTATTCCGGGCATCGAAAAACTTCGCGATACCCTCCAAGCCAAGTCAGAAGCATTCATGGATGTGGTTAAAATTGGGCGCACGCACTTTATGGATGCTACCCCGCTTACGCTTGGACAGGAATTTAGCGGCTATGTGGCCCAACTCAATCACGGCCTTCGCACGGTGCGAAATTCGCTTGCCCACCTCTCCGAACTTGCGCTCGGTGGCACAGCTGTCGGCACGGGCATCAATACGCCTAATGGTTATTCTGAAAATGTGGCGCGCCACATTGCAAGCCTGACGGGTTTGCCTTTCATTACTGCACCCAATAAATTTGAATCGCTTGCTGCCCACGACGGTATTGTGGAAGCCCATGGCGCACTCAAAACCGTGGCCGTCAGCCTGATGAAAATCGCCAACGACGTGCGAATGCTTTCCTCCGGCCCACGCTCCGGCATTGGCGAAATCCACATTCCCGACAACGAGCCTGGCTCCAGCATCATGCCCGGAAAAGTCAACCCTACCCAGTGCGAAGCACTCACGATGGTAGCCGCTCAGGTGATGGGCAACGACGTAGCCATCAACATCGGTGGCTCCAACGGCCACTTCGAACTCAACGTGTTCAAGCCGATGATGATCTACAACTTCCTGCACTCTGCCCGGCTCATCGGCGAAGCATGTGTGAGTTTCAACGACAAATGCGCCATCGGAATCGAGCCGCTGCGCGACAACATTGCCAAGCACCTGAACAACTCCCTGATGCTCGTAACGGCGTTGAATACAAAGATTGGCTACTACAACGCTGCTGCCATCGCGCAAAATGCGCACAAAAAAGGCATAACATTGAAAGAATCGGCCCTCGAATACGAATTGCAAGGGCTTGATTTCAAGCACATGACTTCGGAACAGTTTGACGAGTGGGTGCGGCCGGAGGAGATGGTGGGGAGGTAAAGAAATTAAACCGCAAAACAGGAGAACCGGAGAACAGGAAAATTTAAAATCAAACACAAACCTACTCAAGCGTATCATTGCTAGTGTGGGCTTCGGCCTTGCAGTTTTAAATTTTCCTGTTCTCCGGTTCTCCTGTTTTGCGGTTTAATTTCCCTCCCCATAAAGCCACACTACCGCCTTCGGAAACTCCTTCCCCCAGCGGTCTTCGGTGTGCCTGCCTTGAGGGTCGGTTTCTATTCTGATTTGCAATTGTGCGGGATCATAACCGCGTGTTTCCATGGATTCTTTGAAGCGGCGCACGTTGGTGATTACACCCGCGCCCTCTTTGCCTCCTGCATAGAGGTAGATTTTTGTATTCGAATACGGGGAGAAACGCACCGGTTCAAAATATACCTTGGGTGCGGCCCAGAGCGAGGGCGAAAAAATCATGAATTTGGAAAAAACCTGTGGGTACGCTATGCCAGCGTAGATACTGATGAGGCCGCCCATGCTGCTGCCTCCGATGCCTGTGTGCGCCCGGTCGGGCAGGGTGCGAAAGTTTGTGTCAATGTGTGGCTTGAGGGTTTCTGCAAGAAACGTGGCATATTCTTGCCCCAGTCCCTCGCCCCATCGCTGCGAATCGTAAGGGGAAAATTCGCGCACACGATCGCGGCCTCCATGGTCAATGGCTACTACTATGAAACCGCCGGCCCCGTGTTGGGAGAGTGCTGCCAATTGGCGGTCCACAGCCCAAGTGCCAAATGGGGCAGTGTCTTCAAACAAGTTTTGGCCGTCCTGAAGATAGAGCACCGGGTAGCGTTTGTTAGAACCTGCATAATCCCAGGGCAGCAATACAGAAATACGTCTTCGACGGCGAAGCTGCGGCAAGTTGAACCGCTTGGATACTATCTGAATATTAGGATAAAACTGCGGATCGTAACCTTTGGAATGTTGTTTCCAGCGCGGGACCACGTCATTCACTTTGCCTCGTGGGGCTTCCATGCTACGATTGGCTCTGGGGAATCCGTCAGCAGCAAGTTCTTCCGCCTCCCAGCCTCCTTTCACATATTTATACTCAAATTTTTCGATTGTGGGCGGCACTTCCTGAAAAGTGTATTGATAATGGCCTTCTTTGACTTTCAGCATCTTGTACTGCTCATTACGAGTGGCCCATCCGTTGAAATTGCCCGTGAGAAACACAGGGCGCGCATCGTCGTTGGGCGTAAAAAGTTCGAGGGTGAGCATTACGGGAGCAGATACTGCACTAGAGTGAGGCGCTAAAAGATGGGTGCGCATGAAGCGAAGGTATGGTTGGTCGTTGGGTAGCGGCAAAACTAATGCCAGAGCGAGAAGTTTACTCCCTAAATTTGTCCAACAGGTGCGCCAACTCCAAGGCTTCGGCCTCAGAGAGTTTGCCGCCTGCCGAACCACTACTTTCCATAAATCTCGCCTTTTCAATATCAGAGAGCAGTTTTTTGCCCAGTTCAGAGATGGTTACAATGACCATGCGGCGGTCTTTCCCGTGGGGGACACGCTCTAAATGGCCGCTGAGGCGCAGCTTTTCTACCAATCTGCTTACGTTGCTGCTACGGTCGAGCATACGGCTTTTGATGTCGAGCACTGAAAGCCCTTTAGGTGCGCTTCCATTGAGAATGCGCAGGATATTGTACTGCGGGCTGGTGAGGCCAAAGGGCCGCAACTGACGGGTAATGGTGCAATCGAGCCAACTGGCAGTGAAAAGTATGTTGAGCAGCACCCTCTGTCGGGCCGGCATTGGCTTGATGCTTTTGAGTTCCATTTCTAATTTCATGACGCAAACTTAAATGTTCTGACACCAAAACAAAAAAATGAGCACTTGGTTTATGGATGCCTGACAGTCCATAAAGACTTAGATGGCTTAGTAATCCTATGTTTGGTGTACTTTTGCAAGTGCTTACAGACCATTTTCCAACCATTATGGCAATATTCGAGCAAACAACAAAGCCAACAGTCCCTTCACCTACACCTACTACGCAATTTTTTGCCCCGCGAGCACCCTCTTTCAAAGGAGAAACTCCAGGCAGGTCGAAACTTTCTAGGGATCTGGATTATTTTTTATCTTCTCAATCTCTATTAGACATCTCAAAGAAGATTCAAGTATGTAAGAGAACCAAATTGAGTCAAACGAAAATAACTCCTTCCAGCCGAGTAGACACCCAAACCGCTGTGGTACTCGATGAGGTGATGGGTAGAGCGACATTGTGTGGTAGTTTGAAACAATATATCGAGTTGAAGGGCAAACCCATATCAGATGGTAATTTTTTGGTCCATAAACATAGTTTGTATAATGACTATTTAAGAACTCCTGGCGATGCAGGCAGTTCTGGCAGCAAATTCGATAGCGATGATTGGCATAGGGCGGTAAACCAATATTTGACCAGCGCAGAAAGCGGCTTTAAGAGCATGCCTTTGGGTGACCGAAGAGAGCGAATAAAGGAGGTTGGCGGTTTTTATGATCGAACCAATGACAAAGTAAATATGCCATCCGATGGCACATTCGGCAATGCCTTGCATGAGGCAGTCCATCGGCTTTCTAAGCCTTTGTTTAAAAATCTTTACGGCTCTGAATTAAATGAGGGGGTAACTCAGTATTTTACTGATATGATCCTTCGAGATGAGGGGCTTCCACCTGTTTCAGGACACAAATACGGTGATAATTTAACGCTTGCTAAGCACTTGGTAAGAAAAATTGGGGGTTTTGATCTTTTAGCTAAACTGTATTTCTCCGGATCGGTTGAGGTGCATAAAAAAATTCTGGTCCTATTGGGTATTTACAAGACCGAAAACGATCCCATTCGTCGCGTAGGTTGGTCAGAAATATTAAGAGCAATTCGTAAATAACTATTGGAATGCTGAATTGTTGATCAAAAATTGCGCTCATCAGCATCCGCAAGCCTGTATAAATAACAGTTGCACAGGTGTTTAATCCATCACGATTATTTCAATAATATGCAATACGACGTTACAGTAATCGGATCCGGGCCAGGAGGTTATGTGGCCGCTATTCGTTGCGCCCAATTGGGGCTAAAAGTTGCCATTATAGAGCGCTACCCTGTGTTGGGCGGCACTTGCCTCAACGTGGGCTGCATACCTTCCAAAGCCCTGCTCGATTCTTCTGAGCATTTCTACAATGCAGCACATAATTTCAGCACACACGGCATTGATTTGAAAGATTTAAAGGTGAATTTGCCGCAAATGATTCGCCGCAAGAACGAGGTGGTGCAGGAAAACAACAAAGGCGTGGAATTCCTGATGAAGAAAAACAAGATTGATGTGCTGTATGGCCACGGGTCTTTTTTGACTAAAAATCGTTTAAAAATCACGGGCAAAAGCGGTGAAATCAGAGAAATCGAAACCCAGCGCGTCATCATTGCTACCGGCTCGAAGCCAATTGTTCCGGCGAATTTCAACTACGACAAACATCGCGTCATCACGAGTACCGAAGCGCTGCACATCGAGAAAGTGCCGGGCACTATGGTCGTTGTCGGCGGCGGGGTCATTGGGCTGGAATTGGGCAGCGTATATGCCCGACTCGGCACTAAAGTTCATGTGGTGGAATTCCTGGATCGAATCATCGCGGGTATGGACTCGGATTGCAGCCGGGAACTGATGAAATCGCTAAAAAGTTTGGGAATGGAATTTCACCTTCGGTATGGCGTAACGGAGGTAAAACCTTCAAAATCAAAAGTAAAGGTGACAGCCCAAAGCCGTGACGACGAATCAAAAACCCTCTCCTGGGAGACCGACTACTGTCTGGTATCCATTGGCCGAAAGCCCTTTACCGACAATCTTGGGCTGGAAAACGCGGGCATCACGCTCGACGAAAAAGGCCGTATCCCCGTGAACGATCACCTGGAAACCGCTGTGCCCGGTATCTATGCCATTGGCGACGTGGTGCGCGGGGCAATGCTGGCACACAAAGCCGAAGAAGAGGGCGTTTTTGTGGCCGAAACCATCTTAGGGCAAAAACCGCACATACACTATAACTTGATTCCCGCTGTAGTGTACACCTGGCCAGAAGTAGCAAGTGTGGGCTATACTGAAGAACAACTCAAGGAGGCAGGAACGCCCTACAAGTCTGGCAAATTTCCCTTCCGTGCTTTGGGTCGCGCCCGTGCGAGCATGGACCTGGACGGCATGGTGAAAGTACTTGCCGACAAAGAAACCGACGAAATCCTGGGCGTACACATCGTGGGCGCCCGTGCTGCAGACATGATTGCGGAGGCAGTAGCGCTCATGGAATTCCGTGCCAGTGCCGAAGATGCGGCCCGCATGAGCCACGCGCACCCAACCTATACCGAGGCGTTCAAAGAGGCTTGTTTGGCGGCTACGGGGAACCGGGCTTTGCACGTTTAAAAATAGTGAAGCTCGACTTTTGCGCGGATTATGCCAATTGCAAATTTTTGTTTTCCAGTTGGATACTGATTTTTATCTCAGCGTTCATTGCCTTGAAAACACGCACAATAGTGTCTATTGTTGCGCTGTTTGCATTGTTTTCCAACTTTGAAATTTGGGCTTTTTTGACCCCCACCAAATAACCAAGTTCCTCTTGAGTCATCTTCTTTTCCAGACGAGTTTTTCGGATCAATTCGCTGATGATTTCCATTCTAAGTGCATACTGATTATTCCGGTGATATTGACCATGCCGTGCGTACAGATTACCAAGGTGTTTTGATTGTCTCTCTTATCCCAAAAAGCAAATAAGCGATACTGGAGATTTCCGTACTTCGTGCGGAGTTCCCAAATATCTTTGGTCAATTTCTTGAAAAGTTTGGGGTCGTTGGCTTGTTGCGCTTTGTCAATGTTGAAAAGTATTTTAGCAACTGCCTTTTGCTCAATTCCTCCAAAGAAGTCATTGACCTATTCAAGAAAAAGTGTGGTAAATTTTTGCACATCAATATTGGCTTTGTTAGAAATTATTGACTTCAAAGGCAATCAAAGTTTCTGAATACGGAAACTTTGCTTGCAATAAACTCAAACGCTGAAATAATGTTTGTTGCCTTTACTATAGATAGTAAAAACTTCTCAGCCGATCTCTCAACCCCCATTGACCTCTCCATCCCCTTGCGCGATGGAGCAGAAAACCCGAACTGTTTTTGGGCGCCCATGCCAGAATTTTCTCCCGTTCGGGCGGGCGATTTTGTGGGAAGCACAAAAGAAGGTGGGGTGGTCAACTTTTTCAATATTCGCCTGAACCCGCATGGAAACGGTACCCACACCGAGTGCGTAGGCCACATTGCTCGCGAGCGTTTTGTGCTGCGCGAATGCCTGTTGGAATCCCATTTTTTGGCAAAAGTCGTCAGTCTGTACCCTCGCCGAACAGCGGAAGGAGATCGCGTTATTTTTAAAGACCAATTGGAGGAACTATTTTCGGAAAATGAAGCCGAAGCATTGATTGTCAGGACTTTGCCAAATGACGAATTAAAACTTCGTCAAAACTATTCTGGCTCAAACCCACCCTATCTACACCACGAGGCGGTGGAATTTTTGGTCAAATGTGGGGTGCAACACCTGCTGCTCGATTTGCCTTCCGTGGATCGCGAAGAGGATGGTGGCCAGTTGCTTGCGCACCGCGCTTTTTGGCAATATCCACAGGCCACGCGCACCCCTGCGACCATTACGGAAATGATTTTTGTGCCGAATTCAGTGCGGGATGGGCTTTACCTTCTAAATCTTCAAACTACTTCCTTGGATTTGGATGCAAGTCCGTCGAAGCCGCTGATTTTTGCGCTGCTGGGTGCTTAAAAAAACTAAAAGTACTTCAACGAAAGATTTCCAAAACATCATGGTTCTCAGTACTCAGAAATGCTTCGATAATTGCCGCATTGTCGAGCATTGCTTTGACTTGGAAGGATACGGAGCAATTGCCTAAACGTAGCCAGATGATTTTGGGTGGTATGCTGCGTTCGAGTACATCGGGAAATACCGATGCAATCCTCGCCTTTAAGCGATAAGAAATGTTTTGATCAATCAGCAATTTCCTGCTGCTGCAAGTATACGTTCTTGTCGGTTTGCTGCAAATTCGAGTGCAGTGAGGATGTCTTCACGGGTCAATTCTGGAAAGTCTTCCATAATTTCTTCGGTACTCATGCCACACGCCAGCCAACGCAATACGTCTTCTACCGTAATTCGCATACCTCTAATACAAGGTTTTCCACTGCGCTTGCCTGCCTCTATCGTGATGATGTTTTTGTATATGTACATGGCTGAAGATGTTCTTTAGTATACAAAAGCAACGGATTGTCTGTGAGTTGCGTCACTTATCATCCCCAAAAAACGAAATAATCTTGTCGGCCAATTCCATGCCGATATAAGCCTGCGCTTCCATCGTACTGGCGCCAATATGAGGGCTGCAAGAAACTTTGGGGTGACGAAGAAGCGCTTCGAGCGGCGTGGGTTCATTTTCAAAAACGTCGAGTCCTGCGCCGCCAATCTTTCCTGAATCCAAGGCAGCAAGCAGCGCTTTTTCGTCAATCACGCCTCCACGTGCCGTATTGATGAGAATGACCCCAGTCTTTAATTTTTCAAGTTCCTCGGCTCCGAGGAGTGGTTTGTCAATGCCTGGAATGTGGATACTAATGATGTCAGAATCGCGCAAAACCTTGTCAAGGGACTCGGTATAGATGGTCAGGCCTAATTTTAGGTCCGGATGCTCGCCTATTTGGATACCGATTTCGGCTTCGGTTACAAAAGGGTCGTGTGCCCGCACATGCATTCCAAGACCGAGCGCGATTTTGGCGAGTTCTTGCCCAATGCGCCCAAACCCTATGATACCGAGCGTCTTCCCTTTGATTTGAAAGCCTGCCTCAGCATCTTTTTTAAGTTGCTTGAAATCACCACCAATCGCCAATTCGCGGTTGCTGCGTTGGAGCATACGGGCGAGGGTGAAAATATGGGCGGTTGCGAGTTCTGCCACTGCGCGCGAAGAAGCTTGCGGGGTATTGAACACCTGAATACCCTTGCTTTGGGCATAATCAACGTCAATATTGTCAAGCCCCACTCCACCGCGTCCGATGATTTTCAGTTTTTTAGCGCCGTCAATCACGGCCTTGGTCACCTTAGTGGCACTGCGCACGATGAGCACATCGTAGTCAGCTATGCCGGCTGGGAGATCGTCTTGCGAGAGTTTGTCTTCGCTTACTTGATAGGAAGCCTCTTCTAGGAGCAAGAGGCCGTCGGGGTGGATGCCGTCGTTGGCGAGTATTTTGATCATGATTATTTTATACCACTAAGAGACTAAGGAATTTTAGGGGCTCAAAGGTAGGCAAGCAATTCGCGAATGAGCAACCGCATCTTTGGTTCTGCAGATTGAGCGGTAGAAATAACATCCTCCAACGTGGTGACACGAATGGCCGAGCGCGGGTACGAGACGTTGCTGACGAGCGAAATCATCAATACCGTCAATCCGCTGTGCCTTGCCACCAACACTTCCGGGATAGACGACATGCCTGTGCAATCACTTCCAAGGCTGCGTAGCATGGAATATTCGGCAGGCGTTTCGAGATTAGGGCCAGACATAGCTGAATAAACCCCCTCGAATGCTCGAATGCCGTTGGTTTTGGCAATTTCCAATGCCTTTTGGCGCAAGCCCTCATCATATGTATGCAGCATGTCAGGGAACCGCGGGCCGAGCCGTTCGTCGTTGGCGCCGCGCAGGGGGTTTTCGGGGAGCAGATTGATGTGGTCGCTTACCACCACGAGATCGCCTGCGCGAAAATGCGGATTCACTCCACCAGACACGTTTGTAATGATAATTCGTTCGATTTCAAGGGCTTTTAGCACTCGCACAGGAAATGTTACCTGCTCCATTGTCCAACCTTCGTACCAATGAAAACGCCCTGCCATGACCACGACTGGATGGGCTCCAAGATGACCGAAAATCAGTTTCCCTTTGTGGCTTTCGACGGTGCTTTGGGCAAAATGCGGAATGTCGTGATAATTGATTTCGGCTTCTACGATCAGGTCATCCGTCAGGTTTCCCAGTCCCGTGCCGAGCACTATGCCTGTTTGGGGTTTGAAATTTGTGCGATTGCGGATGTATGTGGCGGCGTCTTGGATTTGTTCGTATAAGGGCATGTTATTACTTTGATTCATAAGCCGCAAAGTTCGGGAATTCCATCGAAGGGTCGTAAGACCCTCGCACGAACCGCGTAGCGGTGCCATTCAAGTAAAAGAGCCGAGACATTGCTGCCCGGCTCCATGAAAACACCTAAAACCCTATTAACTAACCTTATGAAAACTCATTTTGAAAACTTTGGATTCTGGGCGATGGACTTTGGACGGTTTGAAAATGTCTTGTGTCCAGCAGTCCAACATCCGAAGTTTAGCCGACTTGAATATTTTTCATTACCGGCTTGGCTTCTTCTTTTTTTGGAAGTTCGATGTTCAGAATTCCACTTTCATAAACAGCTGCAATCGCATCTTGGTTCACTGTGTTTGGCAATTTAAACGAACGCTTGAACGATTCGTATCTGAACTCGCGGCGAAGGAAGCGGCCTTTGTCGGCTGGAACTTCCTCGGTTTTCTCTTCGCGCTTAGCCGTAACGATCAGGTTACCGTTTTCGACGTTGAGTGCAAAATGTTGTTTTTCAAAGCCGGGAGCTGCTATTTCGACTTTAAATGAATCTTCGTTCTCTGTCACATTTACCGCTGGGTGGCTGAGTTGGGTATCGTTGCCGATGAACTCGCCAATACCACGATTGAGCAGTTCATCAAAAAAACCGTTGGAGAAAAATTTGGTTGCGGGGAAGGGTTGAACTTTAACAATGCCTGTCATTTTTTTACAAAATTTTGATGGTGAAGGTTGAGATTGTTTGTCAGCAGGAAACTTGTGATGCTGTTTCGGTGGCCGACATAACCTTCTATTCAATCCTTGTACCATTCGCCAAAAACCCTCGTTTTGGCAAGATTTCGTAAAAAATAATGACAAAATGGCCGTTTTTTATAAACATAAATGACAAAATGGCCGATTTTCTTAGTGCAGCTTCTTGTTTTCGGCGTGGCGATTCGCATCGCGGCTGGTTTTCTTCTCCAGATTTTTTTGGAGGGCATCGGTGAGGTCAATGCCTGTTTGGTTGGCGAGGCAAAGAATCAGGAACAGCACATCGGCCATCTCGTCGGCGAGTTGGGCCGGGGCATCGGCAGCATCTGCGGGGTTTTTAAACGATTGATCGCCATAAATCCGCGCCATGAGCCGCGCCACTTCACCCACTTCTTCCATGAGCAGTGCAGTATTCGTTAGTTCGGAATAATAGCGGACACCAATGGTTTTAATCCATTGATCTACTGTAAGTTGGGCATCCTGAATCGTCATGATGTGGGATTAATTGTCAAAGAAAAACCCCTCCGAAAGTGTGCCTTTGATGGAGGGGTTGGGTATAAGACCTCGTAGGTTTTAAAAAAACCTAAGAGGTCTAGGCCATCTAGCGGTCAGGCCGCAGGAGCCTGACCACCGCCACTGCTTCTGCCACTGCCTCCACCTCCATTACGTCGTTGTCCGCCACGGAAAGGCTGTTTTTGTCCGCCTTCTTTTCGTTGGCCATCTCCGCCGCTTCTGCGGGGAGGATGCGACCTGCCGCCGCTGCCTTGGCGTTGCGCATGTCGTTGTTCGGGTTCTTCGGCGAGACCGGGTGGGAGCGGGAGTTTTGGCACTTCCTTCCCGATGAGTTTTTCGATGCGTTTGAGGCGCGGGAGGTCCATGTGGTTGATCAATGTGAGGGCGGTGCCTTTGCGTTCGGCACGTGCAGTGCGCCCGATGCGGTGCACGTAATCTTCGGCATCGCGGGGAGCTTCAAAATTTACCACAAGGTCAATCCCGTCAATATCAATGCCGCGGCTCAGCACATCGGTAGCGACTAGAATGTCAATTTTTTGGTTGCGGTAGTCGAGCATCACCTGTTCGCGCTCATGCTGTTCCAGGTCGCTGCTGATGCGCTCAACGGAGAGGTTGCGGCTTTTGAGTTTTTTGTAGAGTTCGTTGACCGCAAGTTTGCTGGAACAAAAAATCAGGGTTCGCCCAGTCCTATCCTTCAACAGCTCCACGATGAGCGGAATTTTCTGGCGATCCCCCACGAGGTACACGCCCTGAGTTACACCCTCAGCAGGTTTGGACAGCGCGACACTAATGGTAACGGGGTTTTTGAGCATCGTTTTTGCCAGTTTCATAATCCCGTGGGGCATGGTGGCAGAAAAAAGCAGGCTTTGGCGATTGGGGTTGAGCGATTCGATGATGCGGGTGAGGTCGGGTATAAAGCCCATGTCGAGCATCCGATCGGCTTCGTCTAGCACCAGAAAGCGCAGGCGAGAGAAATCAACGTAGCCGAGACTCATGTGCGAGAGCAGACGACCCGGTGTTGCGATAATGATGTCGGCGCCTTTTTGGAGCGCGTCGCGGCCTTGGGCAAAATCCTTGCCGCCACCGCCGCCATAGACGGCTACGGAGGAGATGCCCGCGAAATACGAATAGGCTTCAATGGCCTGGTCAATCTGCATGGCCAGTTCACGTGTAGGCACGATGATCAGGGCTTGGGTGTAATGCGCCTCTCCCGATTCCATAATCATGTGCATTATGGGCAACACAAAAGCTGCCGTTTTGCCCGTGCCCGTTTGGGCCGTGCCTATGACATCCTTCCCTTCCAAAATGAGGGGAATGGCCTTTTCTTGAATGGGAGTAGCAGATTTGAAGTTGAGGGCCTCGATGCCATCGAGCACGTCGGGGTGGAGGCCAAATTCTGAGAAATCCAAAGATTGAATGATGAAGGGTGATAATTAGACGTTGGGCTGCTGGACTGTGAACGCTGGACTTTAATTTTTGGGTGTTGTAGTGGTGTAAAACGTCTATGGTCTAATGATCCAATGTCCAATAAAGCGCAAAGGTCGTGAAAATTAGGCAAGTGAATGCCAAAATGCATATCTGTGCAAATCCGAATTCAGAATTCGGATTTGCACAGGATGTTTAGGGTAGCAGATTTGACAACTTTTTAAAAGTTGTCAAATCTCGCTTCATCTACCTCAAATCCCATTTCCTGGTTTTAAAAAACCGCACAACTAAATAAAGCAATAACCCTGCCGGGCCTGTGAGCATAGTAAGTAACAGACTTGGTACCACAAAGATGTGCCCAATTTTCAATTGCCGCGCATCATGGGTTTGCCAGGTACCAACGAGCAAACAAAAAGAAAGGTAATTCAGCCAACCAGTGAGCAACATCTCTTTGCTACGGAACAGGTTTTTAAAACCTTCCAGTGAAAGCAAATTTCCTCCTTCATCCGGACTGGTAAGGAACTGAAAAGTAAAAACAGCCGCCGCAATCAGCAACACCGTGGCTGCACCAAATGCAATCGGCTCCGTGTAGCGCCAGTTTGGCGCGGCAATCAGCAGCAGCCAGGGGAGGAAAATCACAATGCTGGCATACCAGTAAAAGGAATCGGCAGTCATACTTTGTTGTTTATTTGGGGATTTGGTTATGGGTGATTTGTTGAGTTGGTGATTTGGTTATTTGTTGTGCCAAAGCTTGGCAGATTGCTGTCTTCTCGGTGTACTGAAATTCCAAGATTTGGTACAACAAATAACCAAATAACCAAATCCCCAAATCACCTCACAATCTTGAGGCTTAAATCGAGCGGTTGAGCAGAGTGCGTGAGCGCTCCTGCAGAAACATAATTGACTCCCGATTGGGCGTATTTGCGTACGTTGAACAGTGTGATGCCGCCCGATGCTTCGGTCTCAAAACGCCCCCCCACAATGGCCACAGCTTCATGCAGGATCGGGATTTCAAAGTTGTCAAACATGACACGGGTGATGCCGCCTGTGTTGATAACCTCCTCTAATTCAACCAAGTTGCGCACCTCGACGGTGATATTCAGGTTTAATCCTTTTTCTTTTTGGTAAGCATGGGCGCGTTCGATGGCCCGACCGATTCCGCCTGATGCGTCCACGTGGTTGTCCTTGATCATCATCCAATCATAAAGACCCCAACGGTAGTTTTCGCAGCCGCCTATATTGACCGCCCATTTTTCCAAAAAGCGGATAAGTGGGGTGGTCTTGCGGGTGTCCAAAACTTTCACAGGCAGGTCGCCAACTTCAAAAGCAAAGCGGCTGCTCAGTGTGGCGATTCCGCTCATGCGTTGCATAGCGTTGAGCAAGAGCCGTTCGGCTTGCAGCAGGGCACGCGTATTCGATTCTACTTCAAAGGCGATTTGACCGTAAAGCACATCGGTGCCGTCGGGTTTTTGCACGATAAGCGAAACACTGGGGTCGAGATAATTAAAAATATGTTGGGCGAGTTCCACGCCTGCCAACACACCGTAGTCTTTGATTTTCAGCACGGCGCGGCAGCGGCTGTCCGCAGGAATAGTAGCTAAGGAAGTATGGTCGCCCTCCCGGACATCTTCTTGGAGGCCAGCAGTGATGAATTCGTGAATGAGTTGGTCGGTGATTTGTGTAGGACGCATTTTTGAACTATGATGTATGATGTATGATGTATGATGTACGATGTACGATGTACGATGTATGATGTATGATGTATGATGTATGATGTATGATGTATGATGTATGATGTATGAACTATGATGTATGAACTATGATGTATGATGTATGATGTATGAACTATGATGTATGAGAGACACACTCGGTGCTCATACATCATAGTTCATACATCATACATCATACATCATACATCATACATCATACATCTTTCCATTTAATGTTGCAACCGCCGGATGGGTGTTGAAGTGGATTTGTGGTCAAACCTCCCAAAACCGCATCGAGCGCGGCACGGAGGTCTTCGCCGGTGGATTCAATTGGGTTTCGTTTGGGTCGGCTGGGGTCGAGTTGGCCTCGATAAGCAAGTTTCAAATCTTGGTCAAAAACAAAAAAATCAGGGGTGCAAGCCGCGTCGTAAGCGCGGGCGATTTTCTGTGTTTCGTCGTAAAGGTAGGCAAAATCGTAGCCAACGGCTTTGGCATGGCTGGGCATTAGGTCGGGGCCGTCTTCCGGGTGCGTTTCTGCGTCGTTGCTGTTGATGCCAACGAACGCCACTCCACGTGCCTTATATTCTGCTACAATGCGCACGATTTCAGGGTTGACGTACAGGACGTATGGGCAGTGGTTGCACAAAAACATGACCACCGTGGCCTTTGCTCCAGCCGCAAGCTCCTGCAATCCTACGGTCTTTCCCGTGCTTGGATTGGGCAATTGAAAATCCGGCGCCTGGGTGCCAAGGGGGATCATGATTGATTCGGTGTAAGCCATTTTGATTTTGGATTTACGATTTTGGATTTACGATTATTACGATTCGAATAAGTCATGATTCATCCTTTCTTCGAATCGTAATAATCGTAAATCCAAAATCGTAATTCGTAAATTGAAAATTCTAATCCTGCGGTACAATCCGTATCCCCAGCTCCTCCAACTGCTTCAACTTAATCCCGTCCGGCGCGTCAATCATCATATCCCGTCCCTGATTGTTTTTCGGGAATGCGATGAAGTCGCGGATCGAGTTTGCGCCGTTCATCACGGCATTGAGGCGGTCGAAGCCGAAGGCAATGCCGCCATGTGGGGGCGCGCCATATTCGAACGCGCCGAGCAGGAAGCCAAATTGGGCCTCCGCTTCTTCGGGCGTGAACCCAAGCAGTTTGAAATTGCGGGCTTGCAGGTCGCGGTCGTGGATACGGATCGAGCCGCCGCCTATTTCTACTCCGTTGATTACAAGGTCATAAGCATCGGCGCGCATGGATTTGAGGGTGTTGCGGTCGTCGCTTTCCATTTTAACGATGTCAGCGGGCTTAGGCGAAGTAAAGGGGTGGTGCATGGCGAAAAAGCGATTTTCGTCTTCGTCCCATTCAAGTAGCGGAAAATCCAAGACCCAAAGTGGCTTGAAATCATCGCCCTTACGCATACCAAGTCGGCTGCCCATTTCCAGGCGGAGTTCCGAAAGTTGCTTGCGTGTTTTTTCGTCTTCACCGCACAACAGGAAGAGCATATCGCCCGGTTTTGCGCCGCAACGTTCAGCCCAGACTTTCAAATCCTCAGGGCTGTAAAATTTGTCCACACTCGATTTGGGTGTCCCATCGGCTTCAATTCTGACATAAACCAGTCCCTTGGCACCGATTTGCGGGCGTTTCACCCATTCGGTCAGATCGTCCAATTGTTTGCGTGAATATTCGGCACAGCCGGGAGCACAAATCGCTACAACAGATTCAGCCCCATCAAAAACGGGGAAACCCTTGCCTTTTGCAACATCTGAAAGATCCACAATTTCCATCCCAAAACGCAAGTCTGGCTTGTCAGATCCAAAACGGCGCATCGCCTCGTCGTAGGTCATGCGGGGAAAATTGCCGAGCGTGATGCCGAGGGCTTGTTGAAACAAATATTTCGTCAAACCCTCAAAGGTGTGGAGGATGTCTTCCTGATGTACGAACGACATCTCGCAGTCAATCTGTGTAAATTCCGGCTGACGGTCGGCGCGCAAATCCTCGTCGCGGAAGCATTTCACGATCTGGAAATATTTGTCAAAACCCGCCACCATCAGGATTTGCTTGAAGGTCTGCGGGCTTTGCGGGAGGGCATAGAATTGCCCCTTGTTCATGCGGCTGGGCACTACAAAGTCGCGTGCGCCTTCGGGGGTGGATTTGATCAGGTTGGGTGTTTCTACTTCAATAAAACCTTGCTCAGCAAGGTGTTTTCGGGTTTCAATGGCCAGATTGGAGCGGAAAATGAGGTTTTTCTGCACCGCATTTCTGCGCAGATCGAGATAACGGTATTTCATGCGGAGGTCGTCGCCGCCGTCGGTGTCGTCCTGAATTGTGAAAGGCGGTGTCTTCGAGGCGTTGAGAATTTTCAGCGCAGTGACTTTGATCTCGATCTCACCTGAGGGGATTTTGGTGGTCTTGGAAGCGCGTTCGATGACGACACCCGTTGCTTGCAAAACGAACTCACGCCCTACCGAGCGGGCAGTTTCAAAAATTTCGTTTGCGGTGTAATTTTCGTCGAGCACCAATTGCGTGATACCGTATCGGTCGCGCAGGTCAATCCATAGCAAAGCGCCTTTGTCGCGCACGATGGCTGACCAGCCGCTGAGGGTTACTTCTTTGTTTACGTCGGTGATGCGGAGCTCTCCGCAAGTGTGGGTACGATACATCCGTTAGGTGACAGATTGATGGGTTAGCAAACTTTCCGAAACTTTCAAACTTTCGGAAAGTTCCGCGCCAAATTTTGAGGCGCAAAAATAGGTGATTATAGGGAGAAAATCGGTGTATCGCGAAAGGTAATTGGATACAAATAGAAGCGGCGACCTTTCCAAAGAAGGTCGCCGCTATGGGGAAAGTTCAATTTGCCTGTGAGGATGTTTTACAAGGATCTCTAAATCCAATTACTTCTTCGCTGCCCCCGCCGGTATTGCAATCGCCTGCGCTTTTTCCATCAATTGAACCAACTCTGCCCGATACCCGTTGGGATCATTTTTTGAGGCTTCACGCGCTCGACTGATGGCCTGCTCATAAGAGGCGGAGCCTTTGAATTTTGAGTCGCGCAGCAGCAAGCCAAATTCCGCGACAGACGAAGCCAGCAGGAAGTTTTCGCTCTCGGTTTTGCGGTCGAGCGCGGCGGCGTTCAGGCGGTATTCCATCAATTGGCTGGGTTGTTCGCCTTTTGGTTTTTTGTAACGGAGTTGCAGCACCATCAGGTCATCATTACCGACAGTGACGGAGGTATCGGGCTTTGCCACAACAACCAGCGCGGAGTCGGCCTTGGTGAGCGGAGGCAAAGATTGACCAGCAGGCACGATTTCATAAATGGCTGTAACCCGGTGACCGGCGCCGAGTTCGCCTGCGTCTTTTGTGTCGTCATGAAAATCTTGGGTGGCGAGCATACGGTTTTCGTACCCTATGAGCCGGTATCCTGCCACAAAGGCGGGATTGAAATGCAGTTGCAATTTCACGTCTTTGGCGATGGCGAAAAGTGTGCCGCCGAACTCCTGCATCAGTACTTTTTTGGCTTCGCTGAGTTGGTCAATATAAGCGTGGTTGCCATTGCCTTTGTCCGCGAGGCTCTGCATTTTTCCATCCTGGTAATTGCCCATTCCGTAGCCCAAAATAGTAAGGTAAACGCCGCTTTTGCGTTCGTTTTCAATAAGTTTCACCAATTCGTCCTCACTGCTAACGCCTACATTGAAGTCACCGTCAGAACAAAGAATAACGCGATTGTTTCCGTTGGCGATCAGGTTTTTGCGTGCTGTTTCGTAAGCCAACTTAATGCCTGCGCCACCTGCGGTGCTTCCGCCCGATTCGAGTGCTTCGAGTGCGGCTTTGATTTTGGGCTTGTCGGCACCAGAAGTGCTTTCGAGCACCAGCCCGGCAGCCCCGGCGTACACTACGATGGCCACGCGGTCGTTGGGGCGCAGTTGGTCGGTGAGCATGGAGAGCGATTGTTTCACGAGCGGGAGTTTGTTCTCCGAACTCATGCTGCCCGATACGTCAATCAGGAACACGAGATTGGACGCGGGCAATTGGCCTATATCAATTTTTTCGCCTTGGATTCCGATGGTCAAAAGACGATTTTTGGAATTCCAGGGACAAGGTGCTATTTCAGTATTTACCTCAAAAGGATGGCGACCGCTTCGGGGCGCATCGTATTGATAATCAAAGTAGTTGATCATTTCCTCCAGGCGGACTGCGTCACGCGGCGGGAGTTGGTTGGAGTTCAAATAGCGGCGAATATTGGCGTAAGAAGCTGCGTCAACATCAATCGAAAAGGTGGAGATTCCGTTCGACTTGGCATCCTGAAAGGGGTTTTCTACGATGCGGTTGTATTGTTCGCCGGAGAGATCGTCAAGGGTGTCAGAGATGGGTTTATAGTTCAGCACTCGGCGTTCAGAAAATTCTTCTTCGCGCGATCTTGCATAGCCCAGGGTCAGTTTGTCATAGGAGGCGCCAGAAACGACGCTTGGCTGTGGAGCAGCCCATTCCTGTGTTTTGCCTTTTGCTTTTCTTGCACCCATTCCTTTGCCTGCGATAGTTTTGGTTTCTTTGGCTGCTTGCTTTTTGTATGCTGTTACTACGATTTCATCCATGGCCACCGAGCTGCGCATATTGATGTTCATGGTTTTTACTTTGTTCAATACCACTTTCAAGCCCTTTAGAACAACGGTTTTATAACCAGTGTATGAGCATTCCAGCGTATAAATTCCGGGGGCTAATTCTAAGTGATATTCCCCATGAATATCTGTTGTCGTGCTTAGAATGGAGTTAGTGTCAATGAAAGCTTTGACCGTGACTCCAATAAGCGGTTCTTTTGAATCGGTGACTTTACCAGTGAGAACGGTTTGTGCGAATAGGGTTTGTGCGAAGAAGACCCCCACGAGAAGGGCCGCATAGATATTCAGTTTCATGTGCGAATAAAGTTTAGGTGAAAGAAAGATTGAGGGCCAAATGATGCAGCCCCGGCTTGTATTGCACAAACCGGGGCTGCATTTTAATTTACGATTTACGATTTACGATTTACGATTTTGGATTTACGATTTTTTTGATCCGAAGAAGGGGCGAATCATGCCTTCTTCGGATCAAAAAAATCGTAAATCGTAAATCGTAAATCGTAAATCGTAAATCGTAAATCCAAAATTTTACTCCATCCCCATTCTCTCTCCACTCCCATCTTTCTCCATCCGTTTGAATGCCTCCAAACCGCAATCCAGAAAGGCTTTGTATGCATTAGGGTCGTTCCCTTTGGAGTAGTCGGTGGGTTTGTTGAGCAGGGTTTTGCCGTCGTGGTGCATGAGTACATAGTAGGGCTGTGCGCTCACGTCAAAGTTGTTGACCTGAAAGGATGCCCATTTGGAGCCAACGGTGCGGAGTTTTTCGCCTGTTTTCGGGTCGAGCAAATAGGCGAAATCATTGTCGGGGAATAGGCGCACTTTCTCGTCCACATACAAGGATACGACGACATAGTCATTGCGGAGGCGGTCGAGAATGCCATTCAAGGGCCACACAGTTTCTTCCATTTTACGGCAATTTACACAGCCATGTCCAGTGAAATCTACGAAAATCGGCTTATTTTCCAATTTCGCAACCGCCATCGCCTCGTCGAAATCGTGGTAGCAGTCCAGGCCGTGCGGACAACCGGGGCCGTCGTGGGCTTTTGCTTCGCTGACTTTTTTGAAACTGTAGTGAACAGGAGGGGCAAGACCGCTGAGGAGCGAAAGGGATTTGTAGCCGACCAAGCCCCAGCCCACATACGCGGCAAAAGCAAGCGAGGCGAACGCCAGGGTTGTGCGCCCGATTCCGGGTTTGCTTTCATTGCCCTTCCATTTTAAAATGCTGAGTTGGTAAAGCCCCAACAACAGCGCACAAAGTATCCAAATGACCATAAACGGCTCAAATTTCAGGATTCCCCACTGTTCCACCATGTCGGCTGTGCTGAGGAATTTGAAGGCCAGTGCGAGTTCCAGGATACCGAGCGTCACTTTCACATTGTCCATCCAACCACCCGATTTTGGCAGTGAATTGAGCCAGCCTGGGAACATGGCAAACAAGCCGAACGGCAGAGCTAATCCCAAGCCAAAGCCAAACATACCGATGGCCGGTTTGAGCGGTATGAAACCCAAAAATGAGGCTCCCGCATTGGAACGCGCGGCTTCTACCAACAGGGTTCCAACAATAGGGCCTGTGCAGGAAAAGGAAACCAATACCAGTGTGAATGCCATGAAAAACGTGCCGAGCAAGCCACCCCGGTCGGCCATTTTATCACTTTTGTTTACCCAGGAGGAGGGCAGTTGAATTTCATAAAAACCAAAAAACGAGAAAGCGAACACGACAAGAAGCACGAACATCAACAGGTTGAACCACATGTTCGTGCTCATATTGTTGAGCACAGAAGGCCCTAGCAAAGAAGTAAGGGCCGACCCGAGCACAACAAAAATCAACACAATGCTGCCCGCGTATATGAAGGCGTTGCGGAGGCCCGCTTTACGGTCTTTCGAGCGCTTTACAAAGAAACTCACCGTCATCGGGATCATCGGGAACACACAAGGAGTAAGCAGTGCGATAAGGCCACCAAAAAAACAAAGCAGGAACAAGGTAACCCAGGAAGCGTCGTCGCTGCTACCGTCCGAACTGGTATCACCGCAGTTGCCGACGAATTGGGCGGAGTTTATCTCGCGTTTGGAATAGAAAAAGCCTTTGAAATTTTTATCCGCCGAAGCCTCAGCGAAGGCGGAATCAGCAGCTGCAACCGGATCTGTTCCAATTACAATGCCTGTATCCAAGGGAGGGGTTCCTACTTTATCCGTGTCTTTTGACGGGTCCTTGGTGTTTGAAGTTAGGGCGTTAGCACCTCCACAACCATTCAGCGCAGGGATTGTAAATGTAAAATCCACGTCTTTGGGCGGCTCACAGTGGTCGTCGTTACAAGCCATAAAATTGAGGTACCCAGCAATAGGCTTGCTCGGATCTTTTACTTCCACCCGTTGAGTAAAAATAGCCTTATGCTTGAACTTGCTCAGGGTCATGTCGAACACCTGGTCGTGCACTTTGATGACACCGCCACTTTCTTTGGCTTTGCCCAATAGTTTATAATGCGGCCCATCTTGAAAGGTAAGCGTGGTCGCCACCGGCCCATCATCGCTTTCGAGGAACTGCGAGTAGGTATAAAATCCGTCTTGGATAGTACCAGTAATAATGAGATCAACCTGACAATTGCCCACATCTTTTGTGGCGAAGGACCATTTTAAGGCGCTTTGAGCAAAAAGAGATGTGGAGAAGAGGAGTAAACCTATGATACCTACGCCTACGCCCCCGCCTACGCCCCCGCCTACGCCAAGGCTACGGCGGGTAAAAAGGCTACGGCGGGTAAAAAGGCTACGGCGGATAAAAGAACGAATACCGGTGTGCATATTATTAGGACGAAAAAATGAATCAATTATTGGTGGTGACACAGCCTGCGAGCACGGGGATTTTGAGCGAAAAATCAGCGTCTTTGGGCGGCAGGCACATTTCATCGTTGCAGGTCATATAAGTGATATAGCCAACAATAGGCTTGCTCGGGTCTTTCACTTCCACCCTTTGCGTGAGGACGGCCTTGTGCTTGAACTTGGTTAGATTCATGTTAAAAATAGCATCATGAACCTTGACGATTTCACCACTTTCCTTGGCTTTGCCTATGAGTTTGAAGCTCGAATTCTCCTGAAAGGTAATCAAGGTAGCTACAGGGCCGTCTTCGCTTTCGAGGAATTGGGAGTAGGTATACCAGCCTTCGTCGAGAATGCCTGTAAAAATGAGGTCCACTTGGCAATTACCCGCGTCTTTGGCCGTGAAAGACCATTTAATGGGGTTTTGAGCAAAAACAGGAATTGAGAATAATGCTGCAAACAGCGTGATGAGGGATGTACAAATGATTGTGCGCATAATTTTTTTGGATAAAATTGGTGGGTATTGAAGTTTAAAACGGTCACAAAGAAACAGCGAAACAGCAGTGAGTTTCGCGCAAAGGCCGGGTTTAAAAGTATTTTAACCGCGGGAATGTCCGCAGCAAGCGTTTTGTACCGCTTATGGTTGAAGAAATGAGTTGTTTGGTTGAATGTGCTGAAAGCTGAAAGGGAGAAGAATTATGTTTGAAGCGAATTCATTTCATCCGCAGATGTCCTACCTTGTTTATCCTGTCAAAAAAACACCTTAGGAACGGTGTCAAAATAACTTCCCAATTTGATGCCATTCTTTTGCCGCCATCCATCCTATCTTTTTCGTTAAATAGCCCCACTATTCGCCTCAAAAGACAGTTGGCTAACGCCAAAATAATTGGCCTGAAATTGGAAAGTTATTTTGACACCGTTCCTTAGGCACTTCTAATACCATCAATTATATATGAAAGACCTGCTCTTCCTCGTTTTGATAGCCCTAACACCCGCCTCTGTTTCCGCCCAATCCCCCTCCCCAGGTGACCCGGCTGAACTGCCTTTTACCCTTGAAATTGAAGACGTTACACAAGACGAATTGCCCGGCTTCCACTCCATGGCTTTTGCCCAATGGGACGGCTGGTGGGTTATTATCGGCGGGCGTGTGGGCGGGCTGCACGGTTTTTTCCCTTTCACTGCATTCCCTGAAAACGAGGCCAACACCAACATCTGGCTCATTGACCCCGCCACGGGCGATGCCCTCAACTTTGGCGTGAACGCACTCAACATTCCCTTTCACGATCCGCTCAAAGCCACCAACCCACAGTACGCGCAGGACGGCGAAAACCTCTACATCTGTGGTGGTTATGGCAAAGACGCGATAACGGGCGATTTCATCAGCTTTGCCGTGCTGACAGTGGTAAACCTGCCCCAGCTCGTATCGGCTATGCAAGCCCAAACCAATCCTTCTGCTGCATTCCGGCAAACTCAGTCGGACAATCTCCGCGTTTGCGGCGGCGAGATGGACAAACTTGGTGACTTTTTTTATCTCGTGGGCGGCCACGATTTTTCGGGGAATTATACCCAACAACCAAGCCCGATGTTCACCCAAACGTACACCTGCGAAATCCGAAAGTTCAAAATCACGAACAATTCCAGCACACTTGCCATCACAGACTACTCCGCACACCACGATGAGCAAAACCTGCGCCGCCGCGATTTCACGCTCGCACCTGTGATCCATCCCGATGGCTCCCCTGGGCTTTGTCTGCATGGTGGCGTGTTCCGCCCGGATGTTGATTTGCCGTATTACAACCCCGTGTATATCGGTGAAAATCAAATTTTTACCCTAGACAATTCGTATGAGCAAATCTTCAGTCAGTACACCTGTCCCGCCGTGCCGATGTTCGATTCCACAGATGGTTCCATGTACACGATACTTTTTGCCGGTCTCAGTGCGCACTACTTTGACCAGAATTCACAGACCGTAAAGTACGACGAGAAAGTGCCTTTCATTCGTGACATCAGCACTTTCCGCCGCCGCGCGGATGACACGAGTAGGGAGTTTTTATTGCCCCAAAAATTTGATGAACTGCTAGGCACAAACATGATTTTCGCCCCCGCTGAAGACGCGCCGCATTTTCCCAACGAGGTGCTGAAACTCCACCAAATGAACGGCAAAACCTTTGTGGGTTGGCTCTTTGGCGGCATCAAAGCGGAAATCCCAAACATCACACCTTCGAGTGCAAGCAAGCGGATGTTCAAGGTTTACATAAGCCCGAAAAACGCTGTTGGTATAGAAAATGTGATTGCTGGATCGCCCGTAATGCGTATTTCACCGAATCCCTTTTTTTCGGGACAAAGAATCAGCATTGAAGGGGTGGAGGAGATTCGGAACATTTCGCTTTTCAGTGCGGACGGTGTATTGTTGGGGGATTTTGGGAAAGATGTAGGCGGACTTGAATCGCGCTTGGAGGGTGCTTTGCCGGGAGTATATTTTATTCAAGTGATTGGGGAAAATAGCGGGGCACTGAGCAAGGTGGTCAAGATGTAGCGGGGGGGCTTCGTGGTCTTCTATCTGCCGATACATCCAAGAACTCCTTGGACACGAAATCAGCAAAACGACGGAGATTTATGCCCCTATCACCAAGAAAAGGTGGGATAAAATAAAATCCCCCTTAGATGATTTGGTGTTTTACAGTTTGCCGAATTACATTTGGCGGATTTGAATATTCAACCATAACCATTTTATACAATGACAAAACATAACAGACGAAATTTATATTCACTACATTGGGCATCCTCGGTGGCGGGGTATTGACTGCTTGGATTTTCAGACGTAAATTGGTTAGAGAAATGTTATTTACCTTTTCTGACAATCCAACGGTTTCCACAACATCCTCTCCAACAGAAATAGACCCTTGTGTGCTTACGACTAAACAAGTTGAAGGGCCTTTTTATTTGCCTTCTCCTGAAAGACGCGATATTGTTGAAGATAAAAACGGGGAACTGCTTAACCTACGAATGCAAGTGCTAAGCCATCCCGATTGTTCTCCGGTTTCTGGAGCTGTGGTAGAAGTATGGCAGGCAGATGCAGAAGGAAATTATAGCGGATATCCTGAACAGATAAGTAAAGACGAATGGCAAATGTTTATGCTTTTTGGGAAAAATGGGGGAAAGCAATCTAATGGAGAATGCATAAATTCACAACTCTACTTTAGCAAAAGCTTTTGCGACAATCTGTTTACAACAAAGGAACCCTATACTAAAATGGGTAAATGTTCAATGGATTTCCCCAATGACGCAGTATTTGCAATGGCGGGGGGTAAGCACGAAGGATTATTGCTTTCACCCAATCTTAATAGTGAAAATAAATTGACAACGATAGCTAGGATTGGTATTGCATCGGTACTTAAATAATTAAAATCGCAACTACCGCACGGCCCTCCCATAAATCCTGCTTTTCCCGTTCCTTTGGCACAACTACCGGGCAATCATGCGCCCGGCCCTAAGCCATGCTAAAAATCTCCTTTCCCACCGCCCACACCGTCCTATTACTGATCGCCGCCATCGTCGCTTTGATGACCTGGTTGATACCCGCCGGGAAATACCAGACCTTGAAATATGATGCCGATCAAAAGGTATTCCTCCATCAAAAATCGGATACCCAAACGGTTGCGCTTCCTGCCGTCCAGTCCATGCTTGACCAACTTGGCATCAAAACCGATATCCAAAAATTCACGGGAGGTGGTATCAAAAAGCCGGTTGGCATCCCCGGTACTTACTACCGACTGGAAAGCCAGCCACAGGGCTTTTTGGCTTGGGTGCAATCGCCCCTCAAAGGGATTGCCGGAGCTTTTGATGTAATTCTTTTTGTGCTCATTTTGGGCGGATTTATTGGTTTGCTCCAATCTATGGGCGCTTTTGATGCAGGCATTAAATGGCTTGCACTGCGTCTGAAGGGGCGCGAGCGACTGCTCATTTATGTCATCACAGGTTTGATCGCTTTAGGTGGGACCACCTTTGGTTTGGCCGAAGAAACGATTGGTTTTTACCCGATTTTGGTGCCGGTATTTTTAGCGGCGGGCTATGATGCGATCACGGCCTTGGCTTGTATTTACATCGGTTCTAGTATCGGCACCATGATTTCCGTTGTTAATCCATTTAGTGTCATCATTGCCTCCAATGCAGCTGGGATCAATTGGACGAGCGGGCAAATGAGCCGGATTGCTTTTCTGGTTTTAGGGACGAGCATCTGTATTTGGTACATCCTCCGCTATGCCGAAAAAGTGCGTAAAAACCCCGAATACTCTTTGATTTTCAAGCAAAAAGCCGCCATTGAAGCCCTGTTTCTGCGGAACGAGGGCGTACAAACAGTATCGCTGGATGGACGGATACGCCTTTCACTGATCATTGCCTTGCTTTGTTTTGTGGTAATGATCGTGGGCGTTTCGCGGCTTGACTGGTGGTTTATGGAGATGACCACGGTGTTTTTTACAGGGTCTTTGCTCCTCTTTTTGATCTCAAAAATCAAAGAAAAGACCTTCGTGGAAGCCTTTATTCGAGGTGCGAATGAGCTGCTTTCAGTGGCACTTATTATAGGCATAGCACGCGGTGTGACGATCATTATGGAGGAGGGCAGCATTTCAGACACCTTGCTTTTTTACGCCTCCAATTTGGTGGAAGGTATGCACAAAGGCTTGTTTATTACCGTGATGATGGGGATGTTTGGGGTGCTGTCTTTTTTCGTGCCTTCCTCGTCGGGCTTGGCCGTGCTTTCAATGCCGATCATGGCGCCTTTGGCGGATGTGGTGGGTGCCCCGCGCAGTGCGGTCGTGGATGCCTACATGTACGGAATGGGGTTGATGGCTTTCATTACGCCCACGGGTCTGATCTTGCCTTCGCTGACAATGGTAGATGTCACCTTTGATCGCTGGCTGAAATTTGTATTGCCGCTTTTGGGCTGGTTGACGTTGGTGTCAGTTTTGGTGCTTTTGGTGGGGGTGTATGGTTGATAGGCTGCGAGGGGATGGAACACGGATGACGCGGATTAGACACGGATTTTAAGGTAATTAGGAGTCAATCCGTGTCTAATCCGCGTCATCCGTGTTCCATCCCCTCGCATTTCCTTTACATCCCCGTCGTACCTTCGCCGGCCAATATGACACCCGATCACCCGCACCTCCAAAACCTCCGCCAGCTCCTCCGCCAAGAGAAAGAAGCCGACCATCGCGCTTTTCTGGAACTGGTACGCGAAAAACCACTCGCTGATCGCGTTGCCCAAGGCTATACCTGGTATCCGCTGCAGGTGATCAATACCGGGTTCGCACTTAGTGAGAAGGCGTTTGTCATCGTGGAGCGCACAACACACCTGAACGCACCCCACCAACTCCGCGCCGGGCAACCTATTAGCTTGTTCACCCAGGCAACCGGGGTGGATCAACCCACCCAACAAGGCGTAATCAACTTCGTGGAACGCAACCGCATGAAAATCATCCTCAGTGCCCGGGATGTTCCCGACTGGATCAATGCCGGACAACTCGGGGTGGATATGCTCTTCGACGACCGCAGCTACCACGAAATGGACCGCGCCCTTGAAAAAGTAATGGCCGCCAAAGGCGACCGATTGGCGGAATTGCGGGAAATTTTGACGACTTCCCGAACTCCCTTGCAAAAGGGTGTTTCCCTGCCAGTATATATGCCTACTCCGGCAATTTTGACCGATACCGGAGTGCAGGCGATCAGCCTTTCAAGCATCGAAATCCCTATTGTATTAACAGAAGATACCACGACTCCCAGCAAAGCAAACGGGCGGCTGGGATTGAACGATTCCCAATGCATCGCCGTCGAGGCCATCCTTCACAACACCGATGTGGCGATCATCCACGGCCCACCGGGAACGGGCAAAACAACCACTTTAGTAGCCGGGATCAAAGCCCTGGCCCAAACCGAAAACACTGTGCTCGTGACTGCGCCCAGCAATACTGCTGCCGACCTGCTCACCGAACGCCTGGCTGCTCAGGGCCTGAACGTGGTGCGGATCGGCAATATTAGCCGTGTGGACGATAGTGTGTTGCAACATACCGTGGACGCGCTGCTGGCGGCACACCCGGAAGCAAAAAACATCAAAAAAGTAAAGATAGAAGCGGCAGAATATCGCCGTCAAGCCGCGCGATTTAAACGAAGCTTTGGTGCGGAAGACCGCAGGGAACGTACACACCTCAAACAACAAGCCCGCGACCTGGATGGCTGGGCGCGAATGTTGGAAGACCGCGTCGTAGAAGAAATATTGAGCGGTGCCCAAGCCATTACATGCACCCTGGTCGGCGCTTCGCACCCACTTTTGGAGAAGCGGCGATTCCGCACTTGTGTGATTGATGAGGCGGCCCAGGCCCTCGAACCTGCCTGCTGGATACCGATCACTAAATGCAGTCGGGTGGTGCTTGCGGGCGACCCGTTTCAATTGCCGCCGACGGTCAAAAACCTCGAGGCTGCACGTCAGGGATTGTCCACCACGCTGATAGAACGATGTCTGGAAACCCTGCCCGAGCAGGTCAATTTGCTGACCGTACAATACCGTATGCATCAGGTGATTATGGGGTTTTCCAACCAGTATTTCTATAAAGGTGCTTTGGTGGCGCATGATAGTGTAGCAAGACGGGAACTGCACAGCCCAGACTTCCAGCCTGCAGAGACGGGGGTTACGTTTATTGACACGGCAGGCTGCGGTTTTGAGGAAAGGTTACAAGAAAACCCTGGAGCCTTGCATCGCAATCCGAGTCGGTTCAATGCGGATGAGGCTTTGCTGGTTCGGGAACATTTGATGCAATTGTTATTGCGGTATGGGTATTCTTTAGAGATGGACGCACCGCCCAGCTCCGATCTATTGCCGAGTATTGGCATTCTTTCGCCGTATCGGGAACAGGTAAATCATTTGGAAGCGATGTTTCGGGAGGATGCGTTGCTTGCTCCCTTACTATCAACAGGAAACATTGCCATCAATACTATTGATGGCTTTCAAGGCCAGGAGCGCGACGTGATTTATATCAGTCTGGTGCGCTCCAATGACAAGCATGAGATTGGCTTTTTGCAGGACTACCGCCGCATGAATGTGGCCATGACCCGGGCGCGGATGGTGCTGGTGGTCATAGGGGATTCAGAGACGATTGGGCTCAATAAATTTTACCAGGAATTTCTGGATTATTGCGCGGAGCATGGGGCGTATCGTACGGCTTGGGAGCTTATGAACTAAGCGGGGAGGGGAACACGGATTACACGGATGAGACACGGATTTTTTTTTAATCTTTAAAATTAGAAATCCGTGTCTCATCCGTGTAATCCGTGTTCCCCACCCCGCTTATTCATCGGTAATAAATCGTGCAATCAATCCATTTTCACCAGTTTTCTTACGCCCCAGGCTCCGTTTTCCAACTGAATATTCAGCAGGTAAAAACCGTTGCTAAGCCCCTTTAAGTCAAGCTCGTATGAAGTGGCGTTCAGTTGCAAGTTTTGCAGCGTTTGCCCATTCAAGTTTTGAAGTAAAATACTTTTGATACCATCGGCTGCCTGGATGGTCGCCCTTTCCCGTGCCGGGTTTGGCGAAATAAGGATGATAGCACTTGCTTCCAAATCATCCGTACTGGTAATGGGTGCGCTCAGTTTAAGGTTGTCCAGCAGCACGAAATCGTTTTCATCCAAAAACATTGGGTCTTGCCCCCAATTGCCTAATTCCGTGTATAATTTAAAGCTCATTGCTCCTTTGAAAAAGGGAGGTAATGGAATGTTGTGGTGCACGACCAGGCCCTCGGGCTGTCCAAAAATGATCTGATTCCCACTTTCGTTTCCTGTCCATTTTGCTTGAAACATACTGCTGTACTGGTAGTTTGAAGTGTCTGTGTAAGCATTGCGGAACTGTGCAAGGTCGAACTCAAGGACAGGGGCTGAAGAAAATGAAAAGTCAACACAGGCACGGATGCTGGCGTTGATGCCATTTTCGTATTCGCTGTTGAAAACTTTGAAGATGTCTGAACATGTCTGAAAATCTTCCGGGCTTTGGCCATAGCCCGTACTCGCAAAAAACTGACTGTTTTGGTAGAATATCGTAGGATCAAACGGACCTTCGATTGTTAAATATTCGTCTTGGCCATCGTTTATTTCAAAGTTGTTCAAATAATTGCCAGTTATCGGCAAAAATGTTTGCGCTGGACCAGCATAAAACTCATTATTGAGCGGTTCGGGGTCGTTAGGATAAACAAGCGTAAAGTTCAAAGCCGAATTTGTGGCCGGCAATTCAAAATAAATAAAAACTGCACCTGAGGGAAGCAGGTCTTCGGCCAATATATAGGGCGGCGATGCCCAGATAAGGTTTGCGTTATCATCGGTGGCAGTAAAATTCAACTCGGCACCAGCAGGGACTGCCGAACAACTGTTATTTTCAACATACAGGAAGATGTTCTGTACGGTAGCAAAACAATTTTGAGGTTCGAAATCTACATATAAGCTGAGGTCATCAGATTCAAACTCTGTTACATTGTAATAGTTGGACGCGAAGTTGTTGTTCGCGTTTTCATCTGTCAGATTCAATGTGGCGCTAACGAAATTAAACCCTAAAGAGGATGCCAGCAGCCAATTGTCAACTTGAATATCAAACACTTCTCCGGGGCCGATTGGGCTTGTAAGGTTTACTATATGGTCGGGAAGCGAAAAGTTGGTAAGGGTTACGGTAGCCATCGCAGAGGGATTGTAGGCTACACCGCTTGAATTCGTGATTTTGAAGTTGACCGGGATAAACTGGCCCAAGCCGCAAAAATTGGTTTCAAAAAAACCACCTCCCGAAACGCTCAGGTCTAAAGCTGTACTTGGTGTGCCGGGCAAGCCTACAGCATTCCAAGCTTCCTCAACTGCTAACACTTCTGTGGAGCCTGCTCCGTACAAAGTTTCGGCCACCTCAAGTGAATATTGGTAAAAGTGGTTGTAGTTAGAGTTTTCAGTAAAATAGTTCTTGTTCACTTCAAATACGATTTGGCCTACTTTGTCAGGGCCAAGCGCAGGAATATCAAAGGCGTTGCCCAGCTCGTTGATGCCCTGCTTACCGTCCACCAACATGCTGAACCACAAGTTGCCGATCGAACTGTTGGTGTGTACACCGCCATTGTCCACCCAATATTGTCCCTTGTAAAAGGCAGGCATTTCGAGGCTGTTGGGGTCGTCCATCACGCGGAAAGGGCTAACATCTGGGCTCAGGAGAAAAGAATGCCCCAGGTTCCAGCTAAAATTCGTCGGGTCGGCTTTGCGCTCCAGCAGTTTCCCAAACATATCAGCCAGGCTTTCATTGATGGCGCCGGATTCCGAACTGTAAACCAAACGGGAAGTGTAGTCAATCATTCCGTGTGTAAACTCGTGCCCCACCACTTCCAGGGTTGTCAATGGGCCGTAATTACAGTCGCCATCGCCATAAGTGGATGACACGCCATCCCAGAAAGCATTGGCATAGGCGCCGCCGTGCACATTGACTTTAAGCGCTTTGCCGCTGCCATCCAGTCCTTGCCAGTTATAATCGCCGAGCATCATGTCATAATATTCCTGGGTACAATAATGGGCATCTAAGGCCACTTCGTCCTGTTCGTCATTGGTCAGGTCCCAAGCGGAAGAAGTACTGGTAAAATTGCTGCCATCATTATTATAAATAAAAATGCCTTCACCTCTGGTCGGGTCGCGAAGCACAAACTGCTGTGGGGCTATTGAATCGGTAATGATGTTTTGGGTGCCATAATATCTTGTTTTGGCCGTGCTGGGTACGCCTTCTTGCAAGATCAACGGGAACTGGGTGATGATTTTGCCAGAAGCCGCATCCACAAAATAGCGGCGCTTGTCGAATGGCTCGGTGCTGTGCAGGTCCACCTTATAAGCCAGGCGCAGTGTTTCCGAGACTTGGGGAAATGCAGGGTCAACAAAACACAGTGTTGGCTCTATCCTATTGTCTTCGTATTCCCTTGCCTTCATTGTTTTCTTGGCAAAAGCCACTGCGGTAGCGGCGTTGATGCCCGGCAAAGCAGCAGTATTGGCCAAGGGGCTGTAATGCCCTGTTGCTGTCACGACTTTACCGTCCTTTTCATGCAAAATGTAACGGCTGCCAAAAATGGGCAACCCCTCGTGTAATTGCTGGTATTTGTAGTGGTTGTAGCCGTTTGTGCCAGATTCAACTTTTGTCAGCACCATTTTTGATTGCGGCGAGAGGCGCATTTTCTCTGCCATGGCATCGAAGTAGTTCAAGTGGTTCAGGCCAGTGTCGGTGTTTTTGTAAAAAGTGTAGGTTTTGACAAAATGGGCTTTTGAAAGCGTACTTTTTTGTCCGAAAGTTTGGAAGGGGAGGCAAAAAAGGAGCGCCCAGGAGAAAAAGATAGGTAGAAATTTCATAGAAATCAGGTGTTTAAATTGTTCTGCACGAACGTACAGGTTTTTTTGATATGCGCAAAATGGGCGGAAGAATTAGAATATTGGGATATTAGAATATTGGGATATTATAAAATTCGCCGCGCCAGATACCCGGCGCGGCGAACTTTTTAAACCTAAATAAATTTAAAGCCGTGAAAATCAAGCAGTAAGTTGCACTTGGCTTGCGGAAATCTGTGATTTTTTATCCTTGATTTGAAAATCAGCTTTCACCTTTTCTAAAAAAGTGTTAAATGATTCAGCAGCGGTCAGGTGATCCTCCTTGTCAAGGAGAACGGATTTTTTTTCGCCTCTTAGCCTTTTTAGTAGAGCTTCTGACGTGCTAATTTCTTTTAACATGATTCTGTAAGTTTTTTTAGAAAAGGCAAATATCTAAGATATACCTAAGCATTAGAGCAAAAGGCTTGCCGATTCCCTGGTTTGTTAAACAATGTTTTTGAGATTACTTTCGCACATTGAAAAGGGGCGCAAAGGTAATTCAAATTTTTCTAAACTCTTGGTTTCTCGAGAAAATTTAACCAAAAAATTTGAATGGAGAGCCATTATAAGTGGCTCAAAATTAAAAACATTAGGCTCTGTTGCATCGAGAATTATTAATCCTGTTGCCATCTTGGACTTAAGCAATTCTTTGGTAGACAATTCGGTAACCCAAATGAATTTAGGTAATTTTTCCTCAATTATTAAGCGTTTTATTTCTGGGTCCATTGATGAGTCTAGAGATATGTATTGTTTATAGCTTCGAGTGGAGGCTAAAAATGTTCTAATAGTCACTTCATTGTCATTCTGTATTTTATGAGGACTATTAAGTAAAAACCCAAGAACGAAATTTTTCACCTCAAACGCTTCAAGGTATATCTTCCTATAAAGAGGGACAATAAAATGAGATATTTCACATTTTCGCCAGCTAGGCGATTTGTAATACTCAGCGGGGTGTTTAAGGAATGCTTTTTGATATACTGGATGATTATCATCAACAAAAACATATTCTCGAACCATATCATTGCAATCAAATGCCTTTACGATGCTGCCTTTTGTGATATCATTAAGTCCAGAATCTAGTGTATCTATTTCCTCCAAATCATCGATCATTTGGTCTTTAGTTGTTACATGTCCGATACAGAGCAACGCATGACCTATATAATTAGTGTCAGTATCATCCGGATTTTCCTTCAAATACCTGCCATTATCAAGGGCTACTACCAAAGGTATCCCACTCTCAATATAAGTACTCAAGAGGTTTTCAAAAATATTTCCATATACACCCCGTGAATAAATTTTCGTCCCGAATCCTAATTCGCGTAAAGCATAAGATAACTGATTGACATCTAATCCTGTTGAAGGCAAAAGTCGTTGAAAAGAAACGGAATTGAGAATGGTATGGATTTTAGACGGGAGTGCAGGTTTATATTCAGGGTATTTATGCCCAAAATATTCCATTAGTGACCAGATAGTCGTTTCTGCACATGTAATAGTTTCTGTATCTTGAGAAGAATGAGGAAACCCTATTGCTTTAAACTTTAGTGCGTTCGCAGTAGAGCTAATTCTAACAGAACATATTTGAATATCATTTACTTCAAGTGCTCTAGGAGATATTACGCTTCGGCCAAGAATAGCAGGTTCTGTTGGGCGCAAAACCAAAAAGCCAAGATAATGATCAGAGAGCAAATTTATTTTATATATATCTAGAAAATCATCCTGTGCAATAACTGTATCAAACAAGGAAATCTTGATACAGTTCCTTTTGTATCTATTTAATTTTGAAGAATAATAGGAGTAATAACTGTCTCTATAAACCTTGTCAATATAGTGTGTTTCAATAACTAGATTGATGGATGTTTTTAACTGTTCTAAATGAGGCGTGATTACATTAAAATTAAGCCACCTTGCTACACCATTAGACAGTTTAAATTCTTTTTCAACGACTCCTGTAAAAACATCAGAGTCAAGGCAGTCTTTGACTGTGGTTAAGTATGTTGGCATACATAAGGTTTTAGTTTTGTGGCACAAACGTAAATATTAAAAATTAGTTTCCACAAAGAATTTTCCACTAAATTGCACAAATATTTTTAAATATTGTATTGCTGACTCCAAAACATACTCATAACAAGACTTACTCTGCCATATTGGAATTGTAGTAGTATCCATTTGTCCGCCTCGCTATACCTAGGTCACATCTCCCATTGCACCCCAAAAAAAGGTTCGCCGCGCTGGAAAACCCGGCGCGGCGAACTTCAAATCCCCAAATCAACACCTCCCCAATTCCCTAATTCAAAAACACCAGCCCCCCGCTTTCCGCAGGGCCTCTGCCACCAGACGGCGCTTGACTTTTACATTCACAGGTGGGTACTTGGTGAAACGTTTTACTCCCATCAAGAAGGTTTTGAGCAAATCGCCTTCAGCGAAAGAAGCCAGCGCATCGGTGGCGTTTCTGGTCATGCGCGCCGTCGCATCGTGGAGGAAAACCTGAAGCATAGCCTCGTACACTTCTTGTGGCTGTTCTTTTTTCATACCCACCAGTTTCTGGACGCGGAGCAACATGGATTCGGCGGCATACAGATCAATAAACATATCAGCGCAGTTCATCAGCACTTCTTGCTCTTCTTTGAGGTTGAGTTTGCCGTCCATTTGCATTTTTGCAGCACCGCCGGCCACCATAAGGATGACCTTTTTGAAATCCGAAACGGCCTTGATCTCTTCGGCATAATCGCCAGCAGGGCGTTCCATGGAAGGCATGGAAGTCAGTTCTTTTTGCACTGCCCAGGCCGGACCGACAATGTCCAACTGCCCTTTGAGCGCCCGTTTGAAAAGTTGGTCCACCATCAGCATCCGATTGATTTCATTGGTGCCTTCATAGATGCGGTTGATGCGGCTGTCGCGGTAAGCGCGCGCAGCTGGGTATTCCTCGCTAAAGCCGATACCGCCGTGAATTTGCAGGTTCTCGTCCACACAATAATCGGTCACTTCTGAGCCAAATACTTTTAAAATGGAGCATTCGATGGCGTATTCCTCGGCAGATTCCAAAGTGGCTTGTCCAAAGGATTTTCCTTCGGCAGATTCTTCGGCTTTTTTGTCCTGCATACACTGTGAAGTACGGTAGGCGGCACTTTCAGCGGCAAAATTGCGGATCGCCATCTCTGCCAATTTGTATTGGATAGCGCCAAAATTGCCAATCGGTTGGCCAAACTGGACCCGTTCGTTGGCATAGGACACTGCCATGTTGATCACTTCTTTGTTGCCGCCGATGCACATCACGCCGAGTTTGAAACGACCGATGTTTAATGCATTGAACGCAATGAGGTGACCTTTTCCGATTTCGCCTAAAACGTTTTCCGCAGGGACTTTTACGTTTTCAAAAAACACTTGTCGGGTAGAAGAACCTTTGATGCCGAGTTTGTCTTCCTCAGCGCCCAAGGTGATCCCTGCTGAGTGTGCATCCACCACAAAGCCGGTGAATTTCTCTCCACCCACCTTTGCAAAAACGATAAAAATATCGGCAAAACCCGCGTTGGAAATCCACATTTTCTGACCCGTCACTACGTAGTGCGAACCATCAGCACTAAGGTCGGCGCGGGTTTTTGCATTTAGCGCATCGGAACCGGAGCCAGGCTCCGTGAGGCAATAGGCCGCTTTCAAATCCCCGGTAATGAGTTCGGGCAGGTATTTCTGCTTTTGCGCTTCCGTGCCAAAATATAGAATCGGGAGCATCCCAATGCCTGTGTGGGCTGCAAAGGGCACGCTGAACGAACCCATTGGACCAAACACATCCGCGATGACGGTATTGGTATTCGTATCCAACTCAGTGCCGCCATAAATGGCTGGCATGTGTGCGCCGAGCAGACCAAGATCGCCCATTTTTTTGAGCAAGGCAGGAGACAGTCCGGGTTCTTGTTTTTCAATTTTTTGACGATTGGGAGCGATCTCGTTGTTTAGGAAATCAACGGCCATTTGTTTGACCATGAGTTGCTCCTCATTCAGTTCTTCAGGAATAAAAACATCTTCCGGGCGGCTGTCGCGGATGAGAAATTCGCCGCCTTTGAGGATAGTGGAGGCTTCGGCTGCTACTGACATAATGTGGTGAAAAGCGTTAAAATTAGAGTGGAACGATACAAAAACCGCGTTTAGCGAATTTTCGTTACAAAGGTATTGATTTGCTCGATACTCCAAAGTAAATTTTTTCTCAGCTTCGCACCACCATCAATTTTCCACTTTGCATCAGTCCGTTGTTCAGGATTCGAATTGTGTAAAATCCCGCTGCTAAGTCGTTGATTAAGACCACATTCGGCCCTTCAACTGGTTTCTCCAATTTGCGCACGGCTTTGCCTTCTGAGTCATATATCGTGACGGATTGAACCTCGAAAGGCAACTCAAGGGTAAATTGGTCAACGGCAGGATTGGGATAATACAGGGCTTGAATGACGGGGCCTGGTAGGTGTTGCGGATCGTTCTCAAAACGGATTTCGGATTTGCCTTCGCAATTTTCAACACTGGTGTATTCGGTAATTAGCCGCACGATCAGGCTATTGAGTGGTTCTACTTTGTATTCATCTGTGGTAGGCTCCAGATGTTTGCCACCGATCCCTGAATGGTCAGTTAGGAAAACGTAGCTGCCGTTTGTGGCAAGGCCAAAGAATTTCATCAGAAACTCGGTGTCTTTCTGGATACCGCTCGCTGCTATCGGTACAATTCGAATGCCCAGTCGGGCCGCTTCCCGAATACTTTTTTGTAGACTGGCATTGACTTCTGGGGTTTGGTGCGGACTAGCATCAAGTACCAGAAAACAAATGCGCGCTATGGCATTTTCGCTCCATTTTTGACCAAAAACAGCTTCTTCGAGTGCGCTGTGGACGGCCTCGGGATAATCGCCGCCGCCGCCTGCAAACTGGTTTTGGATAAACTCAACAGTTTTGGGAATATCGGGTGATAGCCCGCTGCTCTTCGTGATGTATTCGTCGCCTTTGTCGCGGTAGAACACCGTCCCCATTCGATAGGCGAGTTCGGGACTGCGGCTTTTGGCACGACCGATTACGTCGAGCAATTCAGTTTTCAGGTATTCGATTTCGTCGCCCATACTGCCCGTTGCATCCACGGCCCATACGATGTCCACATTTTTGGGCGCACTGCATTCGGCATTGACTTTCAAATGATTGAATCCTTCGGTAGCGGGTAAAAGTGTGAAAATATCGTGTTTATTTCCATGCACCCAAATCTCAGCGTGGAGCTTGGCGGTTTGTTTTTCTGGGTTGAAAAGTGCGGCCCAAAGTTCCGCTTTACCCGTGTTGTCGGTGCGTGCTTCCCAGAGGGTTTTTCCTGATCCTTTGAGCGAGACAATGGCATCGGCAATGGGGAAATCATGCTCGTTGGTCAACATCACGGTGTAGCGTTGGCGCGGGTAAATGCCATACGTTTTCTGGAAGGAATCGGTCTCGCCATCGGCGAGGAGATCAACCCAATGGCGGTTCCAGTTGTGGAGGTCGTTCCATTCTCCGGCAGTGAGGAGGCCAGCGCGAGGAGCTGGCTGAGCGGGTGTTCCACTGCTGGGAGTTTCATGTTCAGAAAGGCTGGTACGCTCTTCGTATGTCTCGGCATCAAAGGAGATTTCAACTTTTTTGTCCATGCCATCCACGACTACAGGCTTTGGGGCAGACTCTGGAGCCTCACGGCGGTCATCATGTTTTCTTTCTACTGGAGCAGGTTTGGAAGCGGCAGGATCGGCAGATTTGGCCACTGTTCTCCCTTTCGCACCGGCATGTTCTACAGACCTTTCAGATTTTAACCTCGTATCTGTGACACGGGCGGATGCACTGGCAGGGGCAGCACCCAAGGCACCGAAACTGGTTTCTTTCATTGTCTGAAAACTCGTTACAATTACTTCGTCCATGGCAGGTTTGCTATCCAGAACATTATCCAAGATGTTTTCTTTTCCCAACACTACAGGCACCTCTGTTATTCGATGAGTGACAAATCCTGTGTAGGAAAACTCAATTTCATAAATACCCGGTTCGAGTTCGAGGCGGTATCTACCATTGATGTCAGTGGTTACGCCGTTTACAATTTGCCTTTCTTTTTTGGCAACGACGCTTGCCCCAATGAGGACATCTTTGCCATCAGTGACAGTTCCGGTCAAGTGGGCATTTTCAGCAGGAGAAAAAAGGGAGGCTATCAAGAGCCAAAAGGAGGAGAGAAAGAGTGTGACTTTCATAGATTAGATAGTTTTCGGTGAGAAAATTTGTGCGGGGTACAGATGTGCCACTGGGCAGAATTGCACACAGGGAGGGAATTTTTTTTAAATGCCCAATGTCCAACAAGGAATGTCCAAGGGCGCGCTATACTTGGACATTCCTTGTTGGACATTGGACATTCCCTTGGACATTTCATGCCACGCCATGAAACCGCAGCAAATGTCCAGGTTCACCTTCGTTGTACACGCAGAGAATCAAGGTATTGCGCTGGTTGGGAAAGAGGATTTTGATCGGGTTGTGGGCGTAGCCTCGATCGGCGAACATTTGGAGTTGTGCGAGCCGGGGCTTTTTGAAAAGTTTGAGTTCTGCGGCTGTTTCGGGCAAAGGCACATCTGCGTAGCCTTCTTCCACTAAAAATAGCTTTAGCATTTCGTAAGCAAAAGCCAAACGCGAACCCCTGAAAGCCGTACGGTATTCCCAACCGTTGCAGGAGCCGCCGAGATAATTGCTGCCAGCCTCCGGGAATTGTTCGCGCATTGGCACATGAGGCTCGGACGGAGGAGCATCATCAGCAGCGGCAGGTGGGCTATCAACTTCCCATTCTTCCACGAAACCAAATTCGTCGTAATGCAGCAAAGTGGGTCAAAATTTGGGCGAAAGTAAGACCATTTTTTGAAATTGTTTGTTATTCGGCACTTTTTAAAACAATTTCAAGGGGGTTGGGGATTTGGGGACTTGGTTATCCCACGATCGCAATTTCTAATTAGCTGGTACGAATGTCTTGCTTGAGTACGCTCGAATAACCAAATCCACAAATCCTCAAATAACCAAATCCTTCATTTTTTCTCCAACCGCTCCCTCGCTTCTTTGGCTTCCTCGTATTCTGGCGACATCCCATTGGCCTGTTTGTAGTCGGCCAAAGCAGCTTCCAGGTTGCCCATTCCCTCCGAGGCAATTCCTCGGTAATAATATGCTTTCACGAAGATGGGGTCCACTTTTGTCGCTATGTTGAAATTGTCATAAGCCTTTGAAAATGAATCCAATTCGAGGTAAATCACGCCCATATCGAAGTAGGCGTTTGCGTAATCGGGATCGCGCAGTATGAGGTCGCGGTAAAGTTCAAAGGCTTTGTCAAATTCGCCACGGCGTTTGTAAAACACGGCTTTGAACTCTTGCGCTTCGAGGTAAGTGGAGTCTACACGGAGGGCATTGTCGAAATATTGCAGGGCCACTGGGCTGTTGCGAATGCTAAAGATGCGCCCGAGAAAAAACCAGGCATCGGCATTGTCTGCATCAATTTTCACTGATTTTTGGAGCGATGCCACGGCATTGGTGGTGTCGCCTTTGTCTAGTGCTACTCGGCCTGCCATGTAGAATGCTTCGGCGTTTTGGGGGTCGCGTTGGAGTATCTTGTCGAGCGTTGCGAGCGCGTCATTATGCTTTCGGACGATAAGTTGGAATTCACTGAGTTTCAGCAAAGTAGCGACTCGGTCAGGGAATCGTTGTGCGGCGAGTTTGAGCACCTCGATGGCTTTGCGGGAATCGTTGGGGCGGGCATAATCGAGCAGTATATCTGCCAGCAAGTGGTAGTATGCAGGCTGCATTGAGTCGCTTTTCATAGCGCGTTCAAGGTCGGCTATGGCTTCGTCAAAAGCATCGAGTTTGTAATAGGTGGTGGCGCGGAGGAAAAGTAGGGTGTCGTTGTTGGGGTCTTTTTCCAGCTGTGCCGTAAGTTGGTTGAGTTGAGGGTCGCCCTGAAGTTCTTGAGCAACCTGGGAGCTGGGAGTGGTTTCCTTTTTGGGGAAGAAAAACCATATTGCCAATGCTACAAGGAGCAGTGCTGCGAGTGCGAAAATGTTTTTGCGATTCATATTGTGCGAAAATGAACGGCAAAATTAGCCTCTTTCTCTTGAAAGGGTTTTGTGATTTCGTAGGCAAGGTTAAAACAAGGAGGAAAGTGATGTTTGGGCGAGTAAGAGGAGTTTGGGACACCGCCTTCGGCGATATAAATACCTTTGCCTTCGAGCACACGGTAAATTTGAAAAAGCGCGATGGTTTTCAACTCCCTCACATTCTTGGTTTTTATTGTCCTGTTTTTTCTGCTCTATTTCGGCACGAAAGGGCGAATAAGGACTTGGGTTTGTCTTTTGGCGAGCTATTTTTTTTATGGCTGGTGGGATTGGCGATTCCTCTCGCTCATCCTGTTTTCGACCGTGCTTGATTGGTGGTTTGGGTTGTGGCTCAGTTACTTGGACAGGCCTTCAGAAACCCGGGAACGCTGGAAAAACGGAAGTTCGGTGCTCCAGTTTTTTGGCCGAAAGACGGAATGGGTTGCGTCCTGGGGCATGGAGCGAAAAGTAGTGCTGGTATTAAGCATGGTGATGAACCTGGGCTTTTTGGGCTTTTTCAAATACTTCGGTTTTTTTGCAGAAAACCTCTCTGGATTGATCAGCTCGCTGGGTATGACGCCTTCCTGGACGACCCTGAACATCATCCTTCCGGTGGGCATTTCGTTTTACACTTTTCAGAGCATGTCTTACACGATTGACGTGTATCGCCGTGAAATTGAGTGGGAGCCATCCTTGTTGAAATTTGCCACGTTTATCGCGCTTTTCCCACAACTTGTGGCGGGGCCTATCGTGCGGGCGGCGGATTTTTTATACCAGATGAAGGAGGACAAAAAGTTCGAGTGGCGGCTCTGGCATTCGGGTCTGGGGCGTGTATTGTGGGGCTTTTTTAAAAAAATTGCGATTGCGGATTCTTTAGCGCCGTTTGTGGATCAGTGTTTTAATTCCCCTGAAACATTTGGCTCGATGCACTTGCTCATCGGGGTGGTTTTTTACTCGTTTCAGATATACTGCGATTTCTCCGGCTACTCCGACATTGCCATCGGGTTGGCGCGGATGATGGGCTATCATTTCCCGGAAAATTTCCGAACGCCCTACTTCTCCCGGAGTTTCAGCGAATTCTGGACGCGCTGGCACATCTCGCTTTCTTCCTGGCTGCGCGATTACCTCTACATCCCGCTCGGCGGAAACCGCGGGGGCAAATTGGCCACCTACAAAAACAATATGCTCACCATGTTGCTCGGCGGGCTTTGGCATGGCGCCAATTGGGCTTTTGTGTTTTGGGGGTTTTTGCACGGACTGTTCCTCATTGGGCAGCGTACAGTGGCGCCAGTATGGCGGCGCGTGGTAAGGGTGCTTCGGTTGCCGGGCTTTGTTTCGGGTGGCGCGGAAATGGCCACGGTGTATGCGCTCACGCTCTTGGCATGGGTTTATTTCCGCAGTGGCAGTATCGGACTGGCGGGAGGCGATAGTTTTACTACAGCCAATGCGGTGCTGAGCGGGATTTTTTCTGGGGCGGAGTTTGCTTTTGGAGCAGTGATCAATAAATTTCAGGTAATCAAAGGAGTCTTGCTCATCGGAATTTTACTTGCTGTGGAGGTTTCAAATTTCCGATTCAAGTGGAATGAGCGCCAGGTAGAGCGGCCTGTTTTGCGCTTGGCGCTGTTTGCTTCGGTCTTGTGGCTTATTGCGTTTTTGGGGAGTTTTGGGGCGAATGCGTTTATTTATTTTCAGTTTTAATAGATTTCACGCAACGACGCAACGTATTCAGATCACAAAAATATAGTAACGTCATTCTGCCGTGCTTGATCTTCCGACCGCGTTTCTACCCTGCTTGGTTTCCCACCGCGTTTGGTCTTTTGACCAAATGCCATTTCCGTGAGTGGTCAAACTAATGGCAAAAAACAATCTGAATCGGAGCATCAACAAAACCTCCATTTCTCCAATAAACTATGTTCCGTGCTATCAAGTAATCGGATAATTTGCATGGCCAAAAATACCAAACGCGGCGGTTGTAGCCTCGGCGAAAGCGGGATTAAGAAGGGGAAATAGAAGAAGGGCAATATTTTTATTTGGCCACATCCCAAAAATAGCATTTGATTTGCAACCAATCTAAAAACCCTTGTCTTTCATTTTTTCACTTAACTAACTTTTTATGAACTCGTATCTAGCAATTTTACTCGCAGGTTTAATCCCAATGGTGCTCAGTTATATCTGGTATCACCCGAAAGTTTTCGGGGGCGTCTGGATGAAGTCCCTAGGATTGACAGAACAATCTCTCAAAGAAGGCAACAGGGCTATGATTTTTGGCCTTTCAACACTCATCGCACTCTTCCTTGCATGGCGCATGAATGACTATGCCAGTCATACCGAACCGGGCATGAGCCAGTTTGTACACGGATTTTTTCATGGTGCGTATTCCATGGGTTTGCCTGCGGCATTGGTATTGATTTCCAATGGGTTGTTTCAGCGGAACAGCCTGGCCAATTTGCTCATCAATGCCGCGTATTGGATTGTTGCGCTTGGGTTGATGGGAGCATTTTTGTATTCTGTGGCTGCTCCAGAGGCTGTTCCGGGAGGATAAGGTTTGATCTAAACGGTATCTCGTAAGTGGTGGCATCGCCTTTAGGCCATGCCACCACTTTTCTGCCCTGCTTGGTCTTCCAGCTGCCCGAAAAGCGTTGCACCCAATCGCTCTTTTCGGCTATACCGCGGCGGCCTTTCTTGGGTGCGAGAGTAGGATTAGTGGATTGCAATGATTTCACCAGCAACTCAATAAGCGACTGTTTTTCATTACTGCTCAAGTCTTTGAGAAGCAGCCAGTACGGGCTGATATGGGTGGATATTTGCATGATCGTGATTCAAGTTTGATACAAAGATAATTTCCACTTCGCCTTTTACAAATTTTGCCATGCCTCATCTTCGGTTTCAGTGAGCCAATCTTGCGCCAATGTTTGCTCGCTGGCAAAATGTGTAAGCGTAAGGTCATCTTTGTCGGGCTTATACCCAAGCAAGAAAAGGAGCAGATTTTTTCGCTCTACCGCCCCCAGTTGTTTCACCATTTCTAACAACTGTGTGAATTGCAGGGGAAGATGGGTGGGTTGAATTTGTGCAGTCATTTGAATAAATAATTTGCCTCAAAAATACATTTGTTTTTGAAACCCCTAAATCTCTAATTTCCATTGACGCCTATCTTTCATTGGCCTCGTCGCGGTTGAAACGGTAGTCGGCAGGCAGATTTATTTTATAGCGCCGAAGCCGTTTCAAAAACGCGGTTGCTCCCATTTTTTTGGAAGTAACACTCTGAACAACTATTTTCCGTTCGGAAAGCCATTGGCTGATTTCTTCGAGTTCGCTCATGGCCTCTATTTCAAAAATGACTGTCATGCTATAATATTTTGATCACAAAAATAGCGCATTTCTATCAAAACCCCCTTCCAATCGAATCAATCCCCCCATCGAAAAATCGAAGCAGTCGCCTCACACCGGGTCCACATCCACCGCCACCTGCACCTGACTCAGCCCTGGTCTGCCCAGCATAATTTCTGTGGTGTGCCGGATTAGCACCTTCGCACCAGATAACACCAGTGCCGATTTTTCCAGTTTCAGCATAATATTTTGCCCAAAATAACTCCGAATGCGGGCGATGTTGGGGATCACCGGGCCGAGCACCCGGTCGCCGAGTTTTTGGCGGAGTATTTTGGCATAAAATGCCGCCGCCTCGTTTACCACCTTGGGTTCTTTGTGCCGCAATTCCAGGTGAATCAGCCGATAATAAGGCGGGTACTTGAACTCCTTCCGCTCCTTCAGTTCGCGCTCGACAAAGCCCAGAAAATCACCGTTCAGCACTTCCTGCACCACCGGATGCTTTGGATCGAACGCCTGAATCAGCACATTGCCACGCTTGTTCTTGCGCCCGGCGCGACCCGCTACCTGGGTCAGTAGTTGAAAGGCCCGCTCTCCTGCCCGGAAATCCGGAAATTTGGTGAGTGCATCCGCACCGAGTACTCCCACCAGCGCAACATTGTCAAAGTCAAGCCCTTTTGTCACCATTTGGGTGCCTACCAGGATGTCCAGACGGCGTTCTTCGAAGTCATTGAGCAAGGCCGTGAGATTGCTTTTAGTGCCCGCCGTGTCCAAATCCATACGCCCAATGCGGGCATTGGGCAGGAAAATCTTGAGTTCATCCTCGATTTTTTCGGTGCCAAAGCCTTTGAACGTGATTTTGCCAGAGCCGCAAGCGGGACAGGTTTTGGCTGGTTCCTGTACATAGCCACAATAGTGACAGCGTAGGCGATCTGTATGCTTGTGGTAGGTTAGGCTCACGTCGCAATAGCGGCACATCGCATTCCAACCGCATACCTCACATTCGAGCATGGGGGCGTAACCCCGGCGGTTTTGAAAAAGAATTGCTTGCTCGCCATTGTCCAATGCTTTTTGCAAATTTTCCAGCAGCGGAGTGGAAAAAATGCTTTGCATCTGGCGGTTTTTCAGTTGCTCGCGCAGGTCAATCGTTTCCATTGCGGGCAGTTCGAGTCCGCCAAAACGTTCGGGCATTTCCACGAGTCCAAACTTGCCCGTTTGGGCATTGTGCCAGGTTTCGAGCGAGGGCGTGGCGGTGCCGAGCAGGGTTTTGGCACCATAGAGATTGGCCAAAAAAATGGCCGTATCACGGGCGTGGTAGCGCGGAGCGGGGTCGTATTGCTTGAATGAAGCATCATGTTCCTCGTCCACAATGACCAATTGCAGATTTTGGAAGGGCAGGAAAAGACCGCTCCTGGCAGCGAGGATTATGGGTTTTCCAGCAGCAGCAGATTTCCAGATTTCCACCCGTTCCTGGGTATTTATTTTGGAATGATACACTGCCACCTCATTGCCAAAAACCTTTTGCAAACGGTTGATAATCTGCGTAGTAAGTGCAATTTCAGGCAGCAGGTAGAGCACTTGACCCCCTCGTTTCATCACCTCGCGCATGAGCTCGACATACACGCGGGTCTTGCCGCTGCCAGTTACGCCGTAGAGTAGGACGACATTTTTTTCTGCTGCTAAACCCCGTAGGTTTTTAAAACCTACGAGGTTTCTTATTTCATCAATGGCTTGCACCTGTTGTTTGCTCAATTCATCCGCTTCCACCAATTCATCTTCATAGCCGCTGATCCGACTCACTTCGCGGTCGTATTTTTCCAGAATCCCTTTTTTCACCACCGTATTGAGCGAGCTTTCCGACACATCAGCTTTGGTCAGCACATCCTGTTTGCGGACAAAAGGCTGGCGTTTTTCGAGTGCGAGGAAGGCCATGAGGATTTCGACTTGCCGCTCTTTGCCGCTGAGTTCGGTAAAAACCTCGCGCAGCAAATCTGGCTGCGTGCGGAACGGCTCGGCAAGGCGCAGGGCACTGACTTTTCGAGGCTTGAACTTTTCCTGCAAATCTTCCCTGAGGAACAAGACGCCTTTATTTAAAAGTCGCTGTACGACAGGGAAAACAGTCTTTTTGTTTAGGATTTTCCGCGCATCCTCTACCGTGATTTCTTTCTGAATTTGGAGCGCTTCGGCGATGAGGTATTCGTCCGAATCAAGTTCGGAAAAGTTGTCTCCGTACACCGAGTTGTACACGAGCCTTGTCTCGCTGGTCAATTTCAAATGCCCTGGCAGCGCGGCTGACATAACTTCACCAAGGGTGCAGCAGTAGTAATCGGACATCCAATCCCAGAGCCGGAATTGCTGGGGTGTGACGACCGTAACTTCATCCAATACAGAAAGAATGGGCTTCACCACATAGTCGGGCGTTTCATTGTGGACGCGCTCGACAAGGCCGCTGTATAGTTTGGAGCGACCAAACTGGACTTCTACGCGCACACCAGGCTGCAGAAGCGAAGCCACCGACTCCGGGATGGAATAGGTATATGTGCGTTTGGGCAGGGCCAGGGGGAGAATGATATCGGCGTACATTATCCGAACAGGATTTCCATGAGTTCTTCTCGTTCAATCCCGTGATGTTCAGCAATATCGGAAAGAATAGCAGATAAAGTACCGACCATCAAAGGAACGTGGTTTGGGATCGTAATGTGGTGCTCGCTGGGTTCTTGAGTTGTCAATCTTATATGGCTTCCTTTTTGACGAGTGATTTCGTAGCTGAATTTTTTGGACAATAATTTGGCAAGTTCGGCTCCATTGAGGTTTCGAGGCGTTTTCATACCATGACCACTTCTCGTTTCACCATTTGCCACGCAAAGGACGCCGGGGCTTCCCCCTCTTCAAAATGGCACAAAATCGCCTCCTTAATATTGGCAATGAGTTCTTCCCAAGTTTCGCCCTGGGTATAAATCCCGTATTTAGGCGCTTTGGCGACGTAGCCGCCATCAGGGTCTTCAGTGACGAAAAAAAGAAGTTGGGATTGAGTTTGGGCTTGTGTGCTCATAGCCGATTTTTTTACAAAGATAAAACAGGTAGATTGGAGTTTGCCAAAAAATAGATGCTCTCAACTTTTGGCTTTTGCCGACTTTTGCGCCTAACCTGATCTTATGCATAAAATAGACGTTATCCTGGGCCTCCAGTGGGGCGACGAAGGCAAAGGCAAAATTGTGGACTACCTCGCTACCGATTATGACATGGTGGCGCGTTTCCAAGGCGGCCCCAATGCCGGCCACACCCTCAAATTCGGCGGCAAAAAGTATGTGCTGCACACGGTCCCCTCAGGGATTTTCCGTGAAAACCTGAACAACCTCATCGGGAATGGCGTAGTGCTCGACCCCGTCACGTTCCAGCGCGAATTGCGAAATTTGGAAGAAAGTGGCGTGAATTTCAGCCGCCGGCTTTTTGTTTCGCGCAAGGCCCACCTCATCCTCCCCACGCACCGTTGGTTGGATGCGGCCAGCGAGTCTCACAAGGGAATATCCAAGATTGGCTCCACACTCAAAGGCATCGGCCCGACTTATATGGACAAGACCGGGCGCAATGGCCTCCGCATCGGCGATGTGGAATCGCCCAACTTCCGCGAAAAGTACGAAGCCTTGAAAACCAAGCACATGGAACTACTGAAAATTTACCCGCCCATAGATTTCGACCTCGAAACTGCGGAGCGAGAATGGTTCGAAAGTCTTGCCACGCTTCGCAGTCTGCCTATGGTGGACAGTGAGTATTTCGTGAACAACGCGCTTTCTGAAGGAAAAAAAGTCCTGGCTGAAGGCGCGCAAGGGAGTATGCTCGACATTGATTTTGGCACCTACCCTTATGTCACGTCAAGCAACACCGTCACCGCCGGAGTCTGCACCGGCTTGGGCGTGGCGCCACAGAAAATTGGGCGCGTCATTGGCATTTCGAAAGCCTATTGCACCCGCGTGGGCGGCGGGCCTTTCCCCACCGAACAGGACAACGAAACAGGCGAACTGCTCCGCAAAGAAGGCATGGAATTCGGCGCCACCACTGGTCGTCCGCGACGTTGCGGCTGGATTGATTTGCCCCAGCTTCGCTACACCAACCTTATTAATGGCGTGACCGAAATTTGTATGACGAAGATTGACGTGCTCAATATTTTCACAGAAATCGCAGCCGCTACTCACTACCAATACGGCGGAAAAACCACCGACCAATTGCCCTTCGACCTCTGCCAAACGGAAGTTTCACCACTGTTGAAAAAATACAAGGGCTGGAATTCCTCACTCGACGGCATCCGCACGTTCGACAAGCTTCCCTCCGAGGCCCGCGCTTATCTTGAAGATTTGGAACAGATGCTCGGTGTGCCAATCAAGATGATTTCGACGGGACCGGAACGGGAGAAATTGATTGTGAAGTAGATGGGTATCTGTTTATCTGTAGATTTGGTTATTCGAGCACCCAAGCTTGGCCACCCAAATAACCAAATCCCCAAATAACCAAATCAGCAATTCACATGAAAGCAATCATCATCGGCGGCGGCATAATCGGCCTAAGCACGGCCTACTATCTCCAACAAGAAGGCTGGGATGTGACAATTCTCGAGCGCGGCGACGGCTCAGAGGGCTGTTCGTTTGGCAACATGGGCTACCTCTCTCCCTCGCATTTTGCGCCGCTTGCACAGCCAGGAATCATCAGCCAGGGCATTTTGTGGATGTTCAAACAGAAAAGCCCCTTTTATGTGCGCCCTTCGCTGAGTTGGGGATTGATGGATTGGGGACTGAAATTCGCCCGGGCTTGCAATGCCGGCCATGTCGAGCGCAGCGCAAAACCGATGGCCGAACTGCTCCTGCTATCACGCGATCTCACCGCTGCTTGGGAAACAAGTGGAGAAATGAAATTTGAATACGAGCAGAAAGGTTGCATCAATTATTTCCAAACTGCCAAATACGAAAAAGGCGAACTCCAAAACGTGCGCATGGGCCGTGATCTTGGCCTCCAAATTGAAGTGCTTGACCGCGCCCAATGCCAGGCCCTCGAACCTGAGCTCCCACCCGATGTGCGCGGTGCTGCATGGTACAAAGACGATGCGATTTTGTATCCGAACGAACTCATGCGCCAACTTTCCAGTCTCTTGGAAAAACGTGACGTGAAAATTATTTACAACGCTGAAGTTGTTGATATTCAAAAAGATAAAGGGAAAGTTGTAGCAGTTAAATTCCGAAAGCCAACTGATAGTCTTACTTCAAGTGAGACTATCAGCACACCAGACTTGATCGTTTTGGCCGCCGGTTCCTGGTCTCAGCCCCTTGCCAAAATGGTCGGCGAATACCTGCCCATGATGCCCGGCAAAGGCTATTCTATGACCGTTGAAGTGCCACACCAGCCCTTGCGTCATCCTTGTATTCTGCTTGAAGCGAAAGTAGCGATTACGCCTTGGGCCAAACGCCTGCGCATTGGCAGCACCATGGAAATCGGGGCGATGAACGACCGGATTCTGTTTCCGCGCGTACAAGGGATTTTGGAAGCGGTGCCACGTTTTTTTCCGGGCTACGCCGACGACCCGGCGTTCCGCGAACTCGCTAACTTTGAGAAATTGAAAGAAAATATGCAGGAAAAAATCTGGTTTGGCTATCGGCCACTTTCTGCAGACGGGATGCCGTATATCGGTTTTGCAAAGAAGACCAAAAACCTGATGATCGCCACCGGGCATGCCATGCTTGGCTTGAGTTTGGCTGCCGGGACAGGAAAGCTGGTGGCGGAAATGGCGGGCGGGAAGGCTACGAGTATTGGGGTGGCCGCGTTTGATCCGGGGCGGTATTAAGCCTTTCTCACAAACTCAGATTTCAAGCCCATAGCACCAAAACCTTCGATTTTGCAATCAATATTGTGGTCGCCATCGGTAAGGAACGGTGTCAAAATAACTTCCCAATTTGATGCCATTCTTTTGCCGCCATCCATCCTATCTTTTTCGTTAAATAGCCCCACTATTCGCCTCAAAAGATAGTTTGCTAACGCCAAAATAATAGGCCTGAAATTGGAAAGTTATTTTGACACCGTTCCTAAGGCGGATGTTCTTCACCTTAGCAGGGTATAAACTCTGACATAAAAGAAGGATACTTTTTTGCAAAACAAAGCAATTGCCTTACTTTGTTAAAAGGATTAGAAATTGAAACACGTTTTCAATATTTGGTTTTACAGCCCGCTTCCCTTCACCAACCGATTATGCTCATCCGGAAAAACCGCCGTTCCTCGAAAGTCTTTAGCCTCCTCTGGCGTCATATACGCATAAGAAATAATGATGACAACGTCTCCCACCTGCACACGCCGCGCTGCCGCGCCATTCAGGCAAATGACGCCGCTTCCGCGCTCGCCCCGGATGGTGTAAGTCTCGAAACGCTCGCCATTGTTGTTGTTCACGATCTGCACTTTCTCGCCTTCCATGATGTTGGCTGCTTCGAGCAAGTCCTCATCAATGGTGATGCTGCCGATGTAGTTCAGGTCGGCTTGCGTAACGCGGACACGGTGTATTTTGCTTTTGAAAACTTCGATGAACATGGTTTTCTTTTTCTGGCTTCGGAAAACAACCAAAGCCCGTATTCGGTTGCAAAAGTAGAAGCTCTCGGCAAAGCCAGGGTCGAAAGTTTGAGATGGCAATTTTTTGAGACAGCCGGACGTTCTGGCGTTTCAATATTTAAACTATTCAATTTCACAGACTTACAATGAAAAACTATCTCCTCCTTACACTCCTCACGATCATATGCCAATCCCTCACCGCTCAGGTAATGGGCAATTATGGCGAAAAACAGCAAACCTACCAAAACATCGTTCCAAACGCTCAGTATCGCGCAGTTCCTAAGGCCGCTTTTTTCATCGGCGACAACCAGATTGAAATCAGCGTCAACACGTTGTACAATCAAAAGGCCAGTGCTTACACGGCCATTTTCAGCGTAACACAGGCTGGAAAAACTGCGGAAGAGACCAACACCCTGCTCAATGCCCGCCTTGATGGATTCCTCAGCGATCTTAAAAACCTCGGCATTCCAGCCACCGATATTTATGTGGACATGGTCAATTTTCTGCCCAAATATGAGTACGATGTTAGCAAAAAACTGTTTTCCCGCAAGACATACACAGAGATTCCCAAAGGTTTTGAAATGCAGAAAAACATCCACATACGATATACCAATCCTGCGTTGTTAGAGCGCATCGTGACTGCCGCCGCCCGTCAGGAAATCTATGACATTGTGAAGGTTGATTACTTTGTCAAAGACTCTGAGAGTATTTATGCTCAATTGCGGGAAACAACGTTCAAGTACCTTAAAAACATTGAAAATCAATACAAAACACTTGGCATCCGCCTTGATTCTGCCTACATGGTCAGCGCCGAAAACGCCTGGGTGGCCTACCCGATCAATCGCTACGAAAGTTATCAGGCTTTCAGTACCCAACGTCTCGACATAGACGAAAACAGCAAGGTGAATTCCGCCGACAAGATCACATCGCGCTTCTACAATGCTGTGCCAGCCAACGATTACGACATCGTTATCAACCCGGAAATACTTGAGCCAGCAGTGCAGTTCTCATACAACCTTGTGGTGCGTTTTACCCTGCCAGAACGGGTGCCTGCGGAAAAAACCGTTATGAAAAAAGAATTTCTGCTCGTTACGCCCAACGGAGAAGTCAAGACTTTGAAAATTGAGTGATGGGGTTCACCGCAGAGAGGCGCTAATTTCAGGAGGTTTCACTTTTTGTGAAAAAAAGCAATTTCTATTTGCTTCGAAGAACAAAAGCCCTCATCTCTCCTCTCAGCAGCCAAAGCGTAACCGCGCAACAAACAAACACTACCAATGCAAGGATAAACAACAACCCACCATCTCCCTTCATCCCTTCATCACTTCATGACCAACTGGGGAATCATAGGACTCGGAAAAATAGCCCGGCAATTTGCCGACGACCTTCGTCTGCTGCCCAATGCCCGGCTGCATGCAGTGGCTTCCACTTCGCAGGAACGTGCAACGGCATTTGCTGCCGAATTTGGTGCAAGCCACGTTTATAATCGCTACGCAGACATAGTACACTGCCCCGATTTGGATGTGGTATATGTGGCCACGCCCCATCCTTTTCATTGCGAAAACACCCTGCTTTGTCTTGAGAACGGACTTCCGGTACTATGCGAAAAACCTTTTGCAATGAACATGGCCGAAGCCCGGCGTATGGTCGGCGCTGCCCGTCGCAACCGGGTTTTTCTGATGGAAGCCCTTTGGACGAGGTTTATCCCGGCCATCGAGCAGGTATTCCAAATGGTAGAACAGGGAGAAATTGGCGAACTACATACCATTAAAGCCGATTTTGGCTTCAAAATGCCTTTTGACCCTGCTTCTCGCCTTTACAACAAAGCGCTTGGTGGTGGATCGCTGATGGATTTGGGAATATACCCCGCTTTGCTTGCGCTTTCTTTTTTTGGGAAGCCGGAACCCGAAAATATTTTTGCCGCCGCCACCTTTACTGCCACCGATGTGGATGAGTCCTGTGCTTTTACTTTTCAATATCCTGCTGGCCGTCTCGCTATCGGCCATTCCACCATCGCCGCCAATACATCGCTCGGTGCGCATTTGTACGGAACGGAGGGCACTATTTTCTTGCACCCGCGCTGGCACCACACCCAAAAAATTACGGTTTCGCACTACCAGGGCAGGCAGGAGTCTTTTCGCGATTTGGATATCCCTTATGTGGGTCGAGGCTATTCTTATGAAGCTGCCCATGTGATGCAGTGCCTTGAAAACGAATTGTTTGAAAGTGAGACCTTGCCGCTCGAATTCACACTTGATCTTGTGGAAACCCTTGATACCATCCGAGAGAAAGTCGGTTTGGTGTATTAACCCCATACCATATTCCTGTTCGGCACGTTTTTGGCGGGAACGGCTGAAAAACGAAAGAAAGCGTCAAAAAACCCGCTTACTTTTGCGGGCCGAAAAGCGCTGTGGACAGGTATTGTTTTTTGACAGGATTTACAGGATCAACAGGATTGTTATACTCAAAATGAGAAAGGATAAATCCTGTCCATCCTGTAAATCCTGTCAAAAATTTTTATAAAAAACAGTCAAAGCATCCTTTTCAGACACAATCTCGTCCAAGACCAAAATCCAAAAATTTCGATTTACATGAACAAACATCTGCGATTCTGTGCCCTGCTTATTTGTGGCTTCGTGCTTTCAAGCCAAACCTCGTTTGCTCAAATGCGAGGCTGGGAACTAGGGGGCTGGCTCGGGGCTTCCAATTATTTTGGTGATTTGAACACCAACTTCCGGGTCAACCGCCTGCATCTTGCAGGTGGTGCGGCAGGGCGTTACAACTTCAACGACCGCCTGGCCCTGCGTCTCGGGCTTAACGCTGGTAAAATCAGTGCCTACGATTCCGATTCCAAAAACGTTTATGAACTGCGCCGAAACTTGCATTTTTGGAGCACCGTCGCGGATGCTACTGCACAGTTTGAGTTCAATTTTTTCCCTTATGTGCACGGCCACCGAGAGTATTTTTTCACCCCGTATATGTTTGCAGGCCCAGCCTTTTTCTGGTTCAATCCCAAAGCTGAACTAGACGGACAGACCTATAATTTGCGAGAAATGGGCACCGAGGGCCAGTTTCGCGGCGAGGAATACAATACTGCTCAAGGGGCATTCTCTTATGGGATAGGTTTCAAAATAGACTTGTCTTATCGCTGGAGCCTTGATTTCGCCCTCAGTGGGCGTAAGATTTTTACCGACTATCTTGATGATGTGCATGGTGTTTACGCTGATATCCGCGATATTCGTTCGCAACGAGGCGACATCGCCGCCGCTTTCGCCGACCGATCTGGTGAGCCACCCATTGGCCTTCCAGGCAGACAACGCGGAAACGGCAAAAAAAACGATGCTTATGCCACTATCGGGATAGGACTGAACTACTATTTTGGCAGCATCCGTTGCCCAGGAATCACGAAATAAGTGATTGGTGGATTGGTGCATTAGGAAATTATCCTAGGGAGTGTTCATAAAACTGTTTCAACTGCTGGTTACACCCCCTACCCCTAAAGGGGAGTTTATTCCGTCGAGTGCATACTCAATGAATAACAAACAATAATCCACCTTTCGAATTTGCCCCCCTTTAGGGGTTGGGGGGTGTAACCAGCAGTTGACACAAATTTTTGAACACTCCCTGATCCTACCAGTAGACCAATCACCAATCACCAATCACCAATCCACCAATCACCAATCCACCAATCACCAATCCACCAATCCACCAATCACCAAATCCACGAATCACCAACTTCCCTCGTCTTGAGACACTTTTTGCCACACTTTATACAGGAAAATTACCGAAACGGGGTAGTTCAGGGCAGCCTACAGGCCTGCACGATGTTTGTTGATTTGAGTGGGTTCACCCGGCTGACTGAATCGCTCATGGCAAAAGGCCCGGTAGGCGCGGAAGAACTTTCCGATGTGCTCAACCACATCTTTCAGCCTACCGTGGAGTTGGTGTATCAGCAGGGTGGGTTTATCCCTTATTTCGCGGGAGATAGTTTTACCGCCATTTTTCCGAGTTCAACAGGTGGCTTAACTGGGGCTTTAAACTCTGCTCAGTCCATCCTTGCCCGTTTTTCACAAAATCGGCAAAACCCGGACTCTATCCTTTTGGAACATGGTATCGGGATCAAGATCGGCCTCTCCCAAGGTGAGGTGGAATGGGGCATTGTGGGCCAACGCCGCAAGGGGTACTACTTTCAAGGCGACCCGATTGACGCTTGCGCACAGGCCCAAACCCATGCCAGCAGCCTCGAAGCCGTGGCAGACGCCCAGTTTCTCCGGCTGCTCGACCCCGCTGTTTTTGACGTAGAAGACCTTGGAGAAGGATTTTTCAAACTAGCCATTGATCCTGAACAGCCTACCGCGAATACACCCGAACGAGCAATCGTACTCCCGGTGCCAGATGCCAAAGTCTCTGCGGATTTTTTGCCTAAAGAAGTGTTTGAAAACCAGCAAATTGGCGAATTCCGCAACGTAGTGAGTGTATTTATTTCATTTGAAGGTGTGCGCTCCCACGAATCGCTCGATCACTTTGCCTCCATTGTGCTCGACCAAAGCGAGAACTTCGGCGGCTACTTCAAAGAAATTGATTTTGGCGACAAGGGAGGGGTAATGTTCTGCCTTTTCGGTGCGCCGATTGCTTTCGAGAACAACACCGAGCGTGCCCTTGAATTTGTGGCCGCTGTTCGCGACGACCTGTCTCAACTGACCGAACTCACAGGCGCCCGCTTTCGAGTGGGCATGGCTTCCGGGCAGGCTTTCACCGGCGTGATTGGCAGCAACGAACGCTGTCAATACGCAGCAGTGGGTGCTCGAGTGAACCTTGGAGCAAGGCTAATGATGCAGGCCGAATGGGGCGAGGTGTTGAGCGACGAAAATGTGTCGCGCAACCGAAACTTCAAGTTCAGTTACCGGGGCGACGGCTATTTCAAAGGTTTTGAAAACAAGTTGCCGACTTACCTGCTCACAGGTCGGAATTTGGCGGGCAAAGCAAGTTTTTCAGGGGATTGTTTTGGAAGGGGAGGGGATTTGGATCGGCTGTTTGCATTTGCGCAGCCCTTGCACGAAAATCGCTTTGCCGGCATGGCCTTTATCTTTGGCGAAGCAGGCATCGGAAAAAGCAGGCTGAGTTACGAACTGCGCCGCCGTCTGCGTGACACCATGGCGGTCAGTTGGTTCGGTTGTGCCAGCGACCAGATTTTGCGCAAGCCATTCAACCCTTTTATCTACTTTCTTAAAAACTATTTTGACCAAAGCCCCGAAAATACCCCGGAGCGCAACAAAGAACTTTTCGAGCAAAATTTTCTCGAACTCCAATACGAACTTACCGAAAGCCAGCACCCCGAAGCCGATGCGGTGCGCCGCGAAATAGCCCGAACACAGAGTGTTCTGGCTGCCATGGTGGGCATCAACTATACGGGTACGCTGTGGGAGCAGCTCGATGCTAGAGGCCGTTACCAAAACGCTCTCGCTGCTATGGCCAACCTTTTTGTGGCCGAATCGCTGCTTCAGCCAGTAGTAATAGAATTGGAAGACGGGCACTGGTATGACGACATGAGCCGCGAATTTTTGGCGCAATTCGCCCGACGAGCCCAGACTTACCCCCTGCTGTTTTTGGTCACAAGCCGCTATGAGGACGATGGCACCAAGAACTATGTTTTCAAGAAAAATCTGCTGGATGAGATCGGCGCACCGTTCTGTGAAGTAGACCTGAATTTTCTGCAAAACGACGATCTAAAATCATTTGCGGAGGCGCGACTGGGAAACCCGATGCACCCCGACCTATATGAATTGCTCCACCGAATGACACAGGGCAACCCCTTTTATGTGGAACAAATGGCCGAATATTTCCGAGAGGCAGACTTGCTCAAATTGACCGATGAAGGGGTGTTGCAACTCAAAAACGAAGACCTCCAAATCGCTGATTCCGTCAAAGAAATCATGATGGCGCGTATAGACCGCCTAAGTGGGCTGGTCAAAGAAACCGTGAAAGCAGCAGCAGTGATTGGGCGCGAATTTGAGTTGCCAGTGCTTTCGGCGGTAATGGCGCGGCAGGAAGATTTCGTACGCCGAAACGGCGACCTTGACGTGGTGCTTCGCGAACAAATACAAACGGCAGAAAAATGGCAGGTGTGGTACGCGATGAACGAACTACGCTACATTTTTAGGCACTCGCTGCTCCGCGAAGCCGCGTACGATATGCAGTTGCGCACCCGTTTGCGCGAACTTCACCAGCTCATTGCGGAGGCTATTGAACAACTGTATCCCAATTCTGAGGAGCGTTATGTAGACCTCGCTTTCCACTATGACGAAGCGGAGGACGAGAAAAAAACCAACAAATACCTCGAAAAAGCCGCCCGTTATGCCCAGCGGAATTATCAGAACAGGCAAGCCTTGAAGTTCTACGACAAATTGATTTCCAACCTATTGAGCAAAGAAAAGGAAACCAAAAAAGTCATAAGGCTCATGCTTCGGAAAGGGGCGGTACACGAGTTGGTAGGCCAATGGGAAGAAGCAGAAAAAGACTACCGAATCGCGCTCAAACGCGCCCAGAATTTGAGCGATTGGCTGCTCATCGGACGGGCCAACCGCCGATTGGGTCAGTTGCGTATGCTTCGAGGCGATTATGTAGAGGCCAAAAAGCATCTCGACGTGGCCTCCACGTTTTTTGACTTTGCCAAAGACCCCGTGGGTACCGCCAAAACCTATGGCAATCTTGGCACGCTCTTTTTTCGGCAAGGCAGTTACGAATCGGCTAAAAGCTGGTTTGCCAAAGCCATTGAGATCAACCGTGCCAATGGGCGCGAGGCTGAGAACGCGGCCATCGTTGCCAACCTGGGCCTCATCTTTATGAACCAGGGCCATTACGACGAAGGCATCCGTTGGCTTGAAGAACAATTAGACATTGCCCAACGTGCTGGCGACAAACAGGGCCTCACTACCTTATACACCAACTTGGGCATCATCAACCTTGAAAAAGGCTCGTTGGATTCCGCGCTGCTCTGCCTGGAGCGAGGATTGGCCCTCTCAGAAGAATTGGGCAACAAACTCTTTATGACCATTTGCATCGGTTCAATTGGCTCTGTTTGGGAACGGAAAGGAGATTATGCCAAAGCCATGCAAAACTTTGAGCGCGACCTGCAACTCGTGCGCGAACTCGGCGACAAACAGGGCCTCTCCATCGCTTGCGGACTCATTGGCGACCTGCTTTCGGTGATGGGTGATTTTGACCGGGCTATTGAATATTTAGAGCAAAACCTTGCACTTAGCCGCGAACTCAATTACAAAAAAGGCATCGCCAAAGCACTCAATACTTTGGGTGATACCTGGTTTTACAAGGGCGATTACCCCCGTAGCATCCGCTATTACAACGAAGCTATTGACCATGCCCGCGAAATGGGCAACCGACTGGTGCTGGGCTATTCGCTCATCGAAAAAGGCTTGGTCCATATCCAGGCAGGCGAAGTGGCTTCCGCAAGACAATATGTGGAAGAAGGCCGCGACATCGCACTCGCCTTGGGCAATGCCGAGCTGACATTTGGCGCCAATATCCTCCGCGCTCAAGTCATCATTACCGAAGGCAACCGCCCCGAAGCAATACGCCAACTACAACAAATGCTCAGCCTTGTGCGCACCGAGCGTGAAGAAGCTGCGGTTCATTTTGAACTCCGCCGAGTTGCCGACAACCCTACTCCCCACCATCTTCGGGCTGTGGCACTTTATCGGGCCATGTATGCACGTACTCCGCAGCACATCTATAAAGTTCGCTTGGAAGAACTTGAACGAGAATTTTAGATTAAGAGGCTGTCTAAAGTTTTTTCAATGGATGCTTTTTCAGTCTTTTCGGCTTCGTTAAATTTTTCGCCTTAGAAATCAACTATGGCTGCAAAATTTGCCCTGCCTCGCTCAAAAATCCTTGAAAAATCATTCCATCAAAAAACTTTAGACAGCCTCTAAAATAAAACCCATTCCCTGCGGCGGTTCCGAGGAAAAAACGGAAATTTGTGCCCCAGATTCATAGCAGCAGTTCAATACCAACAACAACATCCGCTTTCAATGGAAGAAGAAAAAAAGCGCCGTCCGCGCCTTTCTAAGCCGGACGTGGATTCCTCGCTGGAAGAGCGAACGAAATCCGAACAACCAGAAGACCCATTTGCCGAAAAACCAGACAAGCCTGTTGAGCGTCCCGACAGAGGCCGGGAAGGCGGTGCTTTCGAGCGCAAGCCTTGGCAAGACCGCAGTCAGGGTGGCGGCAACTACGAGCGCAAACCCTGGCAAGACCGCAGTCAAGGCGGTGGCGGCCAACAGGGTAGTGGCGGCAACTACGAACGCAAACCCTGGCAAGACCGCAGTCAAGGCGGCGGTGGCCAACAGGGTAGTGGCGGCAACTACGAGCGCAAGCCCTGGCAAGACCGTAATCAGGGTGGAGGTCAAGGTG
>Ga0163153_10000666_pt1 | contig 58548 bp, 46 predicted proteins | sample OliLakLV19MP6IB1_FD_148629 | JGI IMG/M metagenome (GOLD analysis project Ga0163153, IMG submission 148629) | Freshwater microbial mat bacterial communities from Lake Vanda, McMurdo Dry Valleys, Antarctica - Oligotrophic Lake LV.19.MP6.IB-1 | ecosystem: Environmental > Aquatic > Freshwater >... | reverse complement strand
TGTGCAACCCGCGCGCGAAGCCGGGTGAAGCGACGTCGCTGGCGATCGCCTTCGGCCCAATCGCTGTCGAAGGTGATCCGCGACTCCGGCGACGACGCGCGCGTCCGCAGCGAATCGAATAGAGTGGCTGCGGACTGCCAGTCGGGCTCGTTGCGCACCCGGATGGCGGGCGCCGCGAACTGCATCGACGGTATCGTGACGAACATCCATTCGTCGCCGATGATTTCCCTGTCCTTACCCTCCGGCGCCACGTCGAGGTCCCCCCGAACCAGGATGCATACATGGTTGGCGGCGGGCGGGCGGGCGAGATGAAGCAAGCCGTCGACCGCCGCAAGCCAAAGCGAGGGTAGCGAGTCTGCAGCGGTCCGTGCGGCATTCGCGCCGGTGCGACAAGCATGCGCTGCGAGCGGATCGTGTAGCGACGCGAGTACCGTCGTTGCGCTCAGCCGTTCAGACTCGACGATCCGTGCAGCGAGAGCTGCAGCGGCGGCCCCGGCGACGAAAAGGGTGCGCGGCCGGCTACGGATGATCGCCGTCGCGAGTGCCCATGGGCAGGCGTCGGGTGCGACGGTGTGCCCCGTCGTGCCCGACACGCTGCCCAATCCGCGCAGGAGCGCATCCGGCGCTTGCAGCACGCGCGCGAGCGCGGCGATCTCGAGATCGCCCGGAATCGAATTACCCGCAAACCAGCGCCCTACGGTCGCCCGGGACGCCGCATTCTTCGGAAGCCCGTCCAGACGTTGGGCGATCTCGCGAATACTCAGTCTCAACTCTCCGGCCCGAGCATTGATGAACCGCGTCAGCGGTGCGCGGACGCAACCCGCGGCTACGCCCCGTCTCCCTGCGGATTGTTCGTGTTCGCGCTTCTGGTTGCCTACAGGCTTCATCGAGACCTCCCGGTCTGTGTCGTGTCGGTGTCGCTCCATTTCGGGAGACGGAAGCCCTTTCGGGATTCGTCTCGAAAGTTGAGACACACAAAAAAACGTTTCGGGTTTACGGCAAGAGTGTATTAGGACTCTTGTTCGTGAGCAACTGCCATGAGTGAGTTCGGCTGGCAAGAAGTCGAGGTCGTTTGGTGGTGTCGCGCGTTTGTCATTGGCTCCTCGGAGCGAAGCTGGAGAAAATAGTGATGTGCAAATTTTCATTGATGGGCCTGGTTCTTTTAGTTTTTGTCGGAACGGTTGTTCCTGGCGCGGCGGGGGCCAGCATTACGCTGACATCGGATCCCGCCGAACTTGCAAGGGTGCTGGAGCATTCCACGAATCCGCCCGGATCCTTGGTCGGGGCATCCTTCGTCCACATCCCTCCGGCCGGTACGCCGCACGGAATCGGAAGCAGTGGGCTCGGCGGATTCCCGACCAGTGGCAATGAGTTTCTGATCATGACGACGGGCAACGCGGCGTTCGCGGGTCAGCCGAACGATTCGAATGGCGACGGTGAGGGCATCTCTGGCGAGAGCGTTCGAGGCGATACGGATCGCGATGTCTCGGTCCTTCGCATCGACCTCGATGTACCCGCCGGTGCGAACTGCCTGTCTCTCGATTTCCGGTTCTTCTCCGAGGAGTACCCGGAGTTCGTCGGCAGTAGCTTCAATGATGCGTTCATCGCCGAGATCGACGCGTCGACGTGGACGACCAGCGGCTCCACGATCCAGGCGCCTGGCAACTTTGCCTTCGATCCGACCGGGCAGCCGATCACCATCAATTCGGTTGGCTCGACGCTCATGACGGCCGGCGAGGCGATCGGTACGACTTATGACGGCGCGACCCCGGTGCTGAAGGCGTCCACTCCGATCACGCCAGGAAGCCATGCGCTGTACCTGTCGATTTTCGATCAAGGGGACAACGCTTACGATTCTGCCGTCTTCCTCGATCGCTTGGTCCTCGGAACGACGACGGCTGCCGGGTGTCAGGCCGGCGCGACGGTGCTTTCGGTTACGAAGGCCACGAGCACGCCCATCGTCTTTCCTTCCGGAACGGTGGAGTACGAGATATCGGTCAACAACCCGAGTGCGTCGGCGGTCGAACTCACCTCGATCACCGACAGTCTCCCTGCTGGATTCACCTATGTCAGTGATTCGACGACTGGAGCCACGGACTTGGAGCCAACGATTTCGGGATCCGATCTGACGTGGACGGGGGCGTTTGCGTTGCCGGCGAGCAGCAGTGTATCGCTCCGCTTCCGCGTGACTGCCGCGACTGTTCTCGGCGAGCATTGGAACAATGCCGGGGCGACGGCGATTGGCGCCTCGGTCTCGCCAAGCGGGCCGACGGCCATGGTGACGGTCATCGAGCCGCCGTGCGCAATCGCGGATCTTCCCGAAATCGCGTGCTCGGAGGCTGAGCCCTGCGCGGTCTTGGGCAGCGGTGCTGTGTGCCCCGAGAACGCGACGGTCACCGGCGAGGAGGTCAGCAGCGAAACCGAAGCGGAGGAACTGTGCCCCGGGAGCACGGTACGAGTCATCCGCAGCAAGACCGGGCAGTTTACGACGACGGCAACGGTGACGGGGACTGTTTGCGGAAGTGAGTGCTTCGACGGTTGTTACGTCAACTGCGTGGGCGTGCCGCTGCAGCAATGCTACCAGACGTGCGTGCGGCGCTGCGTGAACGGCGTCTGCTTCGAATGGGAAACGCGGTGCGAGCTGTCGGAACTGCAGAGTCAGTGCGCCGATCAATGTTTCACGCACTGCTCGGAGAACGTCGATCCCGACACCAGTACCTCCTTTTTCGAACAGAGCTGCGGCTTCGCGATTGTGGGGAACGTCGAGGTTCGGGCAGCGGACGGAGCATGTGGCGGGAGCGTCATCGCTGTTTATGAACTTTCCGGCGCAGGTACCGTCGCGAGGAATATTCCCCTCCCCCTGACTCCCGGGGACTACGAACTCTGTTTTGATGGCACACTATTGAATTCGGTTGCGGTGCGCGCCGACTGCGGCGTGCCCGCCTGCAGTTTGGTGCCTGCTGCGCCAAGGCTCGTGCTGACCCGAGGCGCGAGCGACGCCCTGTCGATCGAACTTGCGAACCTTTCGGCAGGGGGCGAGTACGCGCTTTCCCTTCGTCGCTACGAGGATGACGCACATACGATCGAATTGAGCGTTGCGCCGTTTCTCTTCGTCGATACACCGGCAATCGTGGCCGAGAACGGCGTTGTGACATTCGACCTCGTAGCTACGAACTCACAGCCGCTGGGCGAACAATGGCTCTGGACCAACGTGATGCTCATCGCCGACGGTCCGGCGCGGTGCGCGGTCGGGATCGACGTCGAGATCGTTCCGGACTGCGAGGGCGAGGGATGCGAGTCGACGCCGACACCGACGCCTTTAGCGGGGACGGCGACGCCGGCAACTCCCACGGAAGGACCCGTGTTCACGCCGACGCCGCTGGTCGTTTGTGGCAATGGTGCCGTTGAGTCGGACGAGCAATGCGATCCGGGCGCTCCGGTGGTTGGCGATTGCTGCAGCGACACGTGTGAATTCGAAAGTGTCGGGGCATCGTGTGCCGCGGATGCGGAGTCGTGCACGCTCGACCTGTGTGACGACGACGGTGCTTGCGTGACGGATGCGGTCGCCGTCGATGGGGCGTCGTGCGATGACCTCAGTGCTTGTACCGAGAACGACGTCTGCGCAAGTGGCCAGTGTGCTGGCGTGCCGCTCAACTGCGACGACGGCATTGCGTGCACGACGGATGGCTGCAACCCCTTCGTCGGCTGCGTGAACGTTGCAACGGTCGAAAGCAGAGACTGTCCGGGAAGTTGCTCGGACGGGATCAACAACGACCCCATCGACCCCGGCGATCCCCTCCACGACCCCAACAAGATCGACTCCGACAACGATTTCGACCTCGAGGACAGTGGCTGCGCTACATTGGCGCCGATGGCGCGTTTCGCCGTGGTGGGTACCCGCGACCGGATGCACCGCGACCTCAAGCTCGGCAGCAATACGACAGTGAGAGCCACGCGCGTCAATGGCAGCTGCAATCTCGCGACGCAGCAGTGTGAATGTCCAAGTGTCGAGTGTGGCCCCGTCGTTACCTGTTCGAGCAATTCCGATTGTTCGGTGGGGACGTGTAACTCGGCTACGAAACGGTGCGAGTGCGCCGTCGATTGTCCCGTCGCTGGGAATTCCTGCTCGGGAGACGGCGGGTGCCTGTTTGAGGTCGACGGCGCCTGCAACCTTCAGACGGGAAGATGTGCGTGCCCGCCCGACTCGCCGAACTGCCAGCCCCTGGGCCGTCCATGCTCGTCGGACGGCGGCTGCCGCGCCGCGCCGTACCCGGCGGGAGCGAGTCTCGGTGGCGTGTGTGGCAATGGCATGCAGATCACGGCGGGGACGCAGATCGGACTGCTCGCCAGTGCGACCATCCTCAACAAGCTGCAATTCGGCACCGCCGAGTCCGGCGACGGTCTGCGCACACTCGACATCAAGCGTGAGTTCGCGAGCGCGGGCGGTCCGCGCCAACTGAGCAGCCCGGCGCCGTTCGTGGGTCCATGGGTGTGTTCCGACGATTCTTCACGAGGCTGTACGGCCGATGGCGATTGTGCCAACGGCACCTGCACGGGAAGGCGCCGGCTCGGCGATGGTAGCCCATTTGAAACGACCGACGGTGTCCCCGGGGCGGGGCTCGCCGGCACCGGTGCTTCCGAGAACTTCAAGCGGTGCGATGTGAGCCTCGCCGGTCTGCGTTCCGGCGGAACCGCTAGCCCGTCGTCGCTGCAGGCCGGTATCGAGGCTTACGTTCCCACGGTGGCGCAAGAGGTTGTCCTAGGTCCGGGCAACTGCCTGGTCTGCGCGGGCATCGACTCGGCCGATGCAGCCTGTACGCCCTGCAGTATCGGTATGGCGAATGTGCAGACCCGGGAAGCGAACAAGAAGATCGTGCTGACTGTCGGTAGCGGACTGAAGGTCATCGATCTTCGTCGCCTCGCACTCGCCGGCAAGACGAGACTCGTGCTTCGGGGTACCGCCGATACCGAGTTGATGCTCCGCGTCGACCGCGCCTTACGCACCGGGACGGGATCGGGCGTGGTACTCGAAGGCATGACGTCCTCCCAGGTTCTCTTCGTCGCGATCGGTCGCCTCGGCGGCCGGCCCCGGATTGCTGGCGCGTCGACTTGGCGCGGTTCGATCCTCGCGACCGAGCGACGCGCCGGCATCATGCTCGGCGCGGGGGCATACCTGGAAGGCAGCATCTTCGGCCAGCGGGTCCTGGTCAAAGGCCCGAACACGACCATCCAGCACCACCCATGGAAGGGTAAGGTTCCCTCGGTGCCGTGAACGGTGACGTATGGATGATGCCGGGCTTGCGCCGGCCGGTGATTTCGCCGGTAGGTCGTCTAGACGAGTTCGCCGCGCACGCTGAGAAGGACTCTGCCGCCGACCTCGATTCGCGCCTCGTCGCCGTGCCTCTCGGCGGCGAGGCGCAGCAGCGAAGGCCGACCCATTTCTACTCCTTGCGCGACGCTGAGCGCGAGGGCCGGCCTCTTGCGCTCCTCGTAGCGCAGCAGATAGGCGGCGAGGAATGCATTGGCGCTACCCGTGGCGGGATCCTCCATGATCCCGAACGGGGTGGCGAACATGCGCGCGCGCATGTCGTGGTCGACACCATCCACGTCGCGGCAGAAGAGAAACAAGCACGCGGGGAAGTCCATGTGCTGCAGTGTTTCGTAGCGATCGCTGCGAAACCGCGCGCGGCTGAGCGCGGCCACCGTCGCGATCGGAACGAATGTGAACGACACGCCGAGCGCAACCTCGACCACGGGAAACTCCGCGGCGATGTCGCCGGGCGCGAGTCCGAGTAGATCGGCGAAGGGCTCCGGAGCGAAGACGCGACCGAAGGCGGGATAGGGCGCCGCGAACCAGCCGAGATCGCCGCGATCGTCGTCGACGAAGCGGACCGGCGTCGGCCCGACCGCGAGTTGCAGGTTCACGGCGGCTGGTCGCTCGGAAGCGACACAGTGGCGCAACACCCATGCCGTGCCGAGAGTGGGGTGGCCGGCAAAGGGTACCTCGGCGACCGGTGTGAAGATGCGCACGTCCCACGCGCCGTCGGCGCGACGAGCCCGGCGAACGAACGTCGTCTCGGAGAAATTGGTCTCACGCGCGATGCGTTGCATCGCCTCGGTCGCGAGCTCGCCGTCGTGCAGAATGACGGCGAGTTGGTTGCCAGCGTATTTCTCCTCGGCGAAGACATCGACGATGAACAGGGGATGGCTCATGTCGTGAACATGACACCAACGGGGTGCACGGCGCGAGAGGGGTTCCACGAGCGTTTGCGCGCCGGCGCGCCGGGAATCATGGGGACGGATCCGACCGATCCGTCGGATCCGTCCGAGGCTGCGCCCTGGGCTCTCGATCCACGGCGCGCCATGCGCTATTGCACATCGAATGGCCGAAACCGACCGCAGCAAGATAGTCGCGTTCACCGAATGGGTGATCCACTGGCGTTGGCTCGTCGTCGTGCTCGCGCTCGCGGTCGCCGGTGCCTGCCTGAGCGGTATCGGCCGACTCACCTTCAGCAACAACTACCGCGTCTTCTTCAGTGACCAGAACCCGCAACTGCGCGCGTTCGAATCGCTCGAACGCATCTACACCAAGAACGATAGCATCCTGTTCGTGTTGCAGCCGACGGACCGCGACGCGTTCAGCCCCGCGATGCTGAAGATCGTCCACGAACTCACCATAAAGTCCTGGCAGATTCCGTACTCGACCCGGGTCGATTCGGTCACCAACTTCCAGCACACGCGGGCCGACGAGGACGAGCTGATCGTCGAGGATTTGGTCCCGGATCCGGACGGCATTCATGCTGCGGACGCTGCAGAGATCCGTGCCATCGCCCTCGCCGAGCCATTGCTGCGCGACCGACTCGTCGCCGCCGACGGCGCGACCACGGGTGTCAATGTGCGCATCCATCCGCCGGGGAAGTCGCGCGCCGAGATCTCGGAAGCGGTTGCCTATGCCCGGGAGTTGCAGCGAGATCTGCGCGCCGCACACCCGGATCTTCGCGTCGAACTGACCGGTACGACCATGCTTTCGAACGCCTTCGCCGAAGCGCCCGAGGCGGACCTCGGCTTCCTGCTGCCGCTGATGTACGCGATCCTCTTCGCGATGATGCTGTATCTGCTGCGGTCGGTGGCGGGAACGCTCGCGACGTTTGGCGTTATCGCCCTCTCGGCGGCTTCGGCGATGGGGCTCGCCGGCTGGGCAGGGATCCAACTCAACGGTGTCAGCGTATCGGCGCCGACGATCATTCTCACGCTCGCGATCGCTGACTCCGTGCACATCCTCGTCACCTTCTTCGGCGAAATGCTCCGCGGTCGGGAGAAGCACGCGGCCCTGGTCGAGAGCATGCGCATCAACGCGCAGCCGGTGTTCCTCACCAGCCTGACCACCGTGATCGGCTTCCTCAGTCTCAACTTCAGCGATGCGCCGCCGCTGCGCGACCTCGGCAACATCACCGCCATCGGCGTTGCCCTCGCCTGGGTCTACTCGGTCACCTTCCTGCCGGCGATGGTCGCGATCCTGCCGGTGCGTCCGCAGCGAGTGAAGGTGATGTCGACAGCCGCCATGGAGGCCCTCGCCGACTTCGTCATTCGCCACCGCCGCGCCCTGTTGATCGGCATGAGCGGGCTCGTGCTCGTGCTCACCGCAGGAATGCTGCGCTTCGAGATCAACGACAAGCCGGTCGAGTATTTCGGCGAGAGCTTCGACTTCCGGCGTGCCACCGACTTCGCGATCGACAACCTGAGCGGCTTCTACGGAATGCATTTCTCGCTCGAGGCCGGCGGGTCTGGCGCCATCAGTGACCCGGAGTACCTGCAGACGGTCGATCGTTTCGTCGAGTGGATGCGCGCGCGCGCCGACGTCGCACACGTTGCGACCATCACCGACACGATGAAGCGCCTCAATAAGAGCATGCACGGCGACGATCCGACGTATTACCGCCTGCCGGAGGAGCGCGAGCTGGCAGCGCAGTACCTGTTGCTCTACGAGATGTCGGTGCCGTTCGGACTCGATCTCAACGACCAGATCAGTGTGGACAAGAGCGCAACCCGGCTGACGGTCACCAACGCCGACATCGACTTCCGTCAGTTGAAGATCTTCAAGGGCGAAGCGGAAGCCTGGCTCCGCGACAACGGCCTGCCGTCGATGCGTGACGCCGAGGGCTCGGCGCCAGCGGTGATGTTCGCCTACATCGGCCAACGCAACATCGAGGCGATGGTGCGCGGTACCGCCGTAGCCTTCGCGCTCATCTCGCTCGTGCTGATCCTCGCCCTGCGCAGCCTCAAGATCGGCGCACTCAGCATCATCCCGAACGTCGTTCCGATCGGCATGGCCTTCGGGATCTGGGCGCTGTTGTTCCGCGACGTCGACTTCGCGATCTCGGTCGTCGCCGGTGTCAGTATCGGCATCATCGTCGATGACACGATCCACTTTCTCGCCAAGTACCTGCGCGGCCGCCGCGAGCAGGGGTTGAGCAGCCCCGACGCGGTGCGCTTCGCATTCCGCACGGTCGGCAACGCCCTGTGGGCCAACTCGCTCATTCTGGTCTTTGGTTTCGGCGCGCTCGCTTGGAGCAACTTCTGGCCGAACGCCACCATGGGGCTGCTGACCGCGATCGCCATCGCCGCCGCGCTCGTCGCCGACTTCCTCTTGCTACCGCCCCTGCTGATGTGGATCGATGGCGACGAGAAGAACTGAGACAGGAGAGGACATGCGAATCATCGCGCAGCCGCGCGCCATTGCGGTCGCCGCATTCACGGCAATCGCCACGGCGCTTTTGGGAACGTCGCTTGCCCAGACCCCCGAGGAGAAGGGCCTGCAGATCGTCGTGGAGGCGGATCGCCGCGACCTCGGCTGGGGCGATTGGACCGCACAGATGAAGATGGTTCTCGCCAACCAACACGGCGACACCAGCGAGCGCCAGCTGCGCATGCAGAGCCTCGAGAACCCCGACCCCAAGGACGGCGACAAGACGATGATCGTCTTCGACCACCCGCGCGATGTGAAAGGGACGGCCTTGCTGACCTATACCCACATCCTCACGCCCGACGACCAGTGGCTATTCCTCCCGGCGCTCAAGCGGGTCAAGCGCATCAGTTCGAGCAACAAAAGCGGCTCGTTCATGGGCAGCGAGTTCGCCTACGAGGACTTCTCCTCGCAGGAGGTGGCGAAGTACACCTACAAGTGGCTGCGTGACGAGGCCTGTGGCGACTTGCCGTGCTTCGTCGTCGAACGCTACCCGCAATACGAGAACTCCGGCTACAGCCGCCAGATCGTTTGGATCGATCAGGCCGAGTACCGCGTCCAGCGCGTCGACTTCTACGATCGCAAGGATTCGCTGCTGAAGAAGCTGACGATGTCGGATTACCGGCGTTACCTCGACAAATACTGGCGTGCCCACGATCTCTTCATGGTCAACGAGCAGACCGGGAAAAGCACCCGCCTGACGTGGGAAGACTATGCCTTCGGTACCGGTCTCCAAGAACGCGACTTCACTACGGAAAGCCTGAAGCGCGCCCGGTGATTCGCCGTAACGAAGGTTCCGCACTTGCATGCGCGCGATTGCGGACGGTCTTTCTCGTTCTGTTCGCATGCATGCTCGGCGGCACCCCGGCACATGCGCGGCCTCTCCTCGGCGATCTTCCCGGCGAGCTGAGCGGCTTCCTCGCCGTCGAGGGACGCGTCTTCTTCTCGGACGCACGATTTCCCGGGCAAAAGGCCGAAGGCCTCGTCGCCAGTGTCGTCGCCGAGCCGGAGTGGTACCTCGACTGGGACGGCGGTAACCAGGCCGTCTTGTTCGTGCCCTTCGCGCGCGGCGAGTCGGATGACCCGAAGCGCTCGCACGTCGATATTCGCGAATTGAACTACCTGCGCGTCGGCGAGGGATGGGAGCTGCGGGCCGGGATCGCCAAGGTTTTCTGGGGCGTCACGGAGTCGGCCCATCTCGTCGACATCATCAGCCAAGACGATGCCGTCGAGGATGTCGACGGCGAGGACAAGCTCGGCCAGCCGATGATTCATCTGACGGTGCCGCGCGACCTCGGTACGCTGCACGCCTTCGTCCTGCCGGGCTTTCGCGAGCGAACCTTCCCGGGGCGGCGCGGCCGGCTGCGGCCGGCCATCGAGTACGATACCGACGAAGCGGAGTTCGAAGCCGCTTGGGAGCAATGGAACGTCGACTTTGCCGCCCGGTGGACGATGACGCTAGCCGCCTGGGATCTCGGCCTGTCGCACTTCTACGGCACCGGCCGCGACCCGCGTTTCCGCGTGCGAGTCCGCGGCGAGGAGCCGGTGACTGCGGCGAACGCACTGGCGCGCCTGCGTCTCGCACCGGTCTACGATCTCGTCCATCAGACCGGCATCGACCTGCAGTACACCGGCGACAACATCCTGCTCAAACTCGAAGCGATTGGGCGTGAAGGGCAGGGTTCGTACCGCGCCGTAGCGGCGGCTGGGTTCGAGTATACCTTCTACGCCCTGTTCGGTAGTGACGCCGATGTCGGCGTGCTGAGCGAGTTTCTCTACGATAGCTTCGCGGCGCCGGACCTTCCCGGTCTCGATGGGTTGCCCCCCGCGGGCGTGCCGCCGCAGGCGATCGAGAGCGATCCGCGCTTGACGCTCGATGCACCGCCGAGTCCATTCGAGCACGATGTGTTTGCTGGCTTTCGCCTGACCCTGAATGATGTGCAGAGCACGGTGTTGCTTGCTGGTGCGATCGTCGACGTCGAGGATGGGAGTCGCTTCTGGACGGTCGAGGCGTCGCGCCGGATCGGTGATCGCTACAAGCTCTCGGTCGACGTTCGTCTTTTTGATGGATTCGCGCGCGACAGCTTCTTTTCCTCGATCGAGAAGGATGATTTTGTCCAGGTACAGTTTGCTCGTTATTTCTGACCCGGAGCGGAAACGATCGCATGAGTGATTGGGCGCTGCTCTTTGCTGGAGTCGTATTGGCCGGAGCCGGCGGGGAGTCGTTCGTCCGCGGTGCGATCGGCCTCGCCGTCTGGGCGCGCTTGGCTCCGGGAATCATCGGCGCAACGGTCGCGGCGTTCGCGACATCGAGTCCGGAACTCTCGGTCGCCGTGACGTCCGGGCTGAACGGGACACCCGGCATTGCGCTCGGCAACTCGCTCGGCGCGAACGTCACGAACATCACATTGATTCTCGGGATCGCCCTGTGCATCGGCCCGATTCGCAGCATGCGCGACAGCATCCGGCGCGATCTGCCGGTCGCCATCCTGGTTCCGATGGTTCTCGGAGTGATGGTCCTCGATGGCGTGGTGTCGCGCGTCGATGCGGCGCTCCTGCTCGGGTTGTTTCTGGCTTGGACGGTGGCGGTGGTGATCGAGGTGCGGCGCCAGCGCAGCATTGTGCCGGCAATGCTCGGTGAACCGAAGCGTGCGCTCGCCGTAGCCTTCGCTCTTGGCGGACTCGTTCTGCTCGTGGTCGCTGGGCGCGTATTCGTGCTCGGTGCCGAAGGCGTGGCGCGGACCTACGGTCTCGACGGCTTCGTCATCGGCGCCACGATCGTCGCGTTGGGTACGACGATTCCAGAATTGGCGACGGTCGTGGTCGCCAAGCTCCGGGGCCGCGACGAAATGGGCGTCGGAATCATCCTCGGCAGCAACATCTTCAACGGGCTCTGCGTGGTCGGGGTGGCGGCAGCGATCCACCCGATCGAGGTGGGCTGGCGCGCGGTGGTGAGCGTCATCATCTTCGGGCTCGCGTCGGTAGCCCTCACCGTACCAAGTGCGAGCGGCGTACTCGAGCGTCGGCGCGGGGTGCTCTTGCTCGCCGTCTACGTCGCCTATCTCGTCCTCGTCCTGCGGCCGAGCGGAGTGTAGGTTGGGTCGATGGTTCATGGACTGCATGGACTTCATGGACGGCTTGGACGGCTTGGACTCGAGGCGGCGGGGAGGAAGCGGGAGAGGATGGCGGCGGCGGAGTAGGTGGGGACCAGGGCGCACATGGCTAGAACTACGCTTGGCGGCAGGAGGCGAAGTTCGGCGGCGGCGTTGAACGTCAGGACGCCGAGCAGCACGTAGTTGGCGACGCCGCCGGCGTGGCCGATGCGGCTACCGATGAGATTCGGCTGCGCCGGCGCCGAGCGCAGCCAAGAATCCACCACATAGACGGCGAACGCTGCTGCGATCGAGGCAGGTACCCACCAGGGGGCTTCGCCGCGGGCGGCGAAGGCGGCATACGCCGCGAGCAGGAAGCCGATGTCGGCGAAGTGATCGAGAAAGCGCCCGAACGTGCTCGCGCTGCCGTAGCGTCGCGCGAGGCGCCCGTCGTAGACGTCGCTCGCTGCAGCGAGCGCGAACAGCACGCCGGCCAACCAGCCGAGGGGTGCCGTCTGCGCCAGCACGCACGCTACGTACATCGGCGCTACGGCGATGCGCAGGGCGGTAAGTGCGTTGCCGGCGTGGCGAGCCCAAAGGGGTTGGATGTTCGGTGGCATCGGTCCGTATTGCGCCTTCAGCCTCTATTCTGCCTACGCAGGCCGTACAAGACGGGACCGCGAGGGGCGTTTGCTCCATTCCTGGGCGGGTGCCAGAATCCGTCGCCTATGCCCCGCGCCGAGGCGTCCCTATTCCCGGACCTGCCGCCGACCTCCAATCGCGTGCGAATCACGCCGATGATGGAGCAGTACCTGCGCGCCAAGCAGGAGAACCCCGACGCCATCCTCTTCTTCCGGCTCGGCGATTTCTACGAGATGTTCTTCGAAGACGCCGAGCGCGCCGCCCCCATCCTCGAAGTCGCACTCACCTCGCGCAGCAAGAAGGACGAAGACGCCATCCCCATGTGCGGCGTGCCGTTCCATGCGGTCCAACCCTACGTCCGCAAGCTCCTCGCCGCCGGCCTCAAGGTTGCCATCTGCGACCAGGTCCAGGACGCCGCCGAAGCCAAGGGGCTCGTCGAGCGCGCCATCGTCCGCGTAGTTACTCCCGGTACCGTCACCGAAGAAGAGTGCCTCGACCCCAATGCGCCGAACTACCTCGTCGCGATCACCCGCGGCGATGCGGTCGGTCTCGCGGCGCTCGATCTCTCCACTGGCGAGGTGCGCATCGTGCCGGTGGCCGATGCCGCCGAACTCGTCGATGAGCTGGCACGGCTCGCACCGCGCGAACTGCTGCTCGCCGCCGATGCGGACCTCGACGAGCAGATCCGTACGGCGCTGCCGGACGTCCTCGTCAGCATCGTGGCAGCCGAATCGTTCGCCGCCGGCACCGCCGTCGACTGGCTCCGCAACGCCCACGCGGGCGTCGACCCCGCACATCTTCCCGCCGCCGGCTTGTGCGCCGTCGGCGCGGCGCTCGCCTACCTGCACCGTACCCACCGTGCCAGCATCGCGCACTTGCGCGCGCCGGCCGTGCAGGGGCGCGGCGACCGGTTGCACCTCGACGAGGCGACGCGGCGCAACCTCGAACTCCTCTCGACCAGCCGCGGCGAGCGTCGCGGCTCGCTCGCCTGGGTGCTTGATCAGACGCAAACCCCGATGGGCGGCCGCCTGCTGCGCGACTGGATCCTCGCGCCGCTCGCGGATCTCCACGCCATCGGCGAGCGCCTCGACGCCGTCGAGTTCCTCCGCGAGGATCTCGTCCGCCGCGGCCGAATCGCCGACGAACTGAAGGCGATCGGCGATCTGGAGCGGCTCAGCGGCAGGCTCGCCAGCGGTCGCGTCACGCCGCGCGACGTCATTCATCTCGAAGCGACTCTCGGGCATGTCGCCGCCCTGGCGACGTTCCTCGCCGGGGTCGACGTGCCGGCGCTGCGCGCGTGTGCTGCTGCACTCGACCCCATGCCCGACGTCGCTGCGGTCATCGCGCAGACCATCGCCGCCGACCCTCCTCTCAGCACCAACAAGGGCGGGATCATTCGCGCCGGTTACGACGCGACGGTCGACGAATTGCGCGGCCTGTCGCGTAGCGGCAAGGACTACATCGGTCAGCTCGAGGCACAGGAGCGCGCCCGCACCGGCATCAGCTCGCTCAAGGTCCGCTACAACCGCGTCTTCGGCTACTATCTCGAGATCACCAAGGCGAACCTGCATCTCGTCCCGAGCGACTACCGCCGCAAGCAGACGACCGCGAATGCCGAGCGCTTCGTCACCCCGAAACTCGAGGAATACGAAGCCAAGGTCGTCGGCGCCGAGGACAAACTCCACGCGCTCGAACAGCAGCTTTTCCATGACCTGGTCGGAGCGATCGCCGCGCAGCAAGCGCGGCTCAGTCGCACGGCCGCCGCGATCGCGCGGCTCGACGTGCTCACCGGGCTCGCCATTACCGCCGAGAAGAACCGGTTCGTGCGGCCGCGGCTGAGCCGGGGCCGCCGCATCTTCATCCGCGAAGGGCGTCATCCGGTGGTCGAGCGCATGGCGGGGCGCGGCGGCTTCGTGCCGAACGACTGTACGCTCGACCCCGACGGCGAGCAGATCATGACGATCACCGGCCCGAACATGGCCGGCAAATCGACGTACCTGCGCCAGGTGGCACTGATCACGTTGATGGCACAGATGGGCAGCTTCGTGCCAGCGAGCGAAGCGGAGATCGGTCTCGTCGATCGTTTGTTCACCCGCGTCGGCGCGTCCGACAACCTCGCCGGCGGCGAGTCGACCTTCATGGTCGAAATGAAGGAGACCGCCGGCATCCTCAACAACCTCACCGGCCGCAGCCTCGTGATCCTCGACGAGATCGGCCGCGGCACCAGCACCTTCGACGGCATCTCGATCGCCTGGGCTGTCGCCGAGAACCTGCACGCGACGCCGCTGCGCCCGCTCGTTTTGTTCGCGACCCACTACCACGAACTCACCGACCTCGCGCGCACCCTCGAACGCGTCGCCAATCACTCCGTCGCCGTACGCGAGTGGAAGGGGGACGTCGTCTTCCTGCGCCGCATCGTCGCCGGCCCCGCCAGCCAGAGCTATGGCATTCAGGTCGCCAGCCTCGCCGGTGTCCCCGGCGAGGTCATTGCCCGCGCCAAGCAGATCCTCGCCAACCTCGAACGCGGCGAACTCGACGAGTCCGGCCGTCCGCGCCTTGCCGAAAGCGATGCCGCTGCGCCCGCCCAAATGGGGCTGTTTGCCGCGCGCGACAGCGGTCTGCGCGCGGAACTCGCGGCGCTCGACGTCAATACCCTTACGCCGGTCGACGCTCTCACCAAATTGAACGCGCTCGTCGAGCGCGCCCGCAGCCGCGAAAGCTGAGACGGCGCCAAAGGACTCCGATGGGCGATGCCAACGGTTCCCCGCACTTGATCGTCGAGTTGCCCGAGTTGGGCGGCTTCGTGCCGGACGCCCCCTGGGGCGCGATGGCGCGGGCGTTCCTCGACGAGACCAAGGCGCGCCTCCAGGTCGAACACGAGCAGGGCGCCTCCGGGACGGCTGTCGTCGAGTCCTACACGATGGCGATGGACCACTTGCTGCGGACGCTGTTCGCGGCTTCGAGTGACCTCTATGCCGAGCGCTTCAGTCGCCTCGAACAGCGCTGCGCGCTCGTCGCCCAGGGCGGCTACGGTCGCGGCGAGCTCAACCCCTGGTCCGACATCGACTTGTTGTTCCTGTGCGAACGCAGTCAAGGCGCGTTTCTCGAGAGCATGGCCGAGCGGATCATGTACACGCTCTACGATACCCGCTTGCAGGTGGGTAACGCGATGCGCACGACGCGCGAATGCGTCAAGTTCGCCGCTACCGACCTGAAGGTGAAGACGGCCCTGCTCGATTCTCGCTTCTTGTGTGGCGACCGCGAGCTTTACGACGCCTTTGCAGTTGCGATGGAGAACGAAGTGCTCAAGCGTGGCGCCGAGCGGTTCTTCAAGGAGAAGATGGAGGAGAACGTCGAACGCCACGCGCGCTACGGCGACTCGGTCTACCTGCTCGAGCCGGAAATCAAGGAAGGCGAGGGCGGCTTGCGCGACCTCCATACCGCGCTGTGGATGGCGAAGGTCAAGTTCAAGACGAACAGGCTCGACGACCTCGTCCACAAAGGGATCATCACCGAGCGCGAACGCGGCGAGATCGAGGCGGCACGAGATTTCCTCTGGCGGGTGCGCAACACCCTGCACTTCATCACCCGCCAGCACCAAGACCAGCTGCGCTTCGAGTACCAGGACCAAGTCGCACAGTTGCTCGGCTTCGACACGCGAGGCGGCGTCAAGGGTGTCGAGGCCTTCATGCGCGCCTACTACATGGCGGCCGCCAGCGTGAACCACTTCGGCGAGCAGATCGTCTACCGCTGCACACCTGAGCCGACGCCGGTGGGGCGCTGGTTCGGGAACCTCCGGCGGCGCGAGATTCGCCCCGGGGTGACGATCTCCTCAGGCGTGCTGACGGTTGCCAGCGAAGAGTTGCTCGTCGCAGACCCGACCAACTTCATCCGCCTGTTCGTCGATGCCCGTGACCACCGCGTCGAGTTGGCGAACGGCACCCGACGGCTGCTGCGCCAGCACCTCGACCTGATCGACGATCAACAGCGTTGCGCGCCAGAGATGGCGCGGGCGTTCATGCAAGTGCTGCACGCGTCGCAGGGCGTGTACGCGACGTTGCTCGACATGCATCGCGTCGGCGTTCTCGGCGCCTACCTGCCCGAATTCGGCAACCTGCTGTGTATGGTGGTGCGCGACCTCTCGCACATCTACACCGTCGACCAACATACCCTGCGTACGATTCTCGAACTCGAACGCCTGCGGGCGGGAGCGTACAAGGAACTGGTGCCGCTGCTGACGAGTGTCGTCCGCGAGGTGGCGCGACTCGACCTCGTCCACCTCGCGCTGCTGCTGCACGACATCGGCAAGGGTCACGGCAGCGAGCATTCGGCACGCGGTGCCAAACAGGTCCCGGAGATTTCCGCGCGCCTGCACCTCAACGAAGACGAGGCCGCCCACGTCGAGTTTCTCGTCGCGGCGCACCTCGAGATGTCGGGCCTGGCGCGTGGCCGTGACATCCACGACGAGCGCGTTGTCGTCGAGTTCGCCAAGCGCGTCGGCTCGGCGGACAACCTCAAGGCGCTCTACGTATTGACCTTCTCCGATATGCGCGGTGTTGCGCCGAAGATCTGGAACAACTGGCACGACATGCTTCTCGGCGAGTTGTATCGGCGCACCATCGACGTCTTCGAACGCGGCGTTTACGACGTCGAGGCGCACTCGGCCCGGGTCCGTCGTGTCCAACAACGCGTGCTCGCCAAGGTCTCGCCCGCGAACGTCGAGCGCGCCCACGCTTTCATCGCCGACATGCCCGACCGTTATTTCCTCGGTACGGCCGAGAAGAGCATCGTGCACCACCTGGACTTGGCGGCGCGGCCGGATAACGAAGGCCTGGTCACCGAAGTTTGCCACGAGCCCGAACTCGAGTTCACCGAGTTCACGGTGATCACTGCGGACCGGCCCGGGCTCTTCGCCAAGCTCGCGGGAGTGCTGCTCGTGCACGGCATGGACGTGCTCGGCGCGAGTATCAACACCGGACTCTCCGGGCGGGTCGTCGACATCTTCCGCATTGCCCACCACGATGGGGCCGAGGTGGCACAGCGCCCGGAGCGCTGGAGCCGCATGCAGGACGCGCTCCGACGCGTCTTGGTACAGGGCGAAGATGTCGAGGAGATGATCGCGAAGGCCAAGCTCCGACCGGTGCGCCGCTGGCGGCCGCAGGTGCCCACCGAAGTGGTGGTCGACAACGAGAACTCCGACCATTTCACCATTCTCGACGTCAACTCCCAGGATCGCGTCGGCGCGCTGTTCGTCATCGCCAACGTCCTGTACCGCCTCGGTCTGTCGATCCACCTCGCCAAGATCACCACCAACGTCGACCACATTCTCGACGTCTTCTACGTGACCGACGAGGCGGGTAGGAAGATCACCGATCCAGGCCGGATTCAGGAGATCCGCGCGGTGATCTTCGCCGGGCTCGGGGAACTGGCGGAACGCGAGAAGGCAGCCGCCGCGGGATCTGCTTGAGGCGCGATCAGCGCGACCGAGGCGCGCAGGGACTCGGGAGGGAGGCGACGTGGCGGGCGTGAGTTTCGACGATTTGATCGACCGCTTTCTCGTCTATGTGACGGTCGAGAAGGGACTGGCGAACAACACCATTGCCGCCTACGCCCGCGATCTCGCCGCCTTCGCGGCGAACCTCGATGCGCGCAAGCTCGCACAACCGCGGGAGATCTCGGCGGCCGACGTCATCGCCCATCTCGAGGATCTGCACACCCGCAGTCGCGCGGCGCGCAGCCGCGCTCGCGCCCTCGCCGCCCTGCGCAGCTTGTTCGCGTTCCTGGTGCGCGAAGGGATCCTCGACGATATGCCGACGCGCGACGTGCGCTTTCCGCGTCTGGAGAAGAGCTTGCCGAAGATCGTCGGCGAGGACGACATCAGCCGCCTTCTCGGCGAAAGTGAAGACGCGGCGGTGATCGCCCGTGACCTGACGATCATCGACCTCGTTTACTCGGCGGGCTTGCGCGTCACGGAGGCGGTTTCGTTGAAGATCGATCAGGTGAATCTGGAGGCCGGCTTCCTCACTGTCGTCGGTAAGGGCCGCAAGGAACGCGTGGTGCCGCTCGGCCGCCTTGCCTGCGACCGGCTGGCGGCGTACCTGCGCAACGTTCGCCCGCTACTCGCTGAGCACAAGCGCATCGCCAACCGCTACTTCTTCCTCGGCCGCGACGGTGGTCATCTGTCGCGCCAGGCGTTCTGGGGGCGCCTGCAGCAGGCCCGCCTGCGCAGCGGCGTCACCCGCCCGTTGAGCCCGCACACGCTGCGCCACGCCTTCGCGACCCACCTCCTCGAGCACGGCGCCGACCTGCGCGCGGTGCAGATGATGCTCGGTCACGTCGATATCGCCACCACCCAGATCTACACCCACGTCGCCAGCGACCGGCTGCGCGCGGTGCATAAGAAGTTCCACCCGCGCGGCTGATCTGAACACGGGTGCAGGTCAGCAGGTTGCAGGAGCACGGGGCGTTGGCTCGTCGCAACTCGTGCCTGCGAACGGTCGCCCGGCCACCTGCATCCATTCCTGCCGGCGCTCGCTGTTCTCACTTCCCGTAGCTGCCGCCGAAGTGGTCGTAGGGGTCGATCCCGGCTGCGGTCTTGCGCTCGTAGCCGACCTGCTCGATGTACTTCTCGAGCCGCTCGATCGCGGTCACCAGCAGGTCGCGCGTCGAGAGGATTCCCACCAGCTTGCTGTCGTTGACCACCGGCAGATGGCGAAACTTGCCGATGCGAAATTTGTCGAGCGCCGCTCGGATGCCGTCGTCCGCACCCACGGTGACGACATCCGTCGTGGCCACGTCGCCCACCGGCGTCGTCGCCGGATCCCGACCTTCTGCGATCACTCGCACAGCGAGGTCGCGCTCCGAGAACACACCGACCAAGTCGTCGCCTGCCATCACCAGCACGGCACCAACCTGGGTGCCCGCCATGCGTTGGGCGACCTCGCGGACGGTTTCACTCACGTTCGCCGTGATCGCCTCCGTCGCCATCAGATCTGCAACCTTCGACATCCGCTTTGCCTCCTCGATTCTGGGTTGAAGGAATTCGTTCTCGCTCGATTCCGAAAACACATTCCGTGCCAGCGAATCGACGGTGTTCCGGCCGTACTCACGTGTCGGCGGCAGTCCGTGCAATTCCTGGAAATCGGAAAGACTTATTGGGTCGGTCAAGCGGCGCATGCGTCCGCGACGCGGATGCCGTCGAGCGCTGCCGAGACGATGCCGCCGGCGAAGCCCGCGCCCTCGCCGCAGGGGTAGAGCCCGGCGACGTCCGGATGCGCGAGGGTGACCGTGTCGCGGGGAATGCGGACGGGCGAACTCGTCCGGGTTTCGACGCCGACCAACACGGCCTCGGCCGTGAGGTAGCCGCGGAGCGCCGTACCGAATCGCTCGAAGCCGCCGCGTAGCCGCGAAGCCAGCGCCGGCGGTAGTAGTTCGTGCAACGGCGCCGACGCTAGGCCGGGATGGTAGCTACAGGCGGGCAGATCGACCGATTGCCTTCCGGCGAGAAAGTCCGTGAGTCGCTGTGCCGGCGCTCGCTGGCGGCCCCCACCGGCGCGGCTCGCCGCCGTCTCCAGCGACCGCTGCAGGGCGACCCCCGCAAGCGGCCCGTGGCTGCGAAATGGCTCGAGGTCGGCGTCCTCCACGGCAACCACGATGCCCGAATTCGCGAACGGCGAGTCGCGCCGTGCGAGGCTCATGCCGTTGACGACGATCTCGTCGTCGGCGGTCGCCGCCGGCACGATGAACCCGCCGGGACACATGCAAAACGAGAACACGCCGCGCGCGTTGACGGTCGCCGCCAGGCGGTAGCTCGCCGCGGCGAGTCTGGGGTGGCGCGGGCCGTGGTACTGGATTCGATCGATCAATGGTTGCGGGTGTTCGACCCGGACGCCAACGGCAAACGGTTTGGCCTCGAGGCGCACGCCGCGCTGCTGCAGGAGCGCGAAGATATCGCGTGCCGAATGCCCGGTCGCGAGGACGACGGCGTCGCCGAGCACCTCGTCGCCGGCCGCGGTGACGACGCCGCGCGCGTGCCCCGCGGCGTCGCAGATGATGTCGTTTGCCCGTGTGCCGAAGCGAATCTCGCCGCCGGCAGCGAGGATGCTGGCGCGCATCGCGGCGACGACTTTGGGCAGCCGGTTCGAGCCGATGTGCGGGTGCGCGTCGACCAGGATGTCGGCCGGCGCGCCGTGGGCAACCAGGGTGCGGAGCACGCCCGCGACGCTGCCGCGCTTGGTGGCGCGGGTGTAGAGCTTGCCGTCGGAGAACGTGCCGGCGCCGCCTTCGCCAAAGCAGTAGTTGCTGTCGGGGTCGACCTCACCGCGCTGCTGGATCGCCGCGATGTCGCGGCGGCGCGCCTGCACCTCCTTGCCCCGATCGAGGACGAGCGGCCGGATGCCGTGTTCGAGCAGACGCAGGGCGGCGAATAGGCCCGCCGGGCCGGCGCCGACGACGACGACGCGGCGATCGCCGTGGACGACGGGGTACTCTGGCCGGGGCAGCTCTTCGGGCGGGGCCGCCTCGTCGCACCACACTTCTACCTGGAGGCGAACGGTGATCGTGCGCTTGCGTGCGTCGATCGAGCGCCGGCGGACGCGCAACTCCGTGACGTCGTGGGCAGCGCGCCCGAGTTGGAGCGCGGCAGCGTGCCGCAGCGCTCCGAGGTCGTCGGCGTGATCGAGGTCGAGCGCCAGTTCGAGGAGGGTGCGCATGCGGGCCGGAGGGTAACGGAGGGGGCAGAGGAGCGCCAGAGCGCACCGGGGCGAGCGCCCGGCACGGGTGCGGCGGCGACTCCGGGTAGCCCCCGGGGATGGATTCTGCTACCTCAACGCGACCGTGTCCACGTCCGTTTTCGACATCGCCATCTGGGCCGTTCCCTTGCTCGTCGCCGTCATTCTGCACGAGATTGCGCACGGCTACGTCGCCTTTCGCCTCGGCGACCCGACCGCCAAGTTGCTCGGCCGGCTGACCCTCAATCCGATCCCCCACATTGATCTATTCGGCACCGTCTTGCTGCCGGGAATGCTGATCATGTCCGGCGCGCCGTTCGTGTTCGGCTATGCCAAACCGGTGCCGGTGAACTTCGGCCGGCTGCGTGATCCGAAGCGCGACATGGTTCTCGTCGCCGCCGCGGGGCCGGCCGTCAATCTGATCCTCGCGTCGCTGTCGGCGACGGCGTTCAAGGTCGTCAACGCCGGCGCCGCCGAGCCGGATTTGTTGGCGCTGGCGCTGCTCTACAGCGTCTTCATCAACTTCACCCTGGCCGTCTTCAACATGCTGCCGATCCCGCCGCTCGACGGCGGCCGCGTCGCGGTCGGCCTGCTGCCGCGCGCGCTGGCGCTGCCGTTCGCGCGCTTGGAACCGTTCGGCATGTTGGTCGTCGTGTTGCTCCTCATGACCGGAACCCTGGGCACCCTCATCGGTCCCGTGCAGAGTGCTTTTCTGAGGGTCTTGCTGCCGCGCGCGCTGGCGCTGCCGTTCGCGCGCTTGGAACCGTTCGGCATGTTGGTCGTCGTGTTGCTCCTCATGACCGGAACCCTGGGCACCCTCATCGGTCCCGTGCAGAGTGCTTTTCTGAGGGTCTTGCTGTGAGCGCCGCCGCCAAACCCAAGGTCATCGTCAGCGGGATGCGCCCGACCGGCCGGCTGCACCTCGGCAATCTGCTCGGCGCGCTGAGCAATTGGATCAAGCTGCAGGCCGATTACGACTGCTTCTTCTTCGTCGCCGACTGGCACACCCTGACGACCAAGGCGGAGCAGGACGAAGAGTCGCTGCGCGAGCGTAGCCGCGACATGGTGATCGACTGGCTCGCGGCCGGACTCGACCCGGCGCGCGCGGTGCTGTTCCGCCAGTCCGCCATCAAGGAACACGCCGAGTTGCACCTGCTGCTGTCGATGATCATTCCGACCCCCTGGTTGCTGCGCAATCCGACCGTCAAGGAGCAGGCACGCGAACTGGGGCTCATCGAGGGCGACGACGAGTCGGAGATGACCCGCATCAACTTCGGCCACCTCGGCTACCCGGTCCTGCAGTCCGCCGACATCCTCGTGTACAAGGCCGACGCCGTGCCGGTGGGAATCGACCAGGCGCCGCATATCGAGATCACCCGCGAGGTCGCCCGGCGCTTCAACCATCTCTATCGGCGCGAAGTCTTCCCCGAGCCGCGCACCCTGCTCACCGAGGTGCCGAAGATCCCCGGCACCGACGGCCGCAAGATGAGCAAGAGCTTCAACAACGCGGTCTACCTCAGTGACTCGACCGAGGACGTCGAGAAGAAGCTCGGGCGGATGATGACCGACCCGCGGCGGGTGCGCCGCAACGACCCGGGCGACCCGGAAGATTGCCCGGCGTTCAACCTCCACAAGATCTTCTGCACGGCCGACGAGATCGACTTCGTCACCACCAACTGCCGGAGTGCGGGGATCGGTTGCCTCGACTGCAAGCGCATCATGATCAAGCACGTCGTCGCTTTCCTCGAGCCGATCCACGCGCGCCGCGCCGAGATCGAAAACGATCCGGACCACGTCGACGCGGTGCTCGAGCAGGGTAATCTGTGCGCGCGCGCTGCCGCGCAGGCGACGATGGCCGAAGTTCGTGAAGCCGTGGGGCTGCCCCGTGATTGAGCGCGACGCGAGTTCCCGCGCGAGCGGTTGGTGAGCGGCAGATGGGGCTTCCCTACCGAGTTCACATCGACGTCTTCGAGGGGCCGCTCGATCTCCTGCTGCACCTGATCAAGAAGAACGAGGTGTCGATCGCCGACGTGCCGACGTCTATGATCACCGAGCAGTATATGGCGTACCTCGAAATGATGGAGTCGCTCAGCCTCGACGTTGCAGGCGAGTACCTGGTGATGGCGGCTACCCTGCTGCTGATCAAGTCGCGCACTCTTCTCCCGGCCGACGAGGAGGAAGATGAGCCCGAGGCGGACGACCCGCGCGTCGATCTCATGCGCCAACTGCTCGAGTACCAGCGCTACCGCGAAGCGGCGCTCGCCCTCGGCGAACGCCCGCTGCTCAACCGCGACGTGTTCGCGCGTGAGCCACTCAAACGTCTCGACCCCAACGACCCGGCCGTGCAGCCTCCCCCAGGCGGCCCGCCGCTCAAGGTCAATGTCTGGCAACTGCTCGATGCCATGCGCGCCGTTCTCGAGCGCGCCCGGCCCGAGCCGGTCCACGAAGTGCACAGCGAACCGGTGTCCTTGCGCGACCGCACCCGCGTGCTGCTCGGCCGTCTCGGCCAGCAGCGCTCGCTCCGTTTCGATTCGCTCTTCGATGAGCGTTCCACCCGGCTGCAGATCATCGTCACCTTCCTGGCCCTGCTCGAACTCATGAAAATGGGAGCCGTCGCTGTCATCCAGGACGAACACTTCGGGCCGATTCTGATCGAACTCGCGGTCGACGACGTTTCCCAGGTGCAGCTCGACGACTTGGACGAATACGACAGTGCCCCCACTTCGGTGGAGGAGGCGGAGGCCATCCATGCCTGAGGAATCGCCGCGCGAGGACGAGATTCTCGCGCCGCCGGTGGAAGCGGACGAGTACGAGGCCGCTGCTGCGGAGGATGGCGCGGAGGCTGGCGCGCAGGCAGCGGCTGTGCCGCAGGCGGAGGCCGAGGCGCAGCCGGACGAACCCGCGAGCGAGCCGGCGGCCGAACTCGCCGAGGATCTCGGCAGCGAAGCCGTACCGTGGTCCGATCTACGGGAACTCGCCGGCATCATCGAGAGCGTCGTCTTTGCCGCGGGCAATCCGATGTCGGTGAAGGAGCTCGGTGTGGTCATCAAGGTTGCGGGCATGCCCGCGCCGAGCAGCAAGCAGATCCGCGCCGCCGCGGCGTTGCTGCTCGATGACTACGCGCTGGGCAGGCGTGGCATCGTGCTGCTGGAGGTTGCGGCGGGGTACCAGTTCAGGACCGCACGCGAGAACGCCGATTTCGTGCGCCAGGTCTTCAAGGCGAAGCCGGCCCGCCTCGGCCGCGCCGCGCTCGAGACCCTGGCGATCGTGTCCTACCGGCAGCCGGTGACCAAAGCGGACATCGAGGCGATCCGCGGCGTCGACGCCGATGGGGCTCTCAATACCCTGCTCGCCAAACGCCTGATCAAGATCGCCGGCCGCAAGGAAGCCATCGGCCGGCCGCTGTTGTACGCCACGACTCCCGAGTTTCTCGAAACTTTCGGGCTCAAAGACCTGCGCGACCTGCCGGCGCTCGACGAGATCGCCCCACCCGTGCTGGAGGAGGAAGACCATGCCCGCGACGCGGAAGACGACGAGGAAACCGTCGCAACGGATGACGGAGGAATCGCCGCAGGAGCGCAAGCGGCCGCGGCCGAGTTCGACGACGGCCACGAAGAAGCGGCCGAGTTCGAACACGACGGCGAGAAAGACCGCGAAGAAGACCGCGAAGAAGCCCTGGGAGACTCCGGCGAAGCAACGGCCGAAGGCGGGCGCGACCTTCGAGGGGAGGCGCAAGACGCGGCCGCAGTTGCCGGACGCGACTTCGACGCGGACCCGGACGGCGGAGAGTGGGGCGCGGAAGACGCGTCCGAGCGCGCCACTGACGGCGACGCCGATGGTGACGGCGGAGAGGCTGCAGAAGATTCTGAGCCGCGCCGGGATCGCCTCGCGGCGGGCGGCGGAGGAGATGATCCTCGAGGGCCGGATCACGGTGAACGGCAAGCGGATGACAGAGCTGGGGTCGAAGGCGAACCCGAGCTCCGACCAGATCAAGATTGACGGCAAGCTGCTGCGGCTACCGTCGCGCTACACCTACATCCTGCTACACAAGCCGGTCGCGGTCGTCACTACGATGTCGGATCCCGAAGGCCGCGCCACCGTCGCCACGCTACTTGGCGGCCTGCGCACCCGCGTGTTCCCGGTCGGCCGCCTCGATTACCACTCGTCCGGCCTGCTGCTGCTGACCGACGACGGCGATCTCGCCCTGCGCCTGACGCATCCGCGCTACGGGATTCCGAAGAGCTACGTCGCCAAGGTGATGGGCATACCAGCCGCAGCGTCGTTGGAGCGCCTGGCGCGTGGTATCCGTCTCGTCGACGGGACCCGCTGCGCCCCGGCCGATGTGCGCGTGCTCGAGGCACGCGACGACAAGGCCTGGCTGCAGGTCAAGATCGATGAGGGTCGCAACCGCGAGGTGCGCCGCATGTTCGATGCGATCCATCACCCGGTCGACAAGCTGCGCCGTGTCCGCCTCGGCCCGCTCAAGCTCGGCAAGCTGCCGTCGGGCGCCTTCCGCGAACTCACTGACGACGAGGTTCGCGCGCTGCGCGCGGCCGTCGGGCTCTAGTCGCGTCTGCTGCGACGTCTATCCGCCGGAACATGGCGCCTCGACAGCCCTTGCCGCAACTCTGCCTCGACTCGTGATGCTGAAGCGCGAGGTGACGACTCTCCACTTCGGTTTGCTGTCGGCATTTGCGGTGATCGGGTGCATCGCTCTGCTGGCGGCAACGCCGGCCTGCGCCGCGCCGAATCGCGCCTCAGGGGACGACGAGGAAGTTCGCGCCGGACCGTCTCTGCAGCCGATCATTTTCCAACCGAACGACCACCGCTTCCGGTTTCTGCCGTTGACGAACTACGTCAATACCGCTTTCGACACGGCTCAGGTGTCGGGAACGTTCAGCCAGGACGGCTACTGGAAGAACCACGAGACGGTGTTCGAGGAGATTTTCGATCCGCACGACAGCATCAAGGCCGACGGCGGCTATGGCAAGCTTCTGCAGCAGGAGTTCGCCTCGTCGCACGTTCTCCCCAATATCACCCTGCATCTGCTCGGCAACGGCTATGACTTCCGCGCCCTCGCCGAGTGGTTCTCTCACCATGGCGCTTGCTATCCGTACGTCTGGGCGTTCCTTTCGTCCTACGCCGGGTACGTCGGCAACGAAGCGATCGAGGCCTCCAATCCCAAGATCGACTCTCTCGATCACATCGCCGATCTGTATTTCTTCAACCTGCTCGGCAACTTCCTGTTCATGAGCGATCTCGTTGCGGACACAGCTCAGAATACGCTGCACATGAGGAATTGGGTGGGGCAGCCTTTCGTCGATGTTCGCAACGGCAGAATTCTCAACGCGAGCAATAACTATGTGTTGCGACCGGCTCTCTTTGGCAACGGTCTTCGCCCGTTCATTTACTTCGGTCTCCATTATTTGGGCGGCGTCTCGATCGCGCTTCCCGACGAGTCGAGTCTCTCCTTTGGCGCCGGCTTAGCGACCGTCGATCCGCTCCGCGAGGGCAACGCTTTCGCCGACAACCTCGAGAAGATCCAGCCTTCCGGCGGAGTCTTCTGGGACCAGGACGATCGCCTGTTGGCATCGGTGATCTTCAACAGTACGGATTTCTACCGCGTCCGCGCGAATCTCTATCCCGATATCCTCCGCACGTCGGAGTTGGACATGGGCTTCTTTCTAGGTGTGTCCGACGACGGGACGCCGTCGTTCGGATTGACGTTCCACCAGCTCCTTGCCCTGGGATTCCGCTAGTGACCTTTGATCGTGGGAATTCGTTGGCGATGAGTCGAATTCCTGCGTGGTACCGTCAGTACGTTCGGTAAGACGACCAACTTCTACGTTTGTGCACTACGCAGCGGCTCGTGATCCTACTTCGCATGGCTACGTAGGACAGGTTGGTCATTCGATCATTTGGTGCGCCAGGCGAAGCCTGGCCGATCTAGCGACCTGAAAGGATGTCGAGCTGCGAATTGCCCGTTCAGCAGATAGCGACCCGAGCGTGGGCAGGAGCGATCCTGCTGGCGAAGCCTCGGAAGCGAACCCGCGAGCCGTAACGCAAGTGAACCCGATTCGGCCTCGTGAACCCAAGTGAGAGTGGCCAACCTGCCAAATGGGGTGAAGCCTGCCATCGACGTGGAAGCAACGGGCACGTGCACACGTCGGGCTCTCCGGGGTGATTGGGACAGCGCGTGGGGAAAGATCGGTCGAGGAACCTGGGAGGCCCGGGGTGGCAGGGGCGGTGCGATCGCTCCGGGCTGATGCGGGAATCAAACACGGCGTGCGCAGCGTAGGCCCTTCCCTGGGACCGCGGGCGTCCCGCCCGCGGTCCCAGGGAAGGCTTCAGGCTGAAGTCTATAATCTGCGTTCCTTATCACAGCTCCCGTCGCCCTCGCGGATCTTGTCCTCGCGGAAGCGGGGAGCGGGGGCCCAGGGGTTGGAGTCGGATTCCGCCGCTACAGTGCTCGTGTCCGCCGTCGCCGTCGCCCTGGCAAGACCGGGGCGGCGGCGACGAGTTCGAATAACGTTTGAATCACGTCGCCCAGGCGCGCGAAGCCCTCAGTGCGTCAACAGCGTCACCAAGGGATGGCGGTCGCGGTGTTAGGGGTTCGAGCGGTTGGCTGTCAACGGCGCGTTCGGCGCCGACGTCATGCCCATCTGACCGCCGATCTCACCGACCTTCTCGGCTATGTCGTGGCGAATCTCCCTGCCGGGCTTCGGCGCTAGCAGCAGAGCCAGTCCCGCGCCGAGAATGACGCCCGAGGTGAAGATGCCCAGCGTGGAGAAGATGTCGGCGGTCGGTGTTGATCGCGCCTGCATGCCGATACCGGCGGCGAGATCGTCGCGCGACGGCAGTGCCGCCAGAATGTCCTCGATTTTCATGATCGCTCCTTTATGGTTCCGGGACTGGTTTCAGGAGATCGGTTGGGGTTTCCACTCCAGTCACTCTGTGAAATCTGGGCGGCGACCTCGCGGGCGATGACCGCCGCACCGATTCGTGTTGCGACGCCAAACATGAGCACGGTCAACTTCGAGCTCAGTCCGCCGCCGAGCAGGTAGCCAAGACCCGCCGCCACGCCCAGCGTGGTCAACGGTCGCTGCTCCACCTGCTCGGTGAGGAAACCCTGCAGGCTGCTGCCGGCGTCCCGCACATGCGCAGCGAGGGCTTCGGCATCGTGTTGGATCTGGCGACCGTGGTCGGCGAGGGCGTGCATGTCCTCCCGGTTGCCGGCCGATGCCGCCAACAGGCCGTTTCCGGTACCGCTGTGCGCGTTCATCGACTGCCTCGCACCACCACGCGCGCCATCAGATAACCGACACCGGCGGCGATCAGCACCGCCAGAACCGGCCGATCGTGGATCAGGTCGCGGGCCTGCCGCTCCAAGTCGGTCACCACGGACCGCACCGCCGCGATGTCGGTCGGCATCGAATACGACGGTTGCTCTATGTGCCGCGGCGTCGTTCGTGCTGCAATTTGCTCTGTTGCCATTCATCATCTCCTTGTCTTTGGTGAGATCGCATTAGTTGAAATCCCGCCACTGCCCAGCCACGCGCCGACGAGGAACGCGCCCAACGTCCACGCCAATGGCGCGCTGCGGATGTACCCGTTCAAGTCGAACGCGGAACGCGCGGCGCCGGCAAGTTCCTGCACCGCGACCCGCACTTCCTCCTGCTCCCGCTCGATCGACTCCAGCAGTTCTTCGCGCTGGTCTGCGAAACCCGTCGTGTCCATGCTCATTTTGTACCGTCCGCCGTCAAAGAGTTGTCATAGACGAGCGCTCCGTCGCGCCCAGGCCGCGCGATAGCCGCCGGCAAGCGCCTGCTGGCTAGAGCAAACAGGAACAACGCTGTTCCGCCGTTGAACAGTCCGAACGCAGCCAGCCGTGTCACTGCGGTCGCGTCGGGAAAGACGACGAGAACCACGGCCGCTGTCCCGGCGAACCAAGACGCCAACGCCAGAACACCACAGGCGCAAAGCAGCGCTGCGCGGTTGATGGTCTGCGAGAGCATCTCCTGCCCTTCGAGCAGTGCGAGATCGACGCGCTTGGTGAGCAAGCCGTGACTGCCGGCGACCAGGTGCTCGACCGACGACGCCAGGGACGGTTCACTGCCGAAACCAGGATCATTCATGTCTCTCATCCCCACGGCAAAGCTCATCGGAGCAGCTAACCTCTACTGGGCCCGCGTTATTCGATGCGTCGAGCTCATCCCCAGGTCACTCGATCCGGAGGTCGTCCTGAACGGAACAGACGCCGTTGGTCGACCGTGCTAAAACGGCCGCTTCCAGGCGCTGCGTCCCGCTGGGGACGGTACCCGTCAAGCGCACCACACAGTTTACTACGGCAATGTCGACGTCTTTGAGCGAGGTGCGTTCCTCGAATCGTTTCTCGACCTCGCGCTGGATGTCATTGTCGCTGACTTCCATGGCGGGCTGTTTGGTGGTCGTCACGACCTGCAAGTCGTTGTTCACTTTCACAACGCCGCCGACCTTGCGCACGTCGGCTTCAGCGGCCTCTTTGGCTTTCGCGGTCGGGACGACACCGAAAAGTGTCACCACTCCGTTGCGCGTGTCTACATTGATGTCCATCGCCGGCGTGTCCCCGTTGGCCATCAGCCGCATCTTCGCCATCGAGGTGATCCAGATGTCGCGCGATGAATCGACAACGCCGTACTCGGAATCGGCGACCTTCTCCTCGCGCTCGCGCCAGATCTCGGCGTCCGCCAGTGAATCGGGGCTTTCGATCTTGCTCGCAACCTCTCGCACCCCCGCGACGCCGGAAGCGATCTCGACCGCACTCAGGTGGTCCGTCATTGTCGTCGTCGATCCGCCGAGCAGGACGACTCCAGCGTTTACGGACGTCACCTTTGTCGATCGAAGGGAAGTGTGCGCTTGTAGCGCCGTGTTCACGCGCTTCTCGATGTCGTCGTCCGAGCGCTCTACTTCCTCATCAACGCTCGCCGGCACTACGGCCAACAGGTTGCGCACGCCCGTGACGCCGTCGAGCGACTTGACGACGCTCTCGGCCTTTGCCTTGGCGGCGGCTGACTCCACCTTGCCGTGCAGGGTCACGGTTTGATTGACTGTATCGACACTGATTGCAGTGCCAGGTACGCCTTCAGCCGTCAACAGCGCCAGTCTACTCTTCGCTGTGATCCACATGTCCGAAGGTGCCGCGAGGGCGGGGGCGACGAGCGCCACGCTGAGAGTTGCGGCGAGTAGCGCCCACTTGATCGTCCGTCGAGTCGTCGTTGTGTTTGGTTGCATTAGCGTCATTCTCCTGGGGTTGGTCCGGGCGGTCGGGGCTGTGCCCTCGGACATCGTTTCGATCCGGGGATCGAAACGAACAGCCGAAGGATCGCAGCGCCGATCCGCGTCGCGTTCGCTGGTTGCGTTCATGTCCATCGGCCTGAGAATGCTAGTAACGCAACGCTCCCGCGGAGGTAAGATCGGACTTGTACGCGAGCAGCACTACGCGGGTAGGGGCACGGCAGGGGATGGGGCGAAAGGGTCGAGTCGAATGGTTGCCAGCCTCGGCATAGTCAGGGGCAACGTTCGCCGAGCACCGGTTCGTCGCAAGCACCGGTTCGTCGCAAGCGCCGGTTCGTCGCAAGCACCGGTTCGTCGCAAGCGCCGGTTCGTCGATTGACGCATTGGCAGGGGCGTGCGACCTTGCCACGGGCGTTTGCTAGCCTGGATATTTCACCAGCGATCGTATGCGAGAGCGTCGAATGCCCGTCATATCTGGGCGCACGGAGTAGATTGCTGGTGATACATCCGGGCTAGTCAGGCCGATGGCCGGCCTGATCCCGAAATCGAAGCGCGTCGGCGTGTGGACGCTCGAGCAAGGGAAGGTGCGAGAGTTTGGATGCGCATCGCTTTCGTATCTGCGAATCGGGAAAAGCTGCCGGATGCCGTCATTCCGCTCGGGATCCTCTGCGTGATGGCAAACCTGCCGTCGCGTCACGAAAGCGAGCTTTGCGACCTTTGCTTCGCAGCCGATCCCTTGCGGCACCTCGCGGAGCGGTTGCGCGCGTTTCGTCCGGACGTCATCGCGATCGGTTTGCGCAACATCCAGAGTGGAGACTACAGCGGCTGCCACGACAATCTGGAGTTCTATCGCCGGGTCGTCGCAGCGGTACGCGCCGAGACCGACGCTCCCATCGTGCTGGGCGGAGGCGGATTCAGCGTGATGCCGCGCGAGATTCTGGCGCACGTGCAGGCTGATTTCGGAATCTCGGGCGAGGGCGAGCAAGCCTTCGTCGAATTGCTCGATGTGATCGAGGCGGCCAGCGGCGATTTCGACGAGGTTGCCGGATTGCACCGGATGCAGGCTGGGGCTGTCGTTTCGTCGCGGCGCGAGCGGCCCTTCCCGCATCTCGACGATCTTCCCCGTCCGAATCGGCGGTTGGTCGATCCCCGCTACTTCTCCGACTACGGCATTGATTCCATTCAGACCAAACGCGGCTGCCCGCTGCGCTGCGACTACTGCACCTATCCGCTCATCGAGGGGCGCTCGATTCGCCAGCGCGATCCGGCATTGGTGGTCGACGAGCTCTTCGAGATCGCCGCACAGCGCCTCGGCGCGAACCATGTGTTCATCGTCGATTCCGTGTTCAACCTGCCGCCGACGCATGCCAAAGCGGTTTGCCGGGAGATGATCCAACGGCGGTTCGCGACGCCGTGGACCTGTTACGCCAATCCGCTCGGCTTCGATGCAGAGCTGGCCCAACTGATGGCGGAGGCCGGGTGCGTTGGTGCCGAGATCGGCTCGGATTCCGGCGTCGACGCGGTTCTCGACCGGCTGAAAAAGGGCTTCCACGTCGACAAGATCCGCAGAATTCACGATCTCTTTTCTGCCGCAGGCCTGCGCGACTGCCATACGTTCATTCTCGGGACCCGGGGCGAAACGCTCGACGATGTGCGCCGCACGCTGGACTTCTGCCGCGAGCTCGATCCGTTCGCTGCGATTCTCGGGATGTGGACCGATGACAACGAGTCGCTCGACGACGATCTCGCGCGCCGGCGCCGGAGCTTTCGCGGCGCGATCACGGACCTGCTCGCGACCAAGGCGCAGGACTTCCCGCGCTGGATCATTCCGCCGCTGGGCGTGAACTTCGAGCCGCGGCTGTTTCGGCTCCTGCGCCGCCGTGGCTTGAGCGGGCCCCTGTGGCAGCATCTCGACCAACTGGCGCCACGCGCGACCGTAGCGGCGCCAGACCGTCCCCGCGTGCATTGAGTCTGTTCCTGGCAGGAGGGAATTTGCTTCGTCTTGGACAGCTCGTGCGGGTGGTGCTCACCGCCGTCGCGTTCGCCGGATTCATCGGTGGAGCGATCTTTCTGTCGTGGCTGGTGGTACCCGTGGTGCTGCTCATCGAGCGAGGCCAGGCGGAGCGTCGACGCGCGTGCCAGCGCCTGGTGCGGCATGCGCTCGGTTACTTCCACGGGTACATGCGCCGCTGTCGGCTCATCGCCTTCGACCCACGCACGGTTGCCGCAGAAACCGTGCGTCGGCCCTGTGTACTCGTCGCCAATCATCCGACCCTGGTCGACGCGACGGCGATCCTCTCGGTCTTCGCTGAAACGGTCTGCGTCGTGAAGAGTCCGTTGTTTCGCGGTCGAGCGCTCGGCCGGCTACTGCGTTCGTGCTGGTACATCGACAGCGGCGCAATCGCGGGCCTCGCGGGCGGCTCGGTACTGCCCGAGGCTCTGGAAAGACTTCGCGAAGGGACGTCCGTCCTCATCTTCCCAGAGGGCACGCGTTCGCGCGGTGGCCGCGAGATGGGGGCGTTCAAGCGCGGAGCGTTCGAGATCGCGATCCGCGCCGGGGTTCCGGTGGTGCCGATTCTCATCTCCTGCGACCCGCCGATCCTGTCGAAGGAGGCGCCGTGGTATCGCGCCCCGCGGCGCGTTCCCCAGCATCGACTGCAGTTGCTGCCGCCACTGGATCCGCAGGAATGGAAGGGGCGCTCGCGGGCGATGGCTGCGCACGTGCAGCAGCTCTTCCAGGATCGCCTCGACGCGCCTGCTGCAGCGTCGCCGCGGTGACAACGATACGCCTGGGTAGCAGCTGCAGTTGCGTCATCATCGAGATTGTTGTGGTAAGTGGAACGAGCGACGGGTATCCACCGCCGCGATGGGCGGACGGAAAGAATCGGCGAGAGGCAGCACCGTGACACGCGACGAGATGGTTGACTGGACGATCGGGACGATGGTCGAGCTGTTCGAGATCGAGCGCGAAGAGGTGCAGCTGGACACGCTGCTGGTGGAGGACCTTGGACTCGACAGCATCGATGCGATCGACATGGTCGTCCGCCTGCAGGAATTGTCAGGGAGACGAGTTGGCGACGACGCCATGAAGGACGTGCGCACGGTGGGCGACCTGGTGTCTCTGGTCGAAACGCACCTCGCCGAAGAATTGTGATCCCAACCATTGCAGTGGGCCGGAGCGGTGGGACGTAACGATGCAGGAGCGATCGACCTTGGGTCGGCCGGCCGGGATGCCGGTTCGCCCGTGCATTCTGATCCCCGTCTACAACAATGCGCGAACGATCGAGAAGGTGGTCCGCGGTGTACGCGCCTACGTCTCCGACATCCTCGTCGTCGACGACGGCAGCACCGACGCAACCGGCGCTACGCTCGACCGGCTGGCGAGCGCGGGCCTGTTGCAGCTGCGGCGGTTGCCCTGCAACGAGGGCAAGGGCGTGGCCCTGGCGACGGGATTCGCCGCGGCGCGGGATTCGGGCTTCACCCATGCCCTGCAGGTCGACGGCGACGCGCAACACGACCTATCCTGCATCCCGTCGTTCTTGGAGGCGGCGCGCCGCGACCCGCAGGCGTTGGTGCTTGGTTTCCCGGTCTTCGACGACTCCGTTCCCTGGATTCGTGCTCAGGGGCGCAAGCTCAGTCAGTTCCTGGTCCACGTCGAAACGGGCGGCCGGGTCATCACCGACCCGCTGATCGGCTTCCGCGTCTACCCGCTGACGGCGACGCTGGCGGCGGGTGCTCGTGGGCGCCGGATGGACATCGACATCGAGATCGCCGTACGGATGGTCTGGATGGGCACGCCGGTGATCAACCTTCCTGTCGGCGTTCGCTACCTGTCTGCCGACGAGGGTGGGGTCTCGCACTTCCGCATGGTTCGCGACAACGCGCTCATCTCCTGGCTGCACGTGCGCCTGCTCGTCGAGTCCGTCCGGCGCAGGCTACGTCCTGCGGCGCGGCAGGGGCAGGGGCGCCGGTGATGGCGGAGGGGAATCGCGCCGATCGGTCCAACGCGTCGTGGCTTTCGATCGGCGAGAAGGGCAGCGTCCTGGGGATCCGCTTGCTGTTCGTGGTTGCGACCATGATCGGCCGTCGCGCTGCGGCCTTCTTGCTGCATTTCGCGGTGCTGTATTTCGTCGTCGTCCATCGTCAGGTGCGCAGGTCTTCGCGCGCCTATCTCGAACGGATCCACGGCCATCGTGTCGGCTTGCGCGCGATCTATGCGCACGTCTACTGCTTCGCACTGGTGACTCTCGATCGCATCTTCCTGCTGCAGGGCCGCTATGATCTCTTCACGGCGACACACCACGGCCACGAGCATCTCCTGCGCCTGAGCCAGGCGGGGCAGGGGGCGGTTTTGCTGAGCGCGCACCTCGGCAGCGTCGCGGCCATGAACCTCGACGATCACGCCAAGGACCTGCGCATCAATATCGTCGGCTACTTTCGCAACGCGCGGATGATCAACTCGCTGTTCGAGCAACTCAATCCCGAGGCGACCCAGCGGATCATTCATCTCGACGATTCCAACCTCGGATCGATCTTCGAGATCCGCAAGCGAATCGAAGCGGGGGAGATGGTCGCGCTGAGCGCCGACCGGCCCGGCGTCAATGATCGTAGCGTCGAGGTCGACTTCCTCGGCGGCAAAGCCTCCTTTCCAACGGCTCCCTTCCTGGTCGCCAGCCTGCTCAAGTGTCCGGTCGTACTCACCTTCGCGCTGTTCCGTGCGCCGAATCACTACGAGCTCTACTGCGAGCCGTTCGCCGACGTTCTCGCCCTGGAGCGCAAGGATCGCGATCGGGATCTCGCGGTGCAGGTGCAACAATTCGCCCGACGGGTCGAGCACTACTGCCGCAAGGCTCCGGATAACTGGTTCAATTTCTACGATTTCTGGTCGCCGCCCCCGCCCGCGAGCAATACATGAAGCCGCGAGCAGACTCGGTATCGATCGAACTTCGCGTGCCGTTCCACGACGTCGACGCCATGCGAATCGTCTGGCACGGCCATTACCTCAAGTACATGGAGCTCGCGCGCACGGAACTCCTGCGGGCTCGCGGACTCGACGTTCCCGAAGTTGCACGGATGCAGCTGCGGATGCTCGTAGCGGAGAGCCGCTGCCACCACAGCGCGCCGTTGCACTACGCCGACCATGTCCGCGTGACGGCCTGGGTGACCGATTCCTGGAACCGGATTCGCATCGCGTACCTGATTTGGAATCTGACGACCAACCGGCGCGCGGCGCGCGCCAGCACTGTCTTGGTGACCACGGATGCAGACGGCAAACTGCTTTGGCAAACGCCTGCGCCGATTCGCGCTCGCCTGGTGGCTTAGCAGCATCGCCGCCCTCGCCGGGGCGAGCGCGATCGCTGCCGAAGCGCCGGCGCCCGAAGAGCGTTCGCCGCCGGCGTGCGCCCTCGACGTCGCTACGGTGCTGCGCTCCCTGGCCGCACTCCCCGGGGTCGAGGCGCGGTTCGTTGAAGAGCGTCACATCGTGCTGCTCGAGCGACCGTTGCAGACCTCCGGTGTGATCTACTACGCGGCCCCGGACCTGTTCGCGCGCCACACCGAGGCGCCCTCCGCTTCGGTGCTCGTCGTCGAGGCCCGCCAGGTCCGGCTGATCCGCGGCGACGACCAGGAAACCATTCCGATCAATGTGGCCCCGATCGTGAAGCCGTTGTTGCGTGGCTTTCTGGCCGTGCTCCAAGGCGACCTCGATGCGCTTGGCGCGGACTATTCGCTCGCTCTCCAGCCGGATCCGGATTGCGTCCGCTGGGTGCTCACGCTCACCCCGAGAGCCGCTCCGCTGCAGGATGCCGTCGCCAGGATCGTCGTCGAAGGGCAGGGGGCCTTGGTGGCCGCGACGGAACTCGTGGAGCGCAACGGCGACCGTACGCGGACGGTCTACACGACGGTCGATCCGGCGCGGACCTTTACCGCGGCCGAGAAGACGACCGTGTTCCGACTCACCCCCGGCGCTGAATGAGCGGCTCGATGCGCCTTCTCGTCCGCTGGCTGCTCTTGCTCGGCGTCATCGGAATCGGTGTGCCGACGCTGTCGTCGCGGCTCGAGCTGCGGGAGAGCATCACGGAGTTTCTTCCGGCGTCTGTCGATCCTGACCTCGATCACGTGTTTCAGGGATTCGCCAATTCCGAGCAGGCGCGGCGGATGGTGCTCACCCTGCGCGGTGCGGACGAGGCGACAGCGCGCCAGGCTGCCGCGGCTCTGGCGCAGCGGCTGCGTCAGGATCCCGAAGTCGCCTGGGTGGAATCGGGGCCCGATCCGCGCTGGGGGGAGACGGTCTACGACATGTATTTTCCGCGCCGGTTGCTGTTGCTGTCGCCGGACCCGAAGGTCGACATGGCGCAACTGCTCTCCGATGAAGGCTTGCGGGCAGCGGCGTTGGAACTGAAGGCAGGGCTCGCCGGACCGCTCTCGCCGCTGGTACGGGCGACGGCGGCGGCCGATCCACTCGGCGCGTTTCCGCGCCTGCTGGAGCGCTTGGGCAGGCTTCGCCCCGCGGGCGTCGCAGTCGTCGATGGCAGCTTCATGACCGCCGACCGGCGCTGGGCGATCGTGTTCCTCGGCACCCGGTCGTCGCCGTTTGTAGCCGCGACCCAGGCTCCGTTCCTCGAACGACTGCAAGCTGCGTTCGCGGCCGTCGACCGCGAATACAGTGGCGCCCTCCGGCTCGAGCGCAGCGGAATCAATCGCTTCGCGACGGCGTCGGCACAGGCGATTCGCACCGACATGGTGCGGATCTCGGTGTTCTCTTCAGTTGCCATCGTTCTCGTCTTCGTCCTGCTGTTCCGCTCGCTTCTCGCCCTCTGCGCCGCCGTGCTTCCTCTCGCCGTCGGCATGCTGGCGGCCTTGGCTTTCGGGTATGCTGCACCGAATGGCCTGCACGTTCTCACGCTCGCGTTCGGCGCGACCCTTCTCGGGGTGTGCATCGACTATCCGATCCACTACCTCATGCACCGAACGCTGCATGGCGACGGCGAGGCGCAGGGCGGTACGCGGGCGGTATGGTCAGGACTTTTCCTCGGGGCACTGACCACAGCCGTGGGGTTCGCGTGCCTGGCGCTGAGCCCGTACCCTGGCATCCGCGAACTGGCGATCTTCGCGGCTACGGGGGTGGCGGCGGCGTTCGTATGCACGCGCTTCCTGTTGCCGGGGCTGGTGGTGAACCAGCTGCATCCGCGTCCTGCGCTCCTGCGTGGCGCGGCCCTCGCCGGGCGACTGATGGAGTTGGCAGTTCGGCATCGCCGCATCGCGATGCTGGGTCCCGTCGTCGCGCTCGTCGTCAGCCTGTGCGCGCCCTTCGTCGTGCGCTGGGGCGATGAGGTGAAACGTCTGAATACGAGCTTCCCCGCCCTCGACGCCGAAGAGGCCGCGGTGCAGGGTCGGGTTGCAGACATCGACAGCAGCCGATTCGTGGTCTCCCTCGGCGACGACGAGGAGGCGGCACTGCAGGTGGCGGAGCGGGTGGATCGTGTCCTCGACCGGGCGGTTCGCGAGGAACTCGTCGCGGGCTACCGCTCGATCACCGCGTTCCTGTGGTCGGTTCAGACGCAGCGAAGCAATCTCGAAGCCGTGCAGGCTGCGCCGGGTCTTGGCTCACGCTTGTCCGAGTCGTTTGCTGCGGAGGGCTTTCGCCGTGGCGCGTTTGCCGAGTTCGAGCAAGCGCTGGCCGGGGACCCGGCTCCGCTCACATACGACGAACTCTCGGGATCGAGATCGAGTCGTGCGGCGCAGAGCCATCGGATCGTCGTTGGCGAAAAGGTTGGGTTCGTGACTTTTCTCTCGGGAATCGCGGACGACGCTGCGCTGCGGCGGTTGATCGAACCCGTCGCGGAGGCGCGCTATGTCGATCAGGCTGCCTTCCTGCGGGATGTGTACGCCGAGTACCGTGGCCAGGCGGTCGCCCTGTTCGCCTACGGGATCCTGCTCGTCACCGTCATCGTGGCCTTGCGCTACCGCCGGGTGTGGTTGGTGGTCGTCGCCTGCGGACCGGCGCTGCTGGGCGTCGGCGTGTCTCTGACAGTGTTGGGGCTCTGGGTGGGCGAGCTCCACCTGCTGCACGTGCTTGCCGCATTGCTCGTGTTCAGTATGGGCGTCGATTACGGAGTGTTTCTGCTGGAGATGCGGCAACGGCCACCGGAGCTCGCGGCGGCCGCGCTGAGTGTCGTGCTGGCGGCGAGCTTCACCATGTTGTCGTTCGGGCTCCTGGCGATCTCGGCCAATGGGGCGTTGCGAGCGATCGGACTGACCATGGCGATCGGCATTCCGACGAGCCTAGCGGCGGCGGTGCTGCTCTTCGGCATCCTGGCTGCAGACGACCCAACGGCGGGCGAGAATTCCAAACGGCGATCGCGACGAGGAGCAAGCCTCCAACGGAATGGCTGGATCCTCGCCGCCTTTATGATGGTGTCGCTGCCGGGGTGCGGAGCGTTGATCGAGCGTTTCGCCGGCACCTGGCCCACATGTGAGCTGCGGTCGCCTACCGCGTTTGCGGGGGACTTCCTGTGGCGCCAGGCGGCACGCGTGCGCTTCGGTGCGCAAACGATGAACTTCGAGACCGCGGTGCAGAAGCAAGGAGACGAGTTGCGGATCGTCGGCCTGGCGCCGGCGGCGGGGACGATCTTCAGCCTGGTTCTGAACGGGACCGACCTCAGCTTCGACTCCCGACTTTGGCGCAAGTTGCCTTTCCCTCCATGCATGATCGTCGAGGATTTTCAGCGCAGCTTCTTTCCGCTGATCGCCGGCGATGCCGGCCCGCTCCTCGACGGTCCCTACGTGGGGGATGTCGCTGGCGAACGCGTCGTCGAAGTCTGGCGCGAAGGGCGGCTGCGACAGCGGATCTTCTTCGATCGAAGCATGCACGAGGATCGCGGCGTGTTCATCGATTACAGCGGATGGGACGAAATCAGCGGCGATCCGCGAACGGTCGTGATCCGCAATCGACGCTTCGGCTATGAACTCTCCGTCGCGACGACGGCGGCGGAAGAGTTGCGGTGAGCGGAACCGAGCCGACAGCAGCGGGAAAAGGGCGCCTTCGCCGGATTGCGGATCGTTCGGGCGGGTGGTAGCGACGCGACTGTGTTGCTGACCAGGAATTCTCAGCCCGTGATCGAACTGATTGCGCCCGTCCGGGCAAGTGAGGAGAGGGTCGCTTGAAGCCGCGCGCACTCGTCACCGGTGCGAGCCGTGGAATCGGCCGTGCGATCGCCCGAGCGCTGGCGGCTGCCGGCCATCCGGTCATCCTCAACTACCGATCTTCACATGACGCGGCGCGCTCCGTTCGCGACGAAATCACCGGCGCCGGCGGCAGCGCGGTGTTGGCCTGCTTCGATGTGGCCGACGCCGTCGCGAGCGAACGCGCCATCAGCGAGCTCCTCGGCGGCAGCGACGAGCCGATCGGAATCGTCGTCAACAACGCCGGAATCGCCCGTGACGCGCCGTTTCCGGCGCTGGATCGAAGCGCTTGGGAAGAGGTCACACGCACGACGCTCGACGGCTTCTACAACGTAACCCAGCCGCTGGTCATGCCCATGGTGCGCCGCCGCTGGGGCCGGATCATCAACATCGCGTCGGTCACGGGGGTGATCGGCAACCGCGGCCAGGTGAACTACGCGGCCGCAAAGGCAGGTCTGATCGGAGCGACGAAGGCGCTTGCTCTCGAGCTGGCAAAGCGACGGATCACGGTCAACGCGATCGCTCCGGGCCTGATCGAGACCGACATGATTGCCGGGGTCTCTGCCGAGTTCGTCAAACGCGTGCCGATGCAACGTCTCGGACAGCCGGAAGAAGTCGCGCAGCTCGCCGCATTCCTGGCGAGCGATGCCGCCGACTACATCACCGGTCAGGTCATCGGGATCAATGGAGGCCTGGCGTGAGCGGACGGCGCGTCGTCGTTACCGGGCTGGGAGTGGTCAGCCCGATCGGCAACAGTCTGGACGAGGTGTCGGCATCGCTGCGCAGTCAGCGCCACGGGATCAGGGCGATGCCGGAATGGGATCGATGCGCCCATCTCGCTACCCGTCTTGCCGCACCGGTCGTCGGTGTCGATGACGCAGGGTTCCGCCGCAAAACGCTGCGCACGGTTGGGCGCGTCGGCTTACTGGCGTTGACCGCCAGCGAAGCTGCGATCGCCGATGCTGGATTGGACCCCGATTTTCTCGGTTCGGGCGCGGTCGGGATCGCCTATGGATCGACGAGCGGGTCGTCTTCCGCTCTGGAAGATTTTTCGCGCCTCGTGTTCACCGGAAACACCCTCCTCGGCCTCCAGGCGAGTACCTACCTCAAGTTCATGAGCCACACGTGTGCCGCGAATCTCGCGATGCACTTCGGTATCCGGGGGCGCATCGTGACGACCTGCGCCGCCTGCGTGAGTGGCAGCCAGGGGATTGGCTACGGCTACGAAGCGGTCAAGTTCGGCCTCCAGGAGGCGATGGTCTGCGGCGGCGCGGAAGAACTGCACTTCACCCACGCGGCGGTCTTCGACGTCATGTTCGCAACATCGACTCGCTACAACGACCGTCCCGATTGCAGCCCGCGGCCCTTCGATGTGGAGCGCGATGGGCTGGTCGTCGGCGAAGGGGCGGCAACCCTCGTGCTCGAGAGCCTGGACGGGGCCCGTGCACGCGGCGCGCGCGTCTACGCAGAGGTGCTGGGCTACGGCACGAATTGCGATGGCGGCCACCCGACCAACCCGTCGGCGGAGGGGATGGCCGGTGCGCTGCGGTTGGCGTTGGCCGATGCGCGACTTGCGCCGGAGGCGATCGATTACGTCAACGCGCACGGCACGGGTACTGAGCTCGGCGACATCGCCGAGAGCGCCGCTACCCATGCGGTCCTCGGCAACAATGTGCCGGTCAGCTCGACGAAGAGCTACAGTGGTCACACGCTCGGCGCTGCCGGAAGCATCGAGGCGGTGTTCTGCCTGGCGGCGCTGCGCTCCGGCTTCATGCCCCCGACGCGAAATCTAGAGCGCGTCGACCCGCGCTGCGCGCCGCTGGATTACGTCCGCGGAGAGGTTCGGTCTGCCGTGCTGCAGCGGGTGATGAGCAACAATTTCGCCTTCGGCGGCATCAACACATCCCTCGTCTTCGGTCGCGTTTGAGCGCGGCACCGCCACGCAGGCTCAACGCGTGCGCGTGAAGACGACGGTGATCTGCCCGGCGGCGATGACGCCGCCGGCAGACGAAAGTTCGAACGCGTAGCGGGCTCCGCTGCGGTCCTGCGCGAGCAGATGCGCCGCGACGCTCAGTGCCGAGAACACGCCGTCCAGACGATGCATCCGCATGCGGACGTGGCGTGCTGCCGCCACCATCCCGGCCGGGGCGCTCGTCCCGGTGAGGAGGCCCCCGTGCAGGGCCATCGCCTGGGCTCCGTATTCGATCGCGGTGGCGGTGCCGAGCTCGGGTCCACGCCGCAACGGATTGTCGTTGCGCAGGTGACTCCACGTTCGGCAGTGGATCGAGTGCGCGTCCCAACCTTCGACCGCATCGAGCAGAACCATGTCGCCCGTGTGCGGCAACCGTTCCGCGATGGCAGCGCGGTCTAGCGCGGACTGTAGTCGAGGCGTAGGCACTGATCGTCACCCGATTCGATGTACAGCTCTGCCGGTTCTTTCAGGGCGATCACTTCGAGCAGTGGGAGCGCGCGGGCCGCCGGGTTTGCCGTCCACAAATCTCGCAGGGCCAGCGTACGAGGCGGTGTCGCTGTGGCGTCGATCGCGAGCTGGATGGAAAGTCGCCCCAGGCCCGAACTCGGCCCGTTGCCGTCCGTCATGACGATGCCGGCTGCGAACGGGGCGAGGAGCGGGCGTGCCTGATTGAGCGGCTCGGGAAACGGATGGTCGAAAACCGTCAGCAACACCGAGCGCCGCTCGCTGGCGGACTGCACGGCCGCCTTCAATAGCCCCATGGCGAAGGTGAAGTCGTGCGCCGCGATGCTGGTACACGACTGCTGGTTGCCCGTTCCGATCGTCCAATATCCGGCAGCTGCGTTGTGCACCGAGTTGTGGAACTGCGTCGGTGACACCTTGCCGTTCGGGTCGGCGAGCGCCGTGAGCAGTGAATTCAGCAGGATGCTGTCGCCGAGGGAGCTTGCAAAGACGCTGCTCAGTTCGGTCGGTGGAGTCGTCGCGTGACCACATGCGTCGTCGGCGGCTGCCAGCGCGAGTCGTACCACGGCCGATACCCGGCGGCGCTCGCGCGGGTTGAGCGTTGCCGGAGGCGGCGGCTCGCATTCGGTGGCGGCGTAAGGGGCAGCGCCACGCAAGACGGATACGCCGCTGGACCAGCCGAGCAAGCCGGGCGCGATGACACCCACTCCATCGATGTTCACGGTGATCATCGTGGCCTCGCCAAGACCAGGCTGCAGTTGTTGCCGCCGAAACCGAAGGAGTTGACCATCACGTTGTCGATAGCACGGTGCTCGCTCTGCTCGAGAATGTGGCTCCGCAGTGCCGGATCGCGCTGTTGCAGGTTCAGATTCCGCGGCAAGAAGCCTTCGCGTAGCGCGAGCGTCGAGACGACGACGTTGACGATACCGGCCGCTCCCAACGTGTGACCTGTCCAGCCCTTGATCGAGCTGCAGGGGGTGGTGGTGCCGAAAACGGCGGCTACCGCCGCGTCCTCGCTCGCGTCGTTCAATGCCGTACCGGTTCCGTGCAGGTTCACGTATCCGATCTGGCGTGGGGCCAGGCCGGCATGCTCGAGTGCGCGCCCGAGCGCCAGCTGCGCACCGTGCCCCCGCGGGTCGGGTGCCGACATGTGGTGAGCGTCGCCACTGCTGCCGACACCGACCAGGCGGATGGCCGCGCCGTCTGTCGCCGGGCCGGGGCGCTCGACCAACGCGAAGCCTGCGGCCTCTCCCAAGGAGATGCCGCAGCGCTCCGAATCGAACGGGGCGCAGGGCGTCCGTGCCAACAAATCGAGCGATCCAAAGCCGCGAATCGTCATGAGGCACAGGCTGTCCACGCCACCGACGACGGCCGCATCGCAAAACCCGGATTCGATCAAGTGCTAGGCGTCGACGAACACCCGACTGCTCGATGAGCACGCCGTGGACACCGTGAAGACGGGCCCCTGCAGGCCCAGCCGCTGCGCGACGTAGCGACTCACCGAGCCGTGACCGACCGTTCGCATGTGATCGAAATCGGTCGACAGCGGGGCGTCTGGCGACGGGCGACGGGCGAAGGCGATCTCGCCTGCGCGCACACCGGAGGTCGTCGTCCCGATGATGACGGCAACGCGGTGGCCGCCGTAGCGCCGCCGCGCATCCTCGACGGCATCGAGGAACCCATCCCCGGTAAGGGCCGTCTCAGCGAGACGGTTGTTGCGGCAGGCGAATGCGCCGAGCCTGTCGGGAAGCGGCACGTCGTTGACGCCACTCACCTCGCCGACGAAGGTGGCGAAGCGATGGCCCTCGAAGTCGCATTCGCGCAGGCCGCTGCGGCCATCGACGAGTGCTTGGCGGGTCGCCTCCGTGCCGCGTCCGAGAGCGCTTGCGACGGTCACGCGGGTCAGCGCGAGGCCGGAGCAAATGGGTCGGATCGTCATCTAGGAGCCTCTTGAAAAGCCATGCACACCCCAAATCCCGTCATCCCTCTGGAAAATCCCGTCATTCCCTCGGAAGCGGGAATCCACGATTGGTGCGGGATTCTGGGCCCCCGCGTTCGCGCGGGCGGCGAAAGTTCGAGAAGTTCAACTGGCTCCTGGCGGTTGCGGCGTGCGGCAATTGCGAACCGGTCAGAAGCACCGCCGTCAGCAGGACTCCGTCGTTACTGCGGCACTCGAGTGCAAAGACGCCGGGGCTGCGCTCGCGGCAGGCGACGCTGCACGGCACGTCGGGCAAGAGAGTCCGGTGAAACTTGACGACTTGGATCTCGCTGATGGGCGGTAGGCCACGAGCGTGCGCGACGGCGAGTGCTTCGTTCAACAGGAGCGCGCCGGGGACGATCGGGCGACCGCGGAAGTGGCCGGGGAAAACGGGATCGTTGGCCGGGAAAACCAGATCCGCACGCTCCGTCATGTGTCGTCCGTCGTCGTCTCTTGGAGCAATGCCAGCAGGGCTTCGCGGGTGAGCTTGCCCGTCTCGTTGCGCGGAATCGCCGCGACGAGATGGATGCGGCGCGGCAGAAAGGTCGGATCGATCCGGCGTCCGAGTTCGCGGCGGATGTCTTGGTCCGAACGTCCGGGGGCCACGACGAAGGCCACCAGCCGTTCCGTGGGGCCGCTCGGGTCGTCCTCCGGGACGAAGAATACGGCGTCGACGACGCCGTCGATCCCGCCGAGGATTGCGTTCAGCCCTGCCAGCGAGGCGCGGTTGCCGGCGATCTTGACGATATCCCGGGCGCGACCCTTGAGCCGAAATGAACTTGCAGATAGCAAATTAATCACATCGGTGATCGGGACCGGCCCGGGTAGATGGTGCGCCTCGACGAAATGGGTTCCGCCGAGAGCACGGATCCAAATATCGGCCGGGCAGGTGAATTCCTCTTCCCGGCTGGTTCGCCTCGTCGCGATGATCCCGGCCTCCGTGCACCCGAAGATCTCGAGCAGCCTGGTCGCATAGGTGCGTTCGACGATCTCCGCGAGTTCGACGCCGAGAGGGGCGGTGGCGGAAATAATGCAGGCGATCTCGGGGAGCTGTTGTTGCGCCCTCACCAGCGCGCGTAGGTGGACCGGGGTGGTCGCGAGCACTCGAGGCGCTGGCAGCGACGCGAGTGCGGCTGCGACGGCGGGCGGCAACAACGGGCGCCCGACGTGGGCTGCGGTTGGCGTCATCAGTGGCGCCAGGATGGAGCATTCGAATCCGTACATGTGCTGCGCAGGGACGGTTGCGACCATCGCAACCGGCTCGTCCGGCTGCATCCCGAGCACATCACGGAACAAGTGGCCCTTGGCGACGAGAGTCCCCCAGGTCTTGGGATTCGCTGCCGGCCTGCCGGTGGATCCCGAGGTGAACACGTGCGCAACCACTCGGATGGGGTCCACCGCGAAAGGGGGTGCCGCGACTTGGGTCATCGCGATGCCGTCGCAGTCGAGGTGAACCGTTGGCAGGCTCGGCACGGAAGGTGCTTCGTCGCCGTCGCCGACGCAACAGATATCGGGATGGATCGCAGCGAGCTCGATCAGAGTGCGCGCCGTGCGATCGCTCGGGAGCAGCGTGACTCGATCGCTCATCAGCGCGGCGACGAACGCAACCATGAACCGATACCGGTCGACGCAGTAATTCGCCACGGCCTCTCCGTGCGGTAGGCGCTTGGCAAGCTCCGCGGCGTCGGCCAGGAGAGATCGGCGGTACAGCGGGCGGCCGCCGCGCCAGGCAACGACCTCATCGGGGTAAGCTAGGCGAAGGTCGATCGCCGCTTTAGCACGATTTTCTGTCGTCGGTCTCGACACGTGCGGGAGTTCGGCAGCAACAGGGCCTTGCGACGCCATGGGGGGAACGGGTGAAGGGTCAACGGCCTACGGCGCGTTCGATCATTTCGTCCGATTCTCTTCGATGTGACGGCAGAGCGCGCATAGCGACGCGAAGATCTCCGTGTTGCGATCATCGTCCGCCTCGAACTCGAAGCCGTAGCGCTCGCCGATTTCCAGGGCCAATTCGAGGGCGTCGATCGAGTCGAGTCCCAGGTCACCTTCCTCGCCGAAAAGAGGCGCATCCGCGAGCACCCGATCGGCAGTCGTTTCGAGGTTGAGAACTGAGACGATGAGATCTGCGACCTCTCGGTCTAAAACGTGATGCGGTGGCACGAAGGACTCTCCAAAGCTCATGACGGCAGATGTTCACAGCGACACGACCAACTCGGCAATCGTAAACATTCCGGCAATGGCTGTCGAGAAGCTGCCAGGGGACTCGACGTGTTGGGCCCGAAACGCGGGTTGCTGCTTGATTCCGGAGCAGCAGGCAAGGTGGCTGAGCAATCTCACCAGTGTGCGTAGAAACACGGGCGTAGAAGCCCGGGCTTATGCCGGTCTCCACGCAGGGGTATAGCCTGAGCGGGTATAGGTAACCCTGCTCCAGGATCTGGTGTCAAGTCGCCGGCCGGTGACGTCGGAGTCGGGTAGAAGCGATTCGCCGATGCGAACGTACTCGCGTGGAAGGGTGCAAGATGATTGCTGAAAGAGGGGAAGGATTCATGAGACCGATCATGATGTTGGGTTCGTTGTTGTTCATGTTCACACTCGGTGGTTGTATGATCGTCGATTCGCCGATCAAGGGCGTGCTTGGTACGGAAGTTATTTGGGGTGATGTCGCGACAGGGGACGAGGGTTCCTCGTCGGCTGGCTCTTCAAAGGAAGGAAAGGCGTGTGCCCAATCCATCCTCGGCTTGCTGGCACGCGGTGACGCGAGTGTCCGCGCGGCGAAAGCGAACGGTGGGATTACCGAGGTCACGGTCGTAGACCACTCGGCGAGAAACTTTCTCAATATCGTGGGCGAATGGTGCACGATCGTGAGAGGCCGCTAGCCGGAGCATTCCTCACGTCGCCAGGGTTGCCGCCAGGGCCGCCGATGGATTGCGCACCTTGCGGGGGCGGTTCGAACGGCGGCCCCGGTGCACGCTTCGCCACTGCGCCGCCAGTCTCGGGCGTCGCGATCAATCGAAGCTTCTACGATGCGTTGTGGTCGGCGAGCCGGTTGGTTCCGCCGTACCGCTTCAACACCTGGCCGCTTCTCTCTGTTTTGGCCGACGGGACGTCCGCGCGACTCGAGATCGGCGCAGGGTTGCGCCCGCGGCTCCCCATTGATGGAACCTACTTCGTCGACGTCAGCCAAGCCGCGCTCGTTCCTCTGCGCGGAAGCGGCGGCTTCGCGACGCATGCGAACGCTGCTGCACTGCCGTTTCCCGATTGCGCCTTCGAAATGGTGTGCGCTTTCGACGTGGTAGAGCACGTCGACGAGGATGGAAAGGTCCTGCGTGAGATCGCCCGGGTCACGAAAGACGACGCCGTAGTGGTTCTCTCGATGCCACTGCACCCTTCCCAGTGGAGTGCCTTCGATGTGCTCGTCGGGCACGTCCGCCGCTACGAACCTGACAACCTCGCGACCGTCTTGCGCGAACATTCTCTCGTCATCGAAAGGAGCGCGGCATTCGGCATGCAGCCCCGCAGTCGCTGGCTTCTGGACCTTGCCGTCTGGGGCCTGACGCGTCGGCGAGACGCAGCGATGCGTTGGTACAATCGCGTTCTCCTGCCGCTCGGGTTGCTCACCCAGAAGCGTCTGGAATGGGCAGCTGGTCTGGTGTGCGGCGCGAGAGTCGACGAGCTCGTTCTGGTCTGTCGCCGGATGCGGCGCGCCCCGGTGCATGGAAGCGCAGGACCTGACGATGCGGTGGAGGATCGAGCATGAAGCGCCCGGCGCAATTCGCGTTGCGCGCCTCGGGAACGGGACTCGGCGCAACCGTGATGTACGCGGCAGTGGCGGGCGAGCCAGGACTGGCCGCGCTCGGCGTGCTGGCGGTAGGGTGGAGTGCGCTGGCGACGAGCGGCGTCCTCTTCCCCCGACTCGAGATGTACGCGCCGATCGTCGCCAGCGGTCCGGCGGGGAGTGCCCAGGTTGCCCTGACCTTCGACGATGGACCGCACCCGGTGACGACCCGCCGGGTGCTAGAGGTGCTCGCTCCGACGAGGCACAGGGCCACGTTCTTCGTCTTGGGGGAGAAGGTACGCCGCCATCCCGACGTGGTTCGGGAGATTCATTCCGCAGGGCATACCATCGGCGTCCACGGCGACTGGCATGACCGATTGCACTCCTTCCGGATGCCGCGGTCGGTGCGCGCCGAGATCAGTCGTGCGGAGGACGCGGTCGAAGCAGTCACCGGTTCGAGGCCGCGCTTCTTCCGCCCGCCACTCGGGCACACTAGCGTTACCACCGTCCGCGGCGTTCGCCTTGCGGGCGCCACCCTCGTCGGCTGGTCGCTCCGCACTTATGACGGAGTTCGCTCGTGCAGCCCCGAAGCCGTGCTGAAACGTGTCGATCGTGCGATCAAGGGCGGCGCGATCATTCTGCTGCACGATGCGGCGGAGCATGACGACTTCGAGCCCGCCGCCGTGCGTGCCCTCCCTCGCCTCGTCGCATTGCTGGACGCTCGTGGCCTCACGAGCGTTGGCCTGAACACGCTCCTCCGCCATTGAAGATCGCGAAACCGGCGAGCACCGGAGTTCGTTCGCAGTGAGTCGAGTTTCTGCGTGAGTATTCTGCAGCAACCCAACGGGGAGCGGCCTGCGAAAATCCCGCTGGGGCCGCGCCCCCGCTGGTGAACGCGCTGGGGCCGGTGCGCGGGGCGCCAGCGCGTTTCTAACTGCTTCGATAGCGATAACGATTGTTCGATGGCTCGCCAACCTCAGTCCGATGCGGCGAAGACCGCTACCGCGCTGTCGGTCGAACCGGTGACGTAAATGGACCGGCCGTCACCCGCGGTCACGACCGAGCGCGCCCCTCCGAGTCCGTCGATGCCGGCGACACCGTCGCGGTAGGTCTCCAGCAACGTCAGCGCGCCCACTCCAGCACTGCGCGCGAACGCTGACAGCGCGCCGCCGATGCTGACGCTGTACAACCGCTCGCCGTCCGGACTCAGCGCCAGTGCCGTGACGCCGGCCAGACTTCCGCCTGCGGCGTCGCGCTGCACGCTGAGAAAGCCGAGCGCGCCGGTGGTGCCATTGCGGGCGAAGATCGCGATCGCCGCATCGAGGAAGCCGGCGACATAGACGTGGCTTCCTCTCGGGGAAATCTCGACGGCCGAAGCGCCGCCGAGGCCGTCGATGCCGCTGACGCGATTGACGTACGCAACGACGAAACCGAGTTCTCCCGTGTCGACGTCGCGCGCGAACAGCGCCAGCGTACCCCTGGCACCGGTGACGTACACGTGCCGGCCGTCTGCCGAGAGCGCCAGCGCCGAAGCCTCGGCGATGCCGTCGACGCCATTCACTCCCTGGCGCTGCTCCCCGAGGAAGGCCAACGCGCTCGTCGCCGGGTCGCGCGCGAACACGGCGACGGCATTGTCGCCGCGACTCGCTACGTAGACGTGGGCGGCGTCCGGACTCACTCGCACCGCCGAGTCGCCTGCGAGCCCAGTGACCCCGCCAGCTCCGTTGCGCAATTCCTGCGCGAACGCGAGGCGGCCGGTTTCCGGGTCGCGTGCAAACGCCACCAGGGAATCGCCTGCCGTCGCGACATAAACCCCGGTGCCGTCGGGGCTGACGGCGACAGTGGAGACCGCGCCGAGGCCGCTGACGCCGTCGACGCCATCGCGCTGCACCTCGACGAAGCGCAACTCACCGCTCACGTCGCTGCGCGCGAAGACGGCGAGCGAGCCTGGCGCCGCGGCGACGTAGATGTAGCGTTGGTCGGGACTGACGGCGAGCGCGCTCGCCCCGGTCAGGCCGTCGACGCCGCCGATGCCGTTGCGGTGCTCTTCGGCGAACGCTAGCGCGCCGACGCCGGCAACGTCGCTGGTAAGCACGACCAGCCGGTCGTCGGCGACGCCGCTGGTGTAGAGCTGGGCACCGCTAGCGTCGTCGGCGAAGGGTGCGAGCGAGAACCCGCCGTCGCAGCCGCGCCCGCCGCGCTCGTCGTCGTACACCGATCGCAGCACGAGCACGCTGCTGCCGGCATCGCGTTCGAAGACGGCCACGCCGGTGTCGAGCGCGCGCGCCGCGTAGACGAAGCGATGGTCCTCACTCACTGCTACGGCTGCGACGGGGGCGGCGGGACAACCGACGCGATCGGTGAAGTAGCTCTTCGCTTCGATGAAGCCGAGTCGGCCATCACTGGCAGCGCGCGCGAACACCGTCATCGCGTTGGTGCCGACCGCATAGAGTCGCTCGCCGTCGGGGCTCACCGCGAGGGCGGACACTTCCGTGAGCCCGGTGACCCCGCCGATACTCTCGCGCTCGAGTTCGATGCCACTGAGCACACCGGTTTGCGGCGCGCGCGCGAAGACAGCGATCGTTGCGTCGTCAAAACGCCCAACGTAAACCGACGCGCCGTCCGGGCTGACCGCGACCGCTGCAGCGCCCAGCATCCCGGGCACCGCTTGGAGAAAGGCGAGTTGCCCGTTGAGCGGATCGCGCCGGAATACCGCCACGGCGTCATCGGCGAATCCCGCGGCGTAGAGGTTGAAGCCGTCCGGGCTAATCGCCAGCGCCTGCACTCCGCCGATACCCGATACCCCGGCGAGGCCGTTGACGACCACGGCAATCGGCGTCAGCCTGCCGTCGGAGCCGCGCGCGAACGTCGTGATCGCGTCGCCGCCGGCGACGTAGACGTGCACACCGTCCGGGCTCGCGCTCACCGCGGACGCGCCGGCGATGCCGCCGATGACTTGGATGAAGATGAGCGCACCACTCGGATTGCGGGCGAAGACGGTGAGCGCTTCATCGGTGACGCCGACGCCATAGACGTAGCGTCCGTCCGCACTGACGGCGACACTCCGTAGGCCGTCGAGGCCTTCCTCGGCGCCGGCTCCGTTGCGTAGCACGTCGAGCAGCACCAGCGGCGGCGTCGGGGTGAAGGTCGCCGTCGCGGTAGCGGTCGGCGTCGGCGTAAGCGTATGGGTCGCGGTCCGGCTGAACGTCGCGGTTGGTGTCGCGCTCGGTGTGCTGCTGGGAGTGAACGTCGGCGTCGGTGTTGCGGTATCGGTGACGGTCGGGGTCACCGTTGGCGTGGCGGTGACGGTTCCGGTTGGCGTCACGCTCGGGGAGGCGGTCGCCGTCGACGAAGCGGTGCTCGTCGGCGTTGCCGAGTTGCTGGGGGTCACGCTGGCGGTCGCGCTCGGCTCGGGCGATGCGGTGGGCGATGCGGTGCGCGTCGGTGTCGACGAGGCGACCGGTGTTGGCGACGCGGTTCGCGTCGGGATCTGGGTCGGCGTCGCGGACGAAATCGGCGTGTTCGTTGGGCCGGGCTGAGTGTTCGTTGGGCTGGGCTGAGATGTTGCCGTCGCCGACGGCGTCGCCACGGCAGGCGGCGCGCTCGGCGCGCTGGCGCAGCTGCTCACGAGGAGCGCGAGGACGGCTGCGGAAGCGGTCGGAGAAAGAACACGAAACAGCCGGCGACTCCACATCCACATGGATGCCGTGTAGTCGCTCGATCCGGTGAAGGCAAGGTGTTAGCCGCGCGCGAGCGATGCGGTTTGACTCGGGTCGAGCATTCTAGTTTTGTGCCGCATACCGATACTGGAGCCATGACGACTCGCCGCAACCCTACTCGCGCAGCTACACCCACGCCGGTGCGGACGGCGCACCGCTTGCTCGCGTTGCTTGCGTGCGTAGCCCTGCTCGCCGCATGTGGCCCAACCGATCGCCGCGACGAGGCGAATCCGACCGCGACGATTTCGCCGTCGCCGACACCGACGCCCACCCCGACCCCGACGGCGTCGGCGAGTCCGAACGCCACCACCACCCCACAAGTTCGCCAGGCGTTCGTCCGCGTGGTCGGCTCCGCCGGTACGCCGTTCGTCGGCCAGATCATCGATGGTTCGGGGAGCCGTTCGGTCGACGGCATCGTACCCGAGGACTTCGTGCTCGCCACCCCGCGCAGCTTCATCAGCGCCAGCTTTTCGAAGACCGAGGCGGGGCTCGGGACGATTACCGCGCAGATTTTCGTCGACGGGGTTCTGGCGGCGGAGCAGTCGACCGCGACGAACTTTGGCTCGGTGACGGCCAACGCGACCCTGCCCTGATCGAGCGCCCTGCGCGCACCATTCCGTCCGAAGTCCATCTCCGGCAGCTTGCGCGACGTTGCGACCCGCGCCGTCCGCTTGCTCCCGATACAGCGGCCGCTGTAGACCAAAGCATGCCGGGAGGTGCCTGCGTGTCGACAATGCCACCAAAACCAATCGCCAGCGTCATTGTGATCGCCGCAGTGCTGCTACTCGCCGCGGCACCACCTGCGGCGCGTGCGCAAACGCCGGGTACGCAGCTCACCCAACGGATCGAAGTTGGGCAGTTTCACCTGAGGAGTGGGCGCTGGCAGGAGGCCGCTGCCGTGTTCGCGCCGCTCGCCGAGAGCCCCGACGCCAATGCTGGCGTCTTTCGCGGTCTGGGCGAAGCCTACCTGAACATGGGTCGCCGCGACGACGCGATCCGTGCCCTCGAGGAAGCGCAGCGCCGCAGTCCCGACGGCGATGCGCGATTGCTGCTGGTCAACCTCTACGGCGAGAACCGCGAGGGCTGGCCGCGTGCGATCGAGTTACTGCAACAACATGCCGCCGCCGTTCCCAGCGACGTCGAACACCAGCGCCGGCTCGCCGAACTGCTGGTGTACGAAAATCGGGTCGACGAGGCGGTGCCGGTGCTGAGCGCCGTGGTTGCCGCGCGCCCCGAGGACGCGCAGGCGCTCTTGCTCTACGGCCGTACCTTGGCGTGGACGGGCGAGTTCGCCAGCGCCGCTCCGGTCTTCGATCGCGCCCTCGCGGCCGGCGGCGCGCTGCAGCCCGATGACGGAAAGCTGGTGGCTCAGGCGCAGGAAGCCGTCGGCAATAGCCAACGCGCCAACGATCTCTACCGCATCTTCCTGCAGACCAAGCCGAACAACACCACCGCGCTCGCCGGCCAGGCGCGGACCGCGCTCGCACTGCAGCGTCCCGACGAGGCGCGCGGCGCCATCGACCGCCTGCGCACGGCGGCGCAACAGGATCCCGAACTCGAACTCACCGTAGCGCGTCTCGACGCCGAAGCTGGTAGGCGCGAGCAGGCGCTGCCGGTTTTCGAACGCGCGCTCGCAGGGAACCCGTCTCCCGCCCTGGCGCAGGAGTATGCCGACATGCTTGCTGCGGTCGGTCGCAACGAGGAGGCGGTGGAGATCATCTCGCGCTTCCCGGACACCAGCGCGACCGGCGCCACCAAGCGCCTGCGCATCCTCGCCGCCGCGCCGTCGCAGCAGCAAGAGGCGCGCACGCTCGCCCTCGATCTGCTCCGCAAGTCGCCAAGCCCTGAGGCGATCCGGATCGCACGCGAGCTGGTACTCACGACTCCGGACCGAGACTCGTCGTTCGCACTCGTCGACGCAGTCGCCCGTCACTATCCCCGCGATCGCGCGGTGCAGAACAAACTCGCTTCGATGCTGCTCGCCCGTGGTGAGACCAAGCGCGCCGAGGGCGTGTTGGCGCGCCTGCAAGCCGGAGCACCGAACGATGCGAACGCGCTCGCCAGCCTGGTCGCGACCCAACTCGACAACGGCAATGCCGCCGCAGCGAAGGCATCTCTCGACGCGGCCGGGCCGCTGGTCGACGACGACGCGCGCCTCCTCAGCATGCGTGCCGGCCTCCACTTCGGCGCTGGTGATCTCGCCGCGGCACGCGCCGACTACCAGGCCGCGCTCGATCGGAGTCCGCGTCTAACCGAGGCACGTATCGGCCTTGCGGAGATCGCCCTCGCCCAGGGGAACGGCGCCGAAGCCGAGCGCCTGCTAGATGCGGCGCCGCCGCTTCCTCAGCGAGCGGTCGCCGATCTACGCCGCCGCATGGAAATGCAGGCCAATCTCGAACGCTACCTGGCGCAGCCGGACGGCGCTCGCGGTGCCGAACTCGAACCACTGTTGCGTGCCGCACTGAAGGACCAGCCGGACCGAGTCGATTATCGCCTGGCGCTGGCGCAGATCCTCGAAAACGATGGACGCAGTCGCGAGGCACTCGCCCAGTACGGCTCGTTGCAGAAAGCCGCCCCGCCGTTACGAGAAGCCTACCTCGCCCCGGTGCGGATTCACCTCTCCCTGGGGGAGCACGCCGAGGCCGAGACCGCCTTCGGGCAGTTTCAAAGCCGCTTCCCTGGCGAGGAAGATATCGCCCAGGCGCGGCTGTTCGCGGGGCAGGGCGAGCAGCGCAAGCGCGCCGGTGACTTCGCCGGCGCGCTCGACTCCTATCGCAAGGCGCTCGAACTCGCGCCGCGCAACGTCGACATCTGGAACGGAGTCGCCGGCGTGCACTTCGCCGCGGGCGACGCTGCAGCGGCGCTCGACGCGTTCGAGAATGCGGTGGCGGCCGACCCTACCGATCGCGCTGCCCAACGCGGCCGGGTCGACGCGCTCGCTTCCCTGGCCGGCGCCGCGCTCGAGCGTGGCGACCGCAGCGGTGCCGAAAGCTATCTGCAGCGCGCGCTTGCCGCGAGCGGCTCCGACCCGGTTGCCCTCGAGCGCACCGCGCGGCTCGCGATCGCCGCGCGCGACTGGAACCTCGCGCGCAGCGCCGCCGGGCGGCTCCCCGACAGTTCCGCGGCGCGCGAGTTGCTGGCGCTCATCGAAGTCGAAGCCGACCTGGCGACGGATCTGAGCGATCCACAGAGCCTGCCCCCGGAGCAACTCCTCGCGCTCGCGCGCCGCGGCCTCGCGGTTCACCCGGAGCGCTCCGAGTTGCTGTTGTATGAGGCGCAGGCACTCGAGCGACTCGGCGAACAGGAGGCGGCGAGTGTCGCGTTCCGCAAGGCCGCGGAAAAGGGTGCGACGTCGACAGATGCCTATGCCGGACAGGTGCGGACCCTCGTTGCACTCGGCCGCATGCGCGAGGCGCGACAGGTATTCGCTGCGGTGCAGGCGCGCGATCCACAGGCTGCCGCCGGTACCGAGCTGTCCCTGCTGCTCGCCGAGGCGAATATTCTCAAGGCCGAAGGCCGCTCGGGCGATGCGCTCGCCGCAGTCGAAAGAGCGCGTGCGGTCGATCCCGAGAACGGCGGGGTTCTCGCCACGCTCGGTGGCCTCTACACGGAAACCGGCGATCTCGCGCGCGCCATCGAGGCCTACCGTGCGGCACTCGCCGTTCGTCCCCAGGATCCCGACCTCTACCTCGGACTCGCCGGCGCCTACTTCGCCGGGCGCCAATTGCACGACGCGCTCGCTGCCTTTGATGAGGCTCTGCGGATCGCACCTGGCAATTCGCGGGCGATCATCGGCCGCACCGACGTGCTCGCCGGGCTCGCCGCAGACGCGCTGCAGCGCGGCGACCACGACGAAGCGATGGCGCATGCACGTGACTCGTTGCGAGGGAGTGAAGGAGTCGTGCCGGCGCTCGAACGAACGATCGAGACCGCGCTACGCATCGGCGCCTACGACGTTGCCGACCAAGGTGTGCGGCAGCTGCCGCTCGGCGCCCGTGCCGATCAACTTGCTCGCCTCGTTGCGGTCGAACGCTCGCTCGCTTCGGTCAGGGCCGATCCCGACGCGGTCGGTGCGGACGAACTCGCGCTCATCGACGAGGCGCTGCGCGAGCAGCCGGATCGAGCCGACCTGCTGCTGATTCGTGCCCAGGCGCTCGAACGTAGCGGCGATGCCGAGGGGGCCCTGCTCGCCTTCCGTCGCGTGGCCCAGTTGCCTGCCCCGCCCGCCGAAGCCTACGCCGGGCAGGTGCGCGTGCTCGCCGCATTGGGACGGACCCGCGAGGCGGTGGCCGCGCTCGCGGCGATTCGCAGCAGCGATCCCGCAGCCGCGAACGCTGCGGAAACGGTCCTCCTCCTCGCCGAAGCCGAGGCCGCCAAACGCGCCGGGCGCACGCGCGAGGCGTTCGCCGCGGCAGAACGAGCCCTTGCGCTCGAGCCAACGAACGTCGACGTGCGGCTGACGATCGCGGGAATCTACGCTGCGGCCGGGCACCACGACGAGGCCATTGCCGCCTACCAATCGGTGCTGAAAGACCGCCCCGGAGACATCGTTGCGATGCAGGGGCTTGCCGGAGCGGCTTATGCCAGCGGCGATCTCGCCAGGGCGGGCATGCTCTACGATGAGCTGCTCGGGCTCGACCCCACCAACCGCGACGTGCGCGCGAGCCGGGTCTCGCTGTGGGTTGCCGAGGCTGGGGGACTGTTGGCGGCGAACCGCGTCGCGCCTGCCGAGCAACTCCTGGAGCGGGCTCTGCAGGTCGATCCGGGCAACCGCGATGCGCTCGCGATGCAGCTGCAGATCGTCGCCGGTCGCGAAGATTGGCAGACGGCCCGTGGGATCATCGCAGGCGTGTCCGACCCGGCATGGCAGAGCGCCTTGCAAGACTGGCTCGCGGTCGAAGAGGGTGTTGCCCGCTGGCGTGCGGACCGCACGGTGATGCCCGCGTCGGCGGTACTGCGCCTCGTCGACCAGGGATTGCGCACCAATCCCGAACGTGTCGATCTGCGCTTGCTGCGCGCCCAGGTATTGGAGGAAAGCGGTGAGCGCGAAGCAGCGCTCGGCGCTTATCGCGAGTTGGCGCGCCGTGAGGATGCGCCGGTAGAGGCGATCACCGGCCAGGTGCGGATGCTCACGGCGCTCGAGCGCTTTGCCGAAGCCGAGGCGCTCGTCGACCGGCTGGTGACGCTGCGCCCCGAGGCGGCCAATAGCGAACGCGCCAAGCTCTATCAGGCGCGTGCCGGTGCGTTGAAGGATCTCGGCCAGCACGCTGCAGCGTTCGCCTCGGCACGCGACGCGCTCGCGCTCGCGCCCGGCGACCCCGATACCCTGACGCTGCTCGGCTGGATCTACCTCGAGACCGGCCAGCCTGCCGATGCGGCGGCGAGCTTTGCTGCCGCGCTCGACCGTCGGCCGCGCGACCTCACCGCACTCGAAGGGCTCGCCTCCGCTCAGGAAGCACTCGGCGATTGGCAGGCCGCGGAGCGCATCTACCTCGAGATCGCGTCGCTTCCCGAGGGTGCGTACCCGCCCGCCGCGCGGGCGCGCATCGAGCAGCGGCGGGTGATGGCACAGGTCGCGGCGCTACGCGCCGAAGGGCGCCTGAGTGCGGCGGTCGACCTGCTCGAGATCGTTCGCAAGCGCGACCCGCGCGATCCGGACGTCTGGGCCGCCCTCAGCGAGGTGCGCAACGAGATGGGCCAGGGGAGCCTGGCGCTGACGTATGCCGATCAAGGGTTACAGCTGGCGCCGCAGTCGGAGCGGCTGCACATGGCGCGGATCCGTGCGCTCGGCCGACTGGGTCGTCACGACGAGGCCCGCGCGGCACTGCACGAGGCACAGGGGCAGGTGAGCAGCACGGAGCTGGCTCGCGTCGGCAACGAAATCGAAAGGGCGCGCGCCCGCGCCGAGCGCGAGCGGTTCATGCGCGACGGACGTCTCGACCTCGCGTATCTCGCCCTGGCCGAGGAGTACCAACTAGCGCCCAACGACGCCGACGTGTTGCGCGCTATCGGCTACTTGTTTCTCGAGACCGAGCAGTACCCGGAGTCGCGGCAATTCTTCGAGCGTGCCGTGCGCGTGGAGCCGCAAGACGCAGCTGGGCAACTCGGCCTCGCCTACGCGCTGCGCGGCGCCGGCGAACCGGGCCTTGCGATCGCGCGTATCGAGAGCGTGATGCAGGCGCGCCCGAGCGCCGATGCGGCGCTCGCCCTGGCCGAACTCTACCACGAGCAGGGCCGCGATGGTCAGTCGGCCGAGATGCTCGCGTACGCCAAACGCCTCGGCGGCGAGCCGCGCCGCGTGCTGCCACCGCTGCGCATCGACCAGGCGCGCGCCGTCGCTCCCGACCTGCGGGCCGAGCGCGCTTCGGTGCTGCCACCCCTGATGCTGCCGCAAGGGGTCATGCGCGCCGTGCCCGATCGCCCGCCCGCAGTGCCTGTCTACGAAGAGGCGCCCTATCCCTCGCGGCGCTCGGGTTGGCGCGACGGCAAGACCGGCGCAGCGGCTGAAGTGGCGATGCTCGCCTTCGCCGACACCGCCGTCGTCAACGACGCCGCGCCGCCCGAGGCTTGGGCGTTCGCCGGTCCGGCACTCGACTCCATGCGCCGCAGCATCAGCGCTGCGGACGACGGTGCGCGAGGCAGCGAGCCCGAGATGTTGGCGCAGGCGCTGCCGAGCTTCGATCGGGTCATGGAGGATGTGCGCGGCGGCGCCCCGCGCGGCAATACCGTGCCGCGGCCGGCGCCGGTTCATGAGCCGGTGCCGGTGCGGCAGCTGTCCGAGGAAGCGGGTGCGCCGATCCGCGAGGAACATTTCCCGGTACGCGAGGAGCGCTATCCGTCGCCCCGTGGTGTCACCGGCACCGTCGAAGACTACATTCCGACCGCTCCGCAACCGTACGCGGTGGACAGCACGCTGCCCCCGCGACCGCAGCCCGGCGCCGCGCCGTCGCGGTTCGAAGAGCGTTACCGCTACTACGAAT
>Ga0163153_10000665_pt1 | contig 58668 bp, 56 predicted proteins | sample OliLakLV19MP6IB1_FD_148629 | JGI IMG/M metagenome (GOLD analysis project Ga0163153, IMG submission 148629) | Freshwater microbial mat bacterial communities from Lake Vanda, McMurdo Dry Valleys, Antarctica - Oligotrophic Lake LV.19.MP6.IB-1 | ecosystem: Environmental > Aquatic > Freshwater >... | reverse complement strand
CAACCGGCACCATACGGTGGAGCAGCAGTTATGCCGCTGGCTGCTGTTGACCCTGGATCGAAGCCCCTCGAGTGAATTGACCATGACCCAGGAACTGGTTGCCAACATGCTCGGCGTGCGCCGGGAAGGCATTACGCAGGCCGCCGGGAAATTGCAGGAAGCCGGCATTATCCGCCACCGCCGCGGCCACATCGCAGTGATCGAGCGCGCCGGCCTGGAAGCGCGTGCTTGCGAGTGCTACGCCGTGGTCAGGAAGGAATTGAGCCGCCTGCTGACCGATGTGAGGCCGTTTCAGGACGCCATCCGGCCTGACGGCAAGGCCGGGGTCGGGACACCCGCCTCATGGCGGGCGGATCGCTGAGCGGCGGCAAGCGCGGCTGCTTTCGTCTCTTCCCGAAGCGCTGCCCTGGATCCGGTCGTTGCGCGGAGCGGTGGACGGAACCCTGCTGTGTGCGCCAAACAACATGGGTGTAGACTCCCCCAGCCTCTCGCCTGAGTTCCTGCGTCGGGCCCATGGCCTGGCCGGACGAAACCGGACCCGTTTTGCCGGCCTTGTTTTTCAACGGCCAGATTTTTAACGCCCAGACGAAGTGATCGCGATGTCTGCTCTCGTCAGCACGAGGCAGAACCAGCTTCGCATGACGAAGTCCGGACGCGTGACAGCCTGCTTCGCCAATGATCGCCTGCCGTACGTCGAGGATCGTTTATGACCGCCCGGAAAAAAGTCACCCCTAAGAAAACACCGCCGGCGTCGGCTGCCAGAGTAGCCGCAGAGCAGACGCCGGCTGCAATTTCCGTTGCGCCGGATGTCGGTGACTTTCCCATCGTCGGCCTCGGCGCCTCGGCGGGAGGCCTGGCGGCGTTCGAAGCTTTTTTTTCGGCGTTGCCGGACCGCAGCGGAATGGCTTTTATCGTGGTGCAACACCTGGCACCGGACCATAAAAGCATGCTCAGCGAACTGATCCAGCGCTACACCCGGATGCAGGTGTTCGAAGCCGAGGACGGGATGGTGGTCGAACCCGATTGCACTTATATCATCCCGCCCAATCATGACATGGCGTTCCTGCACGGCGCCTTGCAGTTGCTGGCACCGGCCGCGCCGCGCGGCCACCGCCTGCCGATCGACTTTTTTTTCCGCTCGCTGGCCGAGGATCAGCGCCAGCGGGCCATCGGCATCGTGCTCTCCGGCACCGGCAGCGACGGCACCCAGGGTGTTCGCGCGATCAAGGCCGAGGGCGGCATGGTGATGGCGCAGAGCTTCGAATCCACCGAATACGACAGCATGCCGCGCAGCGCCGTTGCCAACAGCGCAGTCGACTTTTTGCTGCCGCCGGGCGAAATGCCGGCGCAACTGCTTGCCTATGTCGGCCACGCGTTCGGCAAGGGCAAGTTGGCCATTTCATCCCCCGGCCTCAGGGTCGACGACGTGTTGGGAAAGATTTTCGTATTGCTGCGGATGCAGACCGGCCACGATTTTTTCTGCTACAAGCAGAACACCATCAATCGCCGCATCGAGCGGCGCATGGCAGTCCAGCAGATTCAAACCTTAGACGACTATGTGCAGTATTTGCAGAAGAATCCGTCCGAGGTGGATGCGCTGTTTCGCGATTTGCTGATCGGTGTCACCCAGTTCTTCCGCGATGCGGAACAGTTCAAGGCACTGGACGAAGAGGCCATTGTCCGCCTGATGTCGAACAAGCCCGCGGGCGAGTCGATACGGGTATGGGTCCCGGCCTGCTCCACCGGCGAGGAGGCCTATTCCATCGCCATACTGCTGCAGGAGCGCATGGAGGCGCTCAAGACCAGATTCACGCTCCAGGTGTTTGCCACCGACATCGACAGCGAGGCCATCGAAAAGGCCCGCGTGGGCATCTACCCCGCCAGTATCGCCGCCGATGTCTCGAGCGAGCGGATGGCGCGTTTTTTTGTCGAAGAACCCGGGGGCGGCTTTTTTCGCATCAGCAAGATTATCCGCGACATTCTGGTTTTTTCCGGGCAGAACGTGATCAAGGATCCGCCATTCTCCAAGCTCGACCTGATCAGTTGCCGCAACCTGCTGATCTATATGGGCCCGGAACTGCAGCAGAAACTGATTCCATTGTTCCACTATGCGCTGAATCCGGGAGGGGTCCTGTTTCTGGGCAACTCCGAGTCCGTCGGCGAATATAGACAACTCTTTGCCGCGCTCAATCGCACCGCTAAGCTGTATCAGCGCAAGGACGATGGCAGCCCGCAATCCATGCCCCGGGAACGGTTTGTTCCGCAGGTGAGGAGAGGCGGAGATGCCGCGCGTGCGGTCGACAAAGTTGCGGGCGATGCCAGTGCCCAGTTCCGCCAGATTGCCGAACGGACATTACTGCAGCAGTACGCGCCGGCCGGTGCGCTGGTCAACGACCGTGGCGATATCCTTTACCTGCATGGACGCACCGGCCAGTATCTGGAGCTGGCACCGGGCGAGGCCGGCATGAACATCCTGAAAATGGCCCGCCAGGGACTGCGCCTCGGCTTGACCTCGGCCTTGCGCAAAGCGGTGACGAATCGGGAACCGGTGTTCCATGGCGGTCTTCGCGTCAAGACCAACGGCGATTTCACCGGCGTAAATCTCATTGTCCGCACCGCCACGTCCGACACGGCCGAGTCGCCGCTGTTCCTGGTCGTTCTGGAACCCGCGCCGGAGGCGCCCGAAGAACAGAAAGGGGCGGCCGGGGGAGAGCCAAAGGCCTCCGGCGTGGACGAGGGCGCAAAAGAAATCGATGCGCGGGTAGCGGCGCTGACGCAGGAATTGCGCGACAAGGAGGAATACCTCCAGACGACCACCGAGGAACTGGAGACTTCCAACGAAGAACTCAAATCCTCGAATGAGGAAATGCAGTCGATCAACGAGGAAATGCAGTCCACCAACGAGGAACTGGAAACCTCCAAGGAGGAACTGCAGTCGGTCAACGAGGAGCTGGCCACGGTCAACGCGGAATTGCAGACCAAGGTGAGCGAACTATCACATGTCAACAACGACATGAACAATCTGCTCGCCGGCACCGGCGTGGGGACGATTTTCGTCGATCACCAACTGCTCATCCAGCGCTTCACGCCCGCCGTCGTCCAGGTGATCAATCTCATCGCGACCGATATCGGGCGCCCGGTGGGGCACATCGCCTCCAACCTGCCGGACTACAATCGCCTGGTGGAGGACGTGCAGGAAGTGATCGATACGCTGGTCCCCAAGGATGTCGAGGTGCGCAGTGCGCTGGACAAGTGGTTCGTCCTGCGCATCCGCCCCTATCGCACGCTGGACCATGTAATCAGCGGCGCGGTCATCACCTTTTTCGACATTACGGAAATGAAAAAGGCGCGCGAGATGCTGCAGGAATCCGAAATCCTGCGTCGCCTGGCCGTCGTGGTGACCGACTCGCGCGACGCCATCCTGGTGCAGGATCTGGCCGGCAGGATACTGTCCTGGAATCCGGGCGCGACGAGGATGTACGGCTGGAGCGAGGCCGAGGCACTGACAATGAACATCCGCGAGCTGATCCCGAAGGCGGGGCGGGTCGAAGCGTTGTCCGTCATCGAGCAACTGAGCCAGGCCAAGGTTCTGCAGCCCTACCGCCTGGAGCGGATCGCCAGGGACGGCCGGATCGTGCGCGTGTCACTGATCGCTACCGCACTGGTCGATGCGTCCGGGGCAGTGTATGCCATAGCCACTACGGAACGGGCGGACCTTTGAAGATCAAGATTGCCGCCGGGAACGATGCGACGAACGATGCGACGCCCGATGCGGTGAGCGATGCGGCCGCCGGCCAGATGGCGGCGTTGCGCCGGCAGGCGGAGAAGATGGCCCGGCATGCGCAGGGCAGGGTGCTGGAAAACCCGGATTCCCTTGCGCCGGTCGATGCGCGACGCGTGCTCCACGATCTGCAGGTGCACCAGATCGAACTGGAATTGCAGAACGAGGAACTGCGCCGTATACAGGCTGAACTGGAGGCCTCTCGCGCACGCTACTTCGACCTGTACGATCTGGCGCCCGTGAGCTACTTCACACTGGACGAAAGCGGACTGATCCTCGAAGCGAATCTCACCGGCGCGTCGCTGCTTGGAGTCGCGCGTGCCGCCGTGGTGGGACAACCCTTGAGCCGTTTTGTCGTCGGTGAGGATGCGGACGCCTACTACCTGTATCACAAGCAGCTCTTCAGGACAGGCATGTCGATGGCGATCGAACTGCGCCTGTTGCGAAACAACGGCACGCCGTTCACCGCGTGGATAGAGGCAACGGTTGCGACCGCCGCCGACGGCGTCCGCACCAGCCGCCAAGTGATAAGCGACATCACCGAACGCAAGGCGATCCAGGAAGAATTGCGTCGCAGCCAGATTCTGTTGCAGACCGCCGGCAAGATGGCGCAGGTTGGCGGCTGGGCCCTCGGATTGCCGCACAACGACCTGATGTGGTCGGATGAGATATGCGCGATGCTGGATTTTCCCAACGGGACCGCCCCGCCTTTGGCCGAAGCCCTTTCCCTTTATCCGCCTCGATCGTATGAAATCATCTCCGGCGCACTGAAAACCTGCGCCCGTGAGGGCACGCCTTTCGATTGCGAACTGGAAATTCTGACCGCCAGGGGCCGCCGCCTCCATGTCCGTGCCATCGGCCAGGCGATACGGGATGGCGCCGGCAACATCACCGGGATAGAAGGCGCGTTTCAGGACATCACCGGGCGCAAAAGCTCCGAGCGGGCGCACGCCTCGCTCGAGGCGCAGTTGCGGGAATCGCAGAAAATGGAAGCGATTGGAACCCTGGCGGGAGGCATCGCCCATGATTTCAATAATATCCTCGGGACGATTCTGGGCAATGCCCAACTCGCCCGCCAGGATGCCAGCGCGAATTGGCAGGCGCTGATAAGCCTGGGAGAGATTCAGAAAGCCGCGAACCGCGCCAAGGATCTGGTGCAGCAGATCCTTTCCTTCAGCCGCCGCCAGCCAACCTCGCTCCGCGTGACATCGCTGACTTCGATCATGGAGGAATCCGCGGGTCTGTTGCGCGCTGCGCTGCCCGCCGGGGTGCGCATCGAGTGCCGCAGCGCCGCCAATACGCCGTCCATCCTGGCCGATCCGACACAGGTGCAGCAGGTGCTGCTGAATCTGGGCACCAACGCCGCGCACGCGATGGAAGGCCGGTCCGGCAGCATCGACATACGGGCGGAGGGCATCACGCTGGACGAGGCCTCCGCGCAACTGGATTTCAACCTGCGTCCGGGCAGCTACGCGCGCGTCGTGGTCAGCGACACGGGACACGGCATGGACGAAGCAACCCGGCTGCGGATTTTCGAACCGTTCTTCACCACCAAACCGCCAGGCAAGGGCACGGGGCTGGGCCTGTCGGTGGCGCACGGGATCATGCAGTCGCACGACGGGGCGATTGTCGCGCACAGCGAACCCGGAAAGGGCAGCCGGTTCGAGCTGTATTTTCCGCGCGCGAGTGAGGCTGCGGCTGCCCTGGGCACGACCGAGAAGGCGGGCCCGGCCAGCGAAGGGCGCGGGCAGCAGATCCTCTACATCGACGACGACGAAGCGCAGGTGTTCATGTTGAAACGGATGCTGGAGCGCTGGGGCTACCGGGTCAGCGCTTATCTGGAGCAACGCGAGGCGCTCGCCGTGCTGCTCGCCGGCGCGCACTTCGACCTGGTGGTGACTGATTTCAACATGCCCGGCATGTCCGGGCTGGAAATCGCGCGGACGATTCGCGATGCCAGGCCGGGATTGCCGGTGATCGTGGTCTCGGGCTATATCACCGATGAATTGCGCACCGAGGCGGCCGCGGCGGGGGTGCGCGAACTGATTGCCAAACCTCACGAAGTGGAAGAGCTGCGCGACGTGGTGCAGCGCCTCATTCCTCCGCCGAAGTCGTAAGCGGCACGTCGCCCGGAGCGCAAAGCGCTTTCCGGTTGACCAAGCTCCCTGGTAAACCCGGTAACGCTTTCCACGCGGCGGCAGTCCTGCGTGGCTGCCGGGGATTTCCTTGAACCGACACGCGTTGTGCGGGCGCCTGCCGGCTGCGGTTGCGTTCGAATTCGCCCGAGGGCCGGCTTATGTGTGCCAACCCACAGAAGTTACGTGCCCCGGCGTATACCTTCAACGCCGTGACCGTTGGCCTTCAACGAAACGATGCCCGGGCCCACGGTCCGGGAGTCAATGGCGATTTAATCAGATTCAGGAGTAAACGATGAAGAATGCATCCAAAGGAAGTTTGCTGTTCATAGCTGCCTTGATGTTGGGCATCGCCGGTTGCGCGAGCACGGGTCAAGGCGAAAAAACCAGCACGGGTCAAGGCGAAAAAACCGGGGTGTACGTCGATGACTCCTGGATCACGACCAAAGTGAAGTCGGAACTGGTGGCCGAGGACGAAACCAAAGCCCGCAATATCAAGGTCAATACCATGAAAGGCGTCGTCACGCTGACCGGAACGGCCGAGACCTGGCAGGAGTCCTACAAGGCCGCCGATCTTGCACGTGGCGTAAAAGGTGTGACGTCCGTCGAGAACGACATCCGCGTTCAGTAGGGCGCGCCGGGCGAATCGCTGCAGTCGCGAATGAAGGAGAAATGAAATGGGCAAGTATTTACTGGGATGGGTGCTCGGCGTGCCGGTGGTGATACTGGTGATCATTTATCTCATCATGAACTAGGGCGCCTTGCAGTCCGCTGTTCAGGGCAACGCTATTCCGATCAACGCTATTCCGATCAACGGGAACGGCCGATATTCGTCAGCCTGTTAGATCTAAGGAGACAGAAATGGAAACAACCGGGAATCTCAGGCCAGGCAACACCGACGGCAGCCACAGTCCGATTCCAACTGGCACAGAGGCGCGTGCCGGTGTGCATAACGCCATCGACAAGGTTTCGGACGCGGCACGCCCGATGGTCGACAGGATCGCGTCCGGCGCCCACCAGACCGTGGACAAACTCGCCGGCGTGGCTGCGCAGGCGGCGGATACCCTGGGCGTGAAGGGAGAGCAACTGAAAAATATGCAGGCGCAGGCGATGGAGCAGTGCCGCGGTTACGTGCGCGAGAATCCGGTGGCGTCACTGGGTATCGCGATTGCCGCCGGCTTTCTCCTGAGCCGTCTGCTGAGTTCCCGCTAGGTCGGCCAGGGACATGGCATCCGTCGACGGTGTGGGCCTCGAGGACCAGCCTTCTGCGGTCGGCGGCGGCAGCCCGGAGGATTCCGGGTTGATCGATCAGGCCAGGTCGCTGTGGTACGAACTGCGCGGGCTGGTGCACGACGGGTTGACGCTGGCGGCGCTCGAAACCAGACAGGCCGGCAGAGGCCTGGTCACCATGGTCATCGCCGGAGTAGGGATTGCGATACTGGTGGTCAGCGCCTGGCTCGGACTCCTGGGTGCCGCAGTGCTGGGACTGATAGGGTTCGGCGTCAATGCGGGCATCGCGATGCTGCTTGCGGTCGCCGCCAATCTGGTGCTCGCGGTAGTTCTCTATCAGGTGATCCGGCGGCAAAGCCGGCATCTGCATTTTTCCGCGACCCTGCGCAGTCTTCGGCCGGCGATGAAGCTCCATGCTTCGGACAGGCCGTGATGCCTGAACCCATGAAACAGCGACTTCGGCCTGCACCGCTTGCGGTTCTGGTCGTGCAGGCGGAAACGGAGGTCATGCTACATCGGCGGCGGGTCGCAGCCCGCGTTTCCACGATCGGGCAGGAACTGCGAACACAGTTGACGTCTCCGGCCATGTTTCTGCTGGCGGGAAGCCTGGGTTTCGCCGCCGGAATTTTCACGAGGCCCCGGGCCGCCATGCCGGACATCAAGACCCCGCCAGACGCCCCGCCGAGCAGGCCCTTGGCGACGCTGCTCAGCCTGCTTGGCGTTGTCCGAACCCTGGCGAACATTCTTCCTTCGAGTGCGCCGGGCGCCTCCGTTCCATCGGCAACCGGGACGACGATCAAACCATTCTAGAAATTCACGCAGGATCGCCCGCCGCCGCCGCTCCCTTAGGCCGGCGCGCCCCTTAACCTGGCTTTCGCCCGAACGGAATGCCGAGATAGGAGCCGTAGGCCGCGACTCTGTTGTAGTTCCCGAATTTCGGAAAATGGACCGCGTTCAGTTTGACGCGTCCGGTGTCGTAGGTAATCACCGGAACCATGCCGACAAAGCTCGTGCCCTGGTTGTAAGTCTTGCTGTTCATGAGGGCGACGGCGGCGCCGATACGCCAATGCTCACCCATCTTGAACTGGTAGCCCAGCCCGATAAACGCCGCTACGCTACTGCCCGAGTCCTCGTACGCTCCCACCTCCACAAAGGTGACACCGCGCGGGGTTTTGCGCAGCTCGTAGTGCAGCCCCAGCCCGGGATTGAATTCGTTGTCCAGGCCCATTTCATGCACCATCTCGCGATCCGGGTGGTAGGCGAGCCCGTACACATTGATATTGAGCGCCTCGCGATTGAACCTGGGATGATCCGATAGGACCTGCCCGGCGCGCTCGAAGTTACGCGCGCCCGCGCTACTACCCTGTCCGCCGGAAAGTTCGGCGGCCGGCTAATTCGAAAAGGGAACGATCGCCGGACGGCGACGGACGCCGACGGCGATCACATCATGAAATTACGGAGTAGGAAGCTGAACTCTGGCTGGATGCTGGCGCCAGGGCCCGCTGCTGCCGGTTACGCTGGCGCCGCCAGGTAGGGAAACAACGGCCTCAGGCGGTTTTCGAGGCCCGGTCCAAGGCGTGATCGAAACGGGAGGCGATCACAGAGCGGGAGAATGGAAATCGATCGCGACAGTGAGGCGTCGCTATCGCGATTGCGGCAGATCCTCGAGATGGATGGCGCCGTACACGTTGTTGGCACCCAGATGCCAGTCGAGGAGGACCGCAATCTCGGTGTCTTCGGTACCTGTGCTGCCGCCGGCCTGGGTCGCTTGGGAACTGGAGTGATCCGCGACCCGGTCCATGCCGCGCGCCTCAACGGACTGTCCGGCTCCCGCCCTTGCGTCCGTGCCGCCGCCCCGGGCAGCTACCGGGAGCAATCTGGCCGGAGCAACGGTGGTGACCGGTCCGCCGCCTGGAACGGATATCAAGGCGGCAATGCCGGCGGCGCAGAACATCATGAGCGCTACCCCTGCGGCCCCCTTCAATGCGACCGCCTTCAACGAACGGCGGGATTTTCTGTGGTCAGTTCGCATAGCCTGTCCCCCCCATCAATGTGCATGTGCATTGAACGTCGGATTTTCTGTCGCTCCGGAAGGAAAGACCGGCCCCGGCGGGTCCGGATTTGCCCGCACAAGATTTGCCCGCACAAGGTGAACCCGCGAGGATTCGTGGTGCCAAAAATGGCAGGAAGAGCAGGCAAGCCGCGTAAGTACCCGGACATCACAGTCACTCCCCTTGAGGCTGAATACCGGCAGGGCGTCACGTCTCAAGTGTTACGCAACCGCCAGTGAGCCAATCTACCCCGCGTGAGCGGTGCTGCATGTGCGTTACCGTACATACGACGAAATTCCCGCCTGTTACAACGGAGTCGCCCTGTGGGAATCTGGCGGGGACGCTGGCGGGGATGCTGGCGAAGATGCTGGCGGTAATGAAAACGCCTGTTCGGGATACGCCGCGCGAGCGGCTCCAACAGGCCTCAGGAAAGCGTCAGGCCGGTAGCGGGTTTGATCCCTGCCGTAGCCGTCTGGCCGCAGTAAAAAATTGGCGAGTTCATCAAGTTCTGTGTGGCAACCGCGGGAGTAAATCAAGATGCAGAGCGTAGTGCATCCCGTCCGTCAGGGCGCGGATCTGGAGTCGGTCATCAGCACTATCGAGCTTGCCTGGCGCACATCACGGCCCCCCGATCACGAAGCCGAGAACCGGGCCCTGGTGGCGCTGGCGCAGGAGATAGCCGGTTCGCCGGAAGGCATCCTCCAGCAACTCGTTGAGAGGACGCTCGAGTTGTGCAAGGCCGACTCCGCCGGCATCAGCATTGCTGAGGAGGAGAACGGCCAGCAGATTTTTCGCTCGCATGCCATTGCCGGGCGCCATGCCTCCCGCCGCCTGGGCACCATGCCGCGCCATTTCAGCCCTTGCGGGACTGTCATCGACCGCAACGCGCTGATGCTGTTTTCACATCCCGGGCGTCACTTCGCTTACCTGAAAGACGTAAGCCCGCCGATCGTCGAAACGCTGTTGTGCCCGTTCTCCATCGACGGAGAGCTGATCGGTACCATCTGGGTGATGGCGAACGATGATCAGCGCAAGTTCGAGTCCGAAGATGCGCGCGTGCTCAGGAACCTCGCGAAGTTCGCCGCGGCGGCTTGCCAGATGAAACTCTCTGCGGAGGCCGTCCAGCAAGCCGACCGCCGCAAGGATGATTTTCTGGCCGTGCTTGCCCACGAACTGCGCAATCCGCTGGCGCCCATGCAAAATGCCGTTCAGTACCTGCGCAATCGCGGACTGGCGCAACCGGATGAACGCAGGGCCATCGACGTTCTTGGACGCCAGGTGCACTCCATGACCCGCATGATCGACGATTTGCTGGACATCTCCCGAATAACCCGCGACAAGCTGGAGTTGCGCACGCAGCGCATCCAGCTCGAGACGGTCGTCAATCACGCCCTGGAGACGGCCCGTCCGCTCATCGATGCATGCGGCCACGCGCTCGCCGTGACATTGCCAGCCGAGCCGGTCTGGTTCGAAGGCGACTTGACCCGCCTCGCCCAGGTCATTGCCAACCTGCTGAACAACGCCGCGAAGTACACCAAAGACAGCGGCCGCATCGAACTGGACGCCGCGGAACAGGAAGGCGAAATCACGATCCGGGTGCGGGACAACGGTCTCGGCATCGCCGGGGAGATGCTGGCGCGCATTTTCGACCCGTTTTCACAGGTGGACAGTTCCCTGGAACGCTCGCGCGGCGGACTCGGGATCGGATTGGCGCTGGTCAAGCGCCTGGTGCAGATGCATGGAGGCACGGTCGAGGCGAACAGCATCGGCCTGGAGCAGGGCAGCGAGTTCATCGTACGCATTCCGTCAACCGGTCGCCCCGGCGTACCGCTGGAAACAGAGCGGGCGGATCGGGATGCGCGTTACCCCGCAGTGTCCCAGGACCTGCGCATCCTGGTCGTCGATGACAACCGGGACTCGGCCAACAGCCTGGCCATGCTCTTGCGCCTGCAAGGTTACGAGACCCTCACCGCCTACGACGGCCCGTCCGCCTTGCAGGTGGTCGCCGATACCCGTCCGCAGGTCGTATTCCAGGACCTCGGCATGCCTGGCATGAGTGGCTATGACGTCGCCCGGCAACTGAGCCAGGAGCCTTCCACCCGGGCCACGGTGCTGTTCGCGTTGAGCGGATACGGAACGGCGGAAGACAAGCAGCGTTCCCGCGAAGCCGGGTTCCATGATCACCTGGTCAAGCCGGTCGACCTGGAACTCCTGCAGGGACTTCTGAAATCCGTGCAGCCGCACGGCTAGCCTGCGTGGAACTGGCTCGCCAGGAATTTTATTGCCAGGAACTTGCTCGCCAGGAACTGGCTCACCAAGAACATGCTCACCAGGAACATGTTCAATCATAGCGAAAGGAATCGGGAATGAATCGAAATCGTCATGCCAGCCTGCTTGCCAACCCTTTCCAGGTCTGGACCGGCCTGGCCTTCAGCTCGGCGCAGATGATGGCGACTTCCGCCGAGGTGGTCGGCATGCGTGTCCAACGCATGCTGCTTGCCGGTGTCCGTCCTGGAACAAGCGATCGGGCCGAAATGGGTTTGATGGGCCGCGAGAAAGTTCAGGCCGCCGCTGAATCCGTGCAGGCAATGGCACAAGGCGTATTTGCTCTGAACCAGCAGCTCTTCGCCATGGCGACCAGGCAACTGTTCGCGGGACTGCCCATGATGTTCTCGCTGGCGACGAGCTTTGCTCCGTCCCGGTTCGCCGCCGGGCAGGCTCGCGTCGTCCGGGCGGCAATGGCGAATTCGAATGCGGCAACAGCGAGAATCTCGACCGCGGTCCCGCGCATCGCCGGCAAAGCGCTCAAGCCCATCCATTCCCGGGCTGCCGCCAATCGGCGACGGCTTGCGAAACGCTAGTGTTGGCAAGAAGCAAACCTTGGAGCCGCTAAGTACGAGGCCCTGCACTGGAGTGTAGGCAGGCTCCGGCGCTTCGCCGATCCGTGAACCTGCCTTTGACGAAATCCCGCGTTCCGAGCAATCTATCGCCGGGCGGCGGCCATGCCGACACGCCTTCATGGTTTTCTGCCGAATGGATTCGTACCGGGACCGCACATGCACATGACAGCCGCCGCAGACATTGCCCCGCGCAAGCGAATTGCCCTGGTTGCGCACGACAACAAGAAACAGGATTTGCTCGAATGGGCGCTCTATAACCGCGAGATGCTGGCGCGGCACGAACTCTGTGCAACCGGCAGCGGTGAAAATCAGGTTTATCGATGATGAAGTTCGAGGAGATTGAGTAAATGAAAGTGTTCATTACCGGAGGCGGGGGATTTCTGGGTTACAGGCTTGCGCTCCGGCTGCTGGAGCGAGGCACCCTGGCCGGACCCGATGGCAAGCCTTCTGCCATTTCACAGATCAAGCTGTTCGATGCGGCTTTCCCGCCGAATCCGGATCCGCGCCTCGTGTACGTGAAAGGCGACATCGCGGAACTGGACGTGGTCGAAGCCGCCCTGGATGGCGACACCGCTTCGGTTTTCCATCTGGCGGCCGTAGTCAGCGCGCATGCGGAAGCCGAGTTTGACGTGGGTTATCGCGTCAATCTCGATGGAACCCGGAATCTGCTGGAGGCTTGCCGCGATCTCGACGCGCCGCCGCGTCTGGTGTTCGCCAGTTCGCTGGCCGTGTTCGGCGGCAAGCTTCCAGCAGTCGTGGACGATTCCATCACGCCGACGCCGCAGACTTCCTATGGCACGCAAAAAGTCATGGGCGAATACCTGGTCAACGACTACACGCGCAAGGGCATGATCGACGGCCGCAGCCTGCGGCTGCCGACCATCGTCGTTCGGCCCGGCAAGCCGAACCTCGCATCGACATCTTTTGCGAGCGGCATGTTCAGGGAGCCGCTCAACGGCCTGGTCTGCGAAGTGCCGGTGGAGGACTCGATCGAAATGTGGATACTTTCCCCCGGCAAGGTGCTTGACGATTTCGTGCATGCGCACGATCTTTCGGCGACAGCCTGGGGGGCGGATCGCGCCATTACCCTTCCCGGGATTACCTTCTTGGTGAAGGAGGGCGTCGAAGCCCTGCGCCGCATCGCCGGCGATGAAGTCGCGAAACGCGTTGTGTTCAAGCCGGTGGAGCGGATCAACAACATGGTCAGGACTTTCCCGGCGCGTTTCAAGGCCGACCGGGGGCTGGCGATGGGTTTCAAGGCAGACACCGACATCGGCGGCATCATCCAGGACTACATCGCCGGCGAAGGCATAAAACTTTGACGCCGAATTGCCGGACAACCCGATGACGCTCTTTCTGGTTCGATTGGCGAACATCGTTTACGCTACGCTGTTCGCCGGCGGGATGTTCATCCTCTGAGGCGGCTACGATCCGGCGGCATTGTCGCGTTCGACCTGGGTGGAGAAGCAGCACAATGCGATTCGCGCACTCAATGTCCTCATGCCTGTCCGGGGCGCAATCACAATTCTTCCTCACAGACCGCCGCTATCGCCCATATGTGCGGTTTCGAACAGAGCGGGCAGTGGCGCTCGTGGCAGACTGCCAAACGACGTTAGACAACACGATGCGGGGCTCTTTCGGGCGACGAGACCTGCCCGGATTCGTCTGCCCTGAACAAAAAATACGCTCATCGAGTTTCTTTTCTAGGACGCCGCCGTCGACTTCATGCTGGCTCGGAGATCGCTGACCGGGTCAACTGATTAGAGGATCTAGCACATGCGTAAAACTCCCAAAGAAAAAATTTCCTCCGATCATGGTCGCTTCCAGAAATGCCTCACCGGCATCAAAGGATTTGACGAAATTACAGAAGGCGGATTGCCGAGAAATAGAATCACTCTATTGTGTGGCAGTACCGGCACTGGAAAAACCCTTCTGGGCGTTGATTTTTTGATCAATGGTGCGGTCAAGTACGACGAGTTCGGCGTCTTCCTGTCATTCGAAGAGACAGAAGATGAACTTTATAAAGACGTGGCTTCTCTCAGTTTTGATCTGCAAAAACTTGTTACGCAAAAAAAGATTGTGCTCGACTATGTCCTCCTGGAGCGCAGAGACATTCAAGAGGAAGGCGAATTTAATCTTGAAGGAATATTCGTTCGTCTGGAACTGGCTATTGATTCCATTGGCGCCAAACGCGTCGTTCTGGATTCCATTGAATCGCTCTTTGCCGGTGTCACGGATGCCGGAATTCTTCGCCTGGAGATAAAAAGACTGTTCCGATGGCTCAAGGACAAGCAAGTTACGGCACTCATTACGGGCGAGCTGAGACAAGGCTCTTATACTCGTCATGGCCTGGAAGAATACATTTCCGACTGCATCATTCTCGTGGACAACAGGGTCAGGGAACAAATTTCCACCCGTAGAATACGTGTCATCAAGTATCGCGGTTCAAATCACGGCACAAACGAATATCCTTTCGTCATTGACAAGGACGGGCTTTCTGTCATTCCCATTACTTCTGCGGGTCTCGATCAACCGGGCACCTCCGAGAGGGTTCCGACAGGAATTGCATCGTTGGACAAATTGTTCCAGGGAGGGGGCTATACCAGGGGCAGCACGGTTCTCGTTTCGGGTACCGCAGGCACCGGAAAAACAAGCCTCGGAACGGCATTCGCTGTGCAGTCTTGTAAACGTGGAGAACGGTGTCTTTTCCTGTCTTATGAGGAATCGTCGGGGCAACTCGTGCAAAACATGAGTTCGATTGGATTCGATTTAGAACCGTTGGTGAAAAAAGGGCTTTTGAAGTTTGTGTCTACCCGGCCTTCCTTTTTTGGTTTGGAGACGCATTTGCTCGATTTATACAAGATGCTGGCAGAGTTCAACCCCAAGGCGGTCGTCATCGATCCCCTGACCAGTCTTATTGGCCAGGGTAATCAGCTTGAAGTTCAATCGATGCTGACCCGCATGATCGATGCTTTGAAATCCAGGGGCATAACCAGCTTTTTTACCAGCCTGGTTTCTTCAAGTGCGCAAAATGACACGAGCGGAGAAATCGGTGTCTCGTCCTTGATTGACACCTGGATCGTGGTCAGGGAATTGGAAGAGAACGAGGGTAGAAGACGCATTCGCGGAATTTATATCGTCAAGTCTCGCGGCATGGGCCACTCCAGCGACGTCCACAAACTGGTAATGAGTGATGACGGATTGAAGTTGGTCGCAATGGATTCTGATGCGACCGCAGGGCCCCGTCAGAAACAGAAGGTCGGGAAAAATATTGCTTCGAATAGAAATTAATCGAAACAAATTGAGAGTTGATGGGAAGATGGCTTAGGTTATGGGTACATTACCTCCGAGCTACATTGTCGGCATTGGCGGATCGGCTGGAGCCCTTGATGCCTATAAGGCGCTCCTGCAGCGCCTGCCGCCAGATACCGGGATGGCCTTTGTCGTTATTTCCCATATTCACCCCGCCGCCAATAGCGAGTTAGCTCAAATACTGTCGCGTCAAACGACAATGTCCGTATTGCTGGCTGTCACGGCGATGCCGATCCAGGCGAATCATATCTACGTGATTCCGGCGAACGCGGATCTTAAGATTGAAAACCATACCTTCAAGGTCGTCACCCCGCGCTCCAGGAGAAATGCGCAGATAGATCTATTCTTTATTTCCCTGGCAGAGGCTATGGGAGCGCTTGCCATCGGCATTGTCCTCTCTGGGTATGCTGGCGACGGTACTGAGGGATGCAGGTGCATCAAGGCAAAAGGAGGAACAACCTTTGCCCAGGACATGTCAGCCGAAATAGGCGACATGTCTCGCAGTGCTCAGGCTTCAGGCTATGTCGATTTTGTTCTGCCACCGGAAAAAATGGCGGATGCGCTTGCCAGGATCAGTGTGCAATTCGTTCAAGTTGAGTGAGTCCCCCCACGGGGGTTTCGTCCTCATCGATAGGGCGCTGGTCGGCATAGCCCGAAGTACCCGGAAAGCTCATGGTTTCCCATACCGGATGCAGGAGGTCACTCCATCGAGCAATGCGCGGGCGCTGGCATCGAAGCCTGCATCGTCTAGCCAAGCGGCCTTCAGGGGCGTCCCATCCGCCAGGCCGGGATAGTTGTTCCGCGTAGAACGCAGGTAAGCCGCGTCGTAGTGGGTCGCCAGCAGATCGCCGACCAGAACCTCCCATTCAGCCGCATCGATCTGCGCGATCCAGCGCTCGACGGTGGCTTTCGAATGCAGTGCGGCCAGCCGCGATAGCCTCGTCTTCAGCCATCCCGGTTCGGCCAGGAAATGCCGGTATTCGGCGATGAGGAAGCGCACCCGCTCGGCCACCGGCACCTCGATGCGCAGGCAATTCGATGCGCGCATGCATTCCAGCAGGGGTTCCGGCACTCGCAGCGCGCCGATCCTCTTGCTTTCCGCTTCCACGAATAGCGGGCGCGCTGTGTCGAAATTCCGTAGCGCGCTCCAGATCAGGCTTTCGAACATTCTCTGGGAAGGCTGTGGATCGCCCGGCAGGTCGCCCAGCACGGAGCCGCGATGTTTTGCAAGCTGTTCGAGATCGAGCCCCTGGGCGCCGTACGAAACCAGCTTTTGCAGCAAACGGCTTTTGCCGCTGCCTGTCGGCCCGCAGATCACCCGATAGTCGAATTTCGAGGGCAGCAGTTCGAGTTGCGAAATGACCGCGCGCCGGTAGCTCTGGTAGCCGCCTTGCAGTGCCGCCGCATCCCAGCCGATTTCGCGCAGCACGTGGACCATCGACCCCGAGCGCTTGCCGCCGCGCCAGCAATAAACCAGCGGCTTCCAGCGCTGGTCGCGCGAGGCGAAGTGCGTCTCCACGTGCCGTGCCACGTTCTTCGCAACCAGCGCTGCGCCGATCTTGCGGGCGTCGAACGGCGAACCCTGCTTGTAGACCGTGCCGACCCGGGCGCGCTCTTCGTCGTCGAGCACCGGGCAGTTCAGCGCGCCGGGAACATGATCGAGCGCGAACTCAGCAGGCGAGCGGACGTCGACGACTTCGTCGAAGTCGTCGATTCGTGCCATGTCGACGCTGCTTTCGTACCTCACTGATGAAGTACCGGAATGGAGAGTGCGGTATTCTAAGCGACCCGACCCTGCAACGATCGCCCAGATGAACGCACCCGCGGAACGTCCCATCCGTCTTACCGAGTTCAGCCACGGCGGAGGCTGCGGCTGCAAGATCGCGCCTGCCGTGCTTTCCGAGATTCTGGCAAAGACGCCGCTGCGCACCCTGCCCAGGGATTTGCTGGTCGGCATCGAGACCAGCGACGATGCGGCGGTCTATCGCCTCAACGACCAGCAGGCCATCGTGGCGACGACCGATTTTTTCACGCCCATCGTCGACGACCCCACCGACTTCGGCCGTATTGCCGCGACCAACGCCATTTCCGATGTGTACGCCATGGGCGCCCAGCCTATTTTCGCTCTGGCAGTGGTCGCCATGCCGCTGGAGAAACTTCCCGTCGACGTCATCCGGGCGATCCTCGCCGGCGGCGAATCGGTTTGCGCCGCGGCGGGCATTCCCATAGCGGGCGGACATTCCATCGATACGCTGGAGCCGGTCTATGGCCTGGTGGTGCTGGGGATCGTGCATCCGGACAAGGTCAAGCGCAACAGCGGCGCACGGGCGGGCGATGTGCTGATCCTTGGCAAGCCGCTGGGTGTCGGCATTCTGTCCGCCGCACTCAAGAAAGGGAAACTGTCGGCGGCAGGATACCGGCAGATGCTGGATACGACGACGCAGCTCAATACGCCCGGCCTCAGGCTGGCCGATGTGCCGGGCGTGCACGCGATGACCGATGTCACCGGATTCGGTCTCGGTGGCCACCTGCTGGAGATCTGCCGCGGCTCGCGGCTCGGTGCAAGCGTGAGCTTCGAAGCTTTGCCCATATTGTCCGAAGCACTCGAATGGGCCAGGCAGGGCACGGCCACGGGTGCATCGGGCCGCAACTGGTCGGGTTACGGCGGCGAGGTGATATTGCCGGCAGACTTCGCGGGGTGGAAGCGCAATCTGGTCACCGATCCGCAAACATCGGGGGGATTGCTGGTGGCTTGCGCGCCCGAGGCAGCGGACGATGTGCTGCGCGTGTTCCGGGAACAAGGATTCATGCACGCTACGCGCATCGGCGACATGCGCCAGGGCGAAAGCGTGCTGACGGTCACCTGAGCCGGATAACGCCGCCGCGCCGGATTGATGCAATTCATTCAAGGAATGAAGAAAAGGAGTGAAGAAATGGCCGGCCTGACATTGGAGATCGTGAAACCGCTGCTGGACCGGGCGATCGCGAAGGCGAAGCAGGACTTCAACCGCCCGATCTGCGTGGCGATCTGCGGTCCCCAGGGATTTCTCATTGCCTTCCTGCGCATGGAGGGCGCGCCGGTGCGTAGCATCCAGATATCGCAGGGCAAGGCTTATACCGCCGCCCGCATGGGGGTCAGCACCGAAGCGTTCCTCGCACGCATCAGGAAAGAGGAAATCGAGATCAGCTATTTCTGCGATCCCTTGCTGACCGCGCTGCCGGGCGGCAGCGTTCTCAGGGACGAGACGGGAGCGATGATCGGCGCCATCGGCGTGAGCGGGTTGACCTCAGCGGAAGACCAGCAGATTACGGATGCCATCGCTGAAGTCGTGAAGTCCGGCAATGCTGCCTTCCCGACTGCGCTGCCTACCGGGCTTCGCCCATAAATCATGAGACTGGCGCTTGAATCATGAGACTGGCGCTTAAATCATGAGACTGGCGCTCGCACTGGCCGCTTCGCTGCTAGCCGGAACGGCGAACGCCCAGTGGGACCAGGCGATCAGCGACAAGGATTTGCTCGATCCCTGGGTGCAGGCGGCCACCGTGCTGCAGGGTCTGCCGGCCGCTGGCCCGTCGGCCGCAGCGACGCGCGAAATCCTCGCCAGTCTCGAAGCCGAACTTTCCAGCTTGCGCACCGAACTCGAGAACACCGCGATCAGCATCGTCGCACGGCCCGAGTTCGCTTATGACGCCGCGCAGCGTTCTTTCGAACTTTCCCAACACATCGGCAAAGTGGTATCGGGACTGGGTGCGCTGTTCGACGCCTTTCATATCAGTGAACGTCCGGATGCGAAAGCGGTGCAGGATTCGCTCGATAATCTGAAGAAGATTCTGGCTGGAAGGACGCGATTCGAGCGCGACATCCTCACCACCGTGGGGACCGGTTCGAAAAACGCGATCCAGGCGCTCGCTGCACGATGGTGGACGGCGGCGGACAGGGTGAACGACGTTGCGCAAGCAACCCGGGCGCTGCGCGACCGCCTGCACTAGCGATGCCGGCCGAAGGTCCAGTTTCGTTGCCGAAGGACCGTGCCGTTGTCCACAAACGTTTCGAAATCGGCGCCGCTGTCGCCATTGCCATTGCCGTCGCGGTGGCGGCGGGATCCTGGCTGCATCTGTCCTACGTACCCAATACCGGCAACAACATCTACGACGACGAGGCGGCATTCAAGGCCTACGTTGCCAGCCTTGGACTGGCCTCCGGGTCGATCGAGGCAGCCAGAAACAGGCTGATGCTGGAGGGTTTCCGCTGCGAGTTGTTTGCGGACGGAGGCGCGAGCTGCGAACGATTTGCGCAGGGATCGAACTGTGGCGAACGCCAGTTCGTGGATCTGACCGTTCCCGGGCCCACCGGCTCAACTCATGCTGTATCAACCCGTTTCGGCCTGGTATGTCGATGACGCTTACTCGATTTTCACGCCCGACCGCTTCACCACTTTCGACCAGCGCGCGATTTCCGTGCGGATGAATCTGTTCATCGCCTCCGGCGTGCCGGCGCGCACCTCGGTCCCCTGTGCCGCGAGTTGCGCCTTGATGGCCGGCAGGGCGAGGATGCGCCGCAGTTCGGCATTGAGCTTGTTCACGATAGCCGCCGGCGTGTCCGCCGGCGCCAGCACGCCCTGCCAGGATCCGGTTTCGAATCCCGGCAGCGTTTCCGCCACGGTGGGAATGTCCGGCGCGGCCGGCGTGCGTCGCGCGGACGACACGGCGAGCGCACGCAGTCTGCCGCCTTTGACATGCGGATACACGGGAAGCATGCCGTTGACCAGCACGTCCGAGTGTCCGGCGATCGAATCGGTGATCGCCTGTCCGCCGCCTTTGTAATGGATGTAGGTCCACTGGATACCCGAGCGCAGGGCGAAGTCGATGCCGGCCAGGTGCGGCGCGCTGCCTGCGCCGGCAGTCGCGAAGTTTAACTTCCCGGGGCTTTCTTTCGCGAGGGCGATGAGTTCCTGCAGGGTTTTCGCGGCGATCCTGGGATGCACGGCAAATACGTGCGGCGAATAGCTGATCATGGTGACGGGCGCGAAATCCCTCGCCGGGTCGAAGGCAAGGTCGTGATAAACGCTCGGACTGATGCATAGGGCCCCTATGTCCATCAGCAGCAAGGTATAGCCGTCGGGCGCGGACCTGGCGACCATTGCGGCACCGATATTGCCATTCGCGCCGGCGCGGTTTTCCACGATGACGGGCTGGCCCCAGGCTTCGTGCAGTTTCTGGCCCAGCGCGCGCGCCAGAACATCGGAAGTGCCGCCGGCCGGGAAGGGCACGATGACGCGAATGGGTTTGGCCGGCCAGGTCTGCGCGGAGGCGCCGGTGCCCGACAGTCCCAATCCTGCCAGAGCGGCTGTCAGCATGATTCGCAGGATGACGCGAAAAATCGTGGTTGCCGGACCTGTTGCAGGGAGTGACATGACAAACGCACCGGGGAGGAAGTGGCGCCATTGTATAGTCGCCCGGGGCAGTTCCAGCACCGGCGAGTCACCAATGCCACGCGCGCTTTCAATTCGATTGCGCACAGTTCAAGCGCTGGTTTCCCGCCCGCTGGTTCCCGCCGCGAATGAAATCCAGGTGCGGCGCGAACCTTCATCCCGCCGTCCGGTCCATCCTTGCAGACACACTTGCTGATTCCGGTAACAGGCGCGCTGGTGCGCGGACCGGTTGCGGGCTGGAGAATTTCAAATGCGAACCCTCACCGCCACTTTTCTTGCGAGCCTGCTTGCGCTGGCAGGCTGTGGCGAAAAATCGACCCTGCCGATCAAGGCAGGCATGGGGCCAGATCCGCAGTTGCCGGCGCCCAAGCACGCCATGCTGCCCACGGTGCACATTGCGCCGGCCAAAGGCTGGGCGCCGGGGGAGACACCCACCGCCGCGGCGGGACTGACTGCCGGTGCGTTCGCCAGTGGACTCGATCACCCGCGCTGGCTCTACGTGCTGCCCAATGGCGATGTTCTGGTTGCCGAGACCAATTCCCCACCCAAGCCCGACGACGGCAAGGGCATCAAGGGCTGGGTGATGAAAAAAATCATGGCACGCGCCGGCGCCGGCGTGCCGAGCGCGAACCGCATCACCTTGCTGCGCGATGCGGATGGCGATGGCGTCGCGGAGACGCGATCGATATTCCTGGAGCACCTTAACTCTCCATTCGGCATGGTCCTGGTCGGGGACAGGCTTTACGTCGCCAACACTGACGCGGTGGTGCAATTTGCGTACAAGAGCGGCGAAACGCGGCTCACTGGTTCCGGAACGAAGGTGGCGGAGCTGCCGGCGGGAACGCGGAATCATCACTGGACCAAGAATGTCATCGCCGGCCGGGATGGCAGGCACCTGTACGTGACCGTGGGCTCGAACAGCAACGTGGCGGAGAACGGCATGGACCAGGAAGCGCAGCGCGCCGCCATCCTCGAGATCGATATAGCCAGGCGGACGTCGCGGATCTTTGCCTCCGGATTGCGCAACCCCAACGGCCTCGACTGGCAACCGCAGAGCGGCGTGCTCTGGACCACCGTCAACGAACGCGATGAGATCGGCGGCGACCTGGTTCCCGACTACATGACTTCCGTGAAAGACGGCGGCTTCTACGGCTGGCCCTACAGTTATTTCGGCCAGCATGTCGACGAGCGCGTGCAACCGCCGCGTCCCGATCTGGTGGCCGCCGCAATCAAGCCGGACTATGCGCTGGGATCGCACGCCGGTTCGCTCGGGTTGGCTTTCTATCGTGGCAAGCTGCTGCCGGCGAAGTACCTGAACGGCGCATTCGTCGGCCAGCACGGCTCCTGGAACCGCAAGCCGCGCAGCGGCTACAAGGTCATCTTCGTTCCGTTTACGGATGGCCGGCCCGCAGGCGAGGCGGAGGATGTGCTGACGGACTTCGTGGATGCGGACGGCAAGGCGCGCGGGCGTCCCGTGGGGGTGGCCATCGACAAGGCAGGCGCGCTACTGGTTGCCGACGATGTCGGCAATGTGGTCTGGCGGGTCACGCCCACGCTACTTGCAAATCGCTAGCCGGAACGCCAGCTTGAAACCTTGCTGTCGACAGGAGCAGACATGCTGAAATGGGCGGCGATATTCTTCGTGATTTCCCTGATTGCCGGGTTCTTCGGCTTCACCAACGTCGCCTCGGGCGCGAAGGGCATCGCCAAGGTGCTGTTCTTCATCGCGCTGGCGATTTTCCTGATCGTGCTGGTGTTCGGCGTGATACTGGGAGTGCTGGTGTTCTGAAGATCGGCCGTATCAGGTTTTTTTCGAGAGGCGTGTGCCGGTGCGCTTCTCCGGCTTCGGGTACTGCACCAGCTTGGTGATGTGGCGTTCGAATGCATCGCGGGGGCTGAGCAGGCGCGCCTGGCGTGCCGAGACCAGCGGATAGTGGCGCACCGCCGCGAGCCTGTCGTGCGCCTCCCAGCATTGCGCCTCGCTCGTTACCCATAGTTGCGGATCCAGGCGCCGCAGGTCGTAAGCGCCGGAGTAACTGCGCAACGTCTTCATGTGCCGCTTGTTGGAGTATTCGTGCAGGTATGAGATGGCGAGTTCGCGCAAGCTGCGATAGACGGGATCGCGGTAGCGCAGCGCGACACCGTTGGTCTTGGAGATCGCGCCCCAATGACCGCCAACGCGGAACAGGGCGATGACGTGCGGGTAGTCGCTCAGGTCGCAGTCAAGGTGCATCACCAGCGGCGGTGCGCCGTTGACCCAGAGCGCACAGGCCGCGAAAAAAGCCCCTTCGATGCAATGCGAACGCCGCTGCTTCATGACCTCGCGCACCGAGAGCACGGTTTCGCCGCCCAATTCATGGTTGACGGTCATGCCATTGAGGTAAGCCTGGATTTTCTGCGGGGTGTCGAGCCGTTTAAGGGTCGCGAATTCGCGCAGTGCAAGGCCCAGATCCTCGCGTCGGGCAAAGCGCCTCAAGGCCATGTTTTTCATGCTCCGAGTATGCCGCAGAATCGATCCCGGCTCCATATCGCCTGACCGATTCCGGACTGGCCGCTGGTTTGGGTCCTTCAGACATTTCTGTGGGTTGCGAACGCTTCGACAATGCCACATTCACCGCCAGGGACGCCAGGACAAAGGCAATGGCGTGAGGGCGAGTCCTGAATCAGGGTAGCGGGCCAGTCGCAACGCAGATACTTGTACGGGATTTGGACACCCACCTGATCCTTGCATTCAGGCTTTCCCTTGCGTCCCTGGCGTCCCTTGCGGTTAACGCCTGGCCGTAAAGGTTTGGCGACGAGTGCTTTCGCCAGGCGATCAATCCTTCAACGCCCCCGGGCGCCGATTGCCCATGCCAATGTCCGAACATTCGAATTTCATGGGCTTGCTTGCGGGTTGGACCGGCGCATCGCAAAATCAGTCGACGGCGGTAAGATAGGTGGGCGGCAGCAGCTCGTCGCCCCGGGGCTCCGATGGCAAGGAACCGGGAATGACGCGGATTGTGAACTGGAGGTCTCATGAAAGACATCCCGATGTATCACGAAGGTTCCCGGCAGTTGCAGGACAGTTTTTCGTCGCGCAAACTCGCCGACCGGCTGGTGGAAGTTCTGGCGAGAAACGCGTTTACCGACGACGACCGCAAGTTCATCGACAGCCGCCCGCTGTTTTTCCTGTCCACCGCGGATGCCGAAGGCCGGCCCGACTGTTCCTACAAGGGCGGATTACCCGGCTTCGTGCGCGCCATCGATCCGCATACGCTGGTATTTCCGAGCTACGACGGTAATGGCATGTTCAAGAGCCTGGGCAATGTCCTGGTCAACCCTTATGTCGGCCTGCTGTTCATCGATTTCGAAAGTCCGAAGCGGTTGCGCGTGAACGGCAGGGCGGCACTGGACCGGAATGATCCGCTGCTAGGCGAATTTGCCGGCGCGCAACTCATGGTGCGCGTGCGGGCCGAAGCCATTTTTCCCAACTGCCCGCGTTACATCCACAAGATGCAGATCGTCGAGCAATCTCCCTACTCGCCGTGCGAGGGGCATATCCCGCCAGTTCCCAAGTGGAAGCAATTCCCGGAATTCCGCGATGTCCTGCCGCCCGGAGATCCGGCCGCCGCACGCCCGCCTGACTGAGTAAATGGTCGCCGTGCAGCTTGTCGGGTGGGCGGCCGCTTGCTGTAACGTGCCATAAAAAATCGCTGTTCCCGCCAATGCCCAAATTCGCCACCAGACAACTGCCGTCCGCGCCCGATGTCGTCGCACCCGATGGATCGGATGTCCGGGTCCTCCTGCGCACCGCCAACGGCAGCATGGCGCATTTCGAACTCGCCGCGGGACGCGCCTCCGATCCGATCCGCCATCGCACGGTGGAAGAGATCTGGTACGTGCTGTCGGGCAGCGGGGAGATGTGGCGCAGGCAGGACCAGAGGGAGGAAGTCGTTGCGCTGGTGCCCGGCACCTGTGTGACGATCCCGCTCGGGACCCATTTCCAGTTCCGCGCGGCTGGCACCGAATCGTTGAGCGCGATCGGAGTCACGATGCCGCCCTGGCCGGGGGACGATGAAGCCATTCCGGTGCCGGGCAAGTGGCCGCCCGCCGGGGACAAAAAATAACGGGAACCGCGCGGTTCCCGTTATTTCCCAGGTTGGAGGGCCGAGGTACGCCCGACTTCGCTGGATACCGGGCTTTGCCCATAAGGTTCGAGTAAAAGCCTTTAACTTTCCCCTTTTACCTTTTCTCTCTATCTCTGTGGTGCTGCGCTAGCAGCAACGGCTGACCTTGCTCCACTTCTCGTCCTGCCGCAGGCGGAAATACTGCGCCCGCGTCAGCGGCTGCTGATCCGGGTGCGATTGCGTGTGGTGTGCGAGATAGCGCTCGTAGGCGTCGTCGCCCGTCACCTCCCGCAGGTAGCTCCATGCGCGTTTCAGTTTGGTAGTGATCATCGTGGGCCTATGCGTGGGAAGCGCCAATCGCGAGTTGCGGATTCGTCTTGATGTAACCCGATTCGGAAAGCGGCAGCACGGATTTTCCGGAACGAATCCGGAACGTCATGCGCAGCATGTCGAAGATCACCACCCACAGCATGATGGCGAAAAACAGCGCAAGCGCGGCATCGATGCGGAAGGCAACAACCTGCGCCCAGGTTTCCGCGATTTTTTCTGCGGGAATCGAGCCATCGGCGATCTTTCCGGCCAGGAAGTTGGCGCCCGACCAGAAACCGATTTCCGGATTCGGACTGAAGACCTTGGTGACGGCCGCGGTCGTGCAGATCACCGCCAGCCAGGCCAGGGGAAGGCCTGTCACCCATGCGTACTTCAGTTTGCCCATCTTGATGATGATGCCCGTCGCCACGCTCAGGGCGATGCCCGCGAGGAGCTGATTGGAGATGCCGAACAGCGGCCACAGGAAACGGATGCCGCCCTTGGGGTCGGTCACGCCCTGCCAGAGGAAATAGCCCCAGGCAGCAACGAAGATCAGGCTGGCCAGAACCGTCATGGGATAGGAGGACACGTTCCCGAACGGCTTCCAGACGTGCTTGCCCAGGTCCTGCAGCATGAAGCGGCCGACACGCGTACCGGCGTCGAGCGTGGTCAGGATGAACAGTACTTCGAACATGATCGCGAAGTGATACCAGAATTTCATCAGGCCGCCGCCGAAGGTCTCGCTGAAGATGCTCGCCATGCCGACCGCAAGGGAAGGCGCGCCGCCGGTGCGGGCGAACAGCGAGGGCAGTCCCATCTCGACCGCGAGGGCCTTCATCTGTTCGACCGTCAGGTGATACTGCGGACCCCATGAGGAAATGACGGCGACGGTGTCCTCGGCGCTTTTGCCGAGGTCGATGTTGATCGCGAAAAAAATACCGGGATCGAGTATCGTCGCCGCGATCACGGCCATGATGGCAACGAAGGATTCCAGCGCCATCGAGCCGTAGCCGATCATGCGGATTTCACGCTCGTTGGAAAGAAGTTTGGGCGTGGTGCCGGACGCGACCAGCGAGTGAAAGCCGGAAATCGCGCCGCAGGCGATGGTGATGAACACGAAGGGGAACAGGTCGCCCTTGAAGATCGGGCCCATGCCGGTGAAGGCGAATTCGGTCATGGCGGGCATCTTTACTTCCGGCGTCAGGATGACGATGGCCACCGCGAGCATGAAAACCACGCCGAGCTTGAGGAACGTGGAAAGGTAATCGCGGGGCGCCAGCAGCAGCCAGACCGGCAGCGCCGCCGCGGCGAAACCATAGATCATGACGAACCAGGCGCTTTGCTTTGCATCCCAGTCGAACAGGCTGCGCAAGGCTTCGTTCTGGTCGACCCAGTGCCCGCCGACCACGCAGAGCAGCAGCAGCGCTATGCCGATGACCGTGCCTTCGAGCACGCGGCCAGGCCGGATTCCGCGCATGTAGAGGCCTATGAGCATCGCAACGGGAATGGTGCCGACCACGGTGGCGGTCGCCCAGGGATCGTGCGCCATGGCCTTGACGATGACCAGGCCCAGAACGGCGATCAGGATGACTATGATCATCATGGTGCCGATCAGCGCCGCCCAGCCGCCGACCGGGCCCAGTTCGTCGCGCGCCATCTGCCCGAGGCTGCGCCCATCGCGCCGGGTGGAGCAGAACATGATCACCATGTCCTGCACGCAGCCGCCGAGCACCGCGCCGACCAGGATCCAGATGGTGCCGGGCAGGTAGCCGAACTGCATCGCCAGGGTCGGTCCGATCAGCGGTCCGGGTCCGGCAATCGCGGCGAAGTGGTGGCCGAACACCACCCATTTGTTGGTGGGAATGAAGTCGCGGCCGTTGTTGAATCTTTCCGCCGGTGTGGCGCGGGTCTCGTCGAGCACCAGTACCTTGGCGCCGATCCAGGCGCTGTAGAAGCGGTAGGCGACCAGGTAAGTGCATGCGGCCGCAACGACGAACCAGATGGCATTGATGGATTCGCCGCGATGGATGGCGATGCCGCCGATCGTGGATGCGCCGAGGATGGCGATGCCAGCCCAGACCAGCTTCGCCAGAATGGTTTTCGGCATGATGCTTGCGGTCATGGTTTCTCCCCCCGTTTTTTGTGACTCATGCATTTTTTTAGTGTCTCGCGGCGCGGCCGACCGGTGCGGCGACGCTGACGTGTAGCAATTCCGGCAATCATAGCAGCAACACTTCGAACTAAGGATCGTGCGCCGCAGCGAAATGGGGCATCCGCCCCGGGGCCGTCAATCCCGCGATGGTACAATTCGCCGCTTTATTGCACCGCCCACTCCAACTCCCCAATCCCATGTTTCCCGCCAGCCAGACCATCCAGGAATTCGATCCCGACCTGTGGCAAGCCATGGAAGCCGAACGCGGCCGCCAGGAAGACCACATCGAGCTCATTGCATCCGAGAACCACACCAGCCCGCGCGTGCTCCAGGCCCAGGGTTCGGTGCTCACCAACAAATACGCGGAAGGCTATCCCGGCAAACGTTATTACGGCGGCTGCGAATTCGTGGACGTGGCCGAGCAACTCGCGATCGACCGGGCCAAGGCTCTGTTCAAGGCCGACATGGCGAACGTGCAACCCCACTCCGGTTCGCAGGCCAACCAGGCCGTGTACGCCGCGGCGCTGAAAGCCGGTGACACCATCCTCGGCCTGTCGCTGTCAAGCGGCGGCCATCTGACGCACGGCTCGCCGGTCAACCTGTCGGGCAAACTGTACAACGCGATCTCCTACGGGCTGAACGACAAGGAGGAAGTGGATTACGACCAGGCGGCGAAACTCGCAAAGGAGCACAAGCCGAAGATGATCGTCGCCGGCGCATCGGCTTATGCGCTGACCTTCGACTGGAAGCGCTTCCGTGAAATCGCCGACTCGGTCGGCGCCTACCTGCTCGTGGACATGGCCCACTACGCCGGACTGATCGCCGCGGGCATCTATCCCAGCCCGGTGGGCATCGCCGACTTCGTGACGACCACCACGCACAAGACGCTGCGCGGACCGCGCGGCGGCATCATTTTCGCGAAGGCCGAATACGAGAAAATCATCAACTCGGCGATTTTCCCCGGCATCCAGGGCGGGCCGCTGATGCACGTGATCGCCGCCAAGGCCGTTGCGCTGAAGGAGGCGATGACGCCCGAGTTCCGCGATTACCAGAAGCAGGTTCTGGCGAACGCGCGCAGGATGGCCACTACTTTGCAGTCGCGCGGCGTGCGCGTCGTTTCTGGCCGCACCGACTGCCACATGTTCCTGATTGACCTGCGTGCCAAGAAAATTACCGGCAAGGATGCGGAAGCCGCACTGGGCCGCGCGCATATCACGGTCAACAAGAACGCCATTCCGAACGACCCCGAAAAGCCCTTCGTGACCAGCGGCGTGCGCCTCGGTTCTCCTGCGATGACCACCCGCGGATTCAGGGAAGCCGAGACCGAAACGCTCGCCAACCTGATTGCCGACGTGCTCGATGCACCGAACGACGAGGCAAGCATTGCCAAAGCGAGGGGATCGGTCACGGAGTTGTGCAGGAAGTTTCCGGTTTACGCGAAATGAACTGCAGGGGCGAGGGGCGAGGGACGAGGGGCGAGGGGGAAATAAAAAATCCTTCCCGCTTTTTGCCTTTGGGTTTCCCTCGTCCCTCGTCCCGCGCCCCTCGTGCCTCGACATGAAGTGCCCTTTCTGCGGCCACGCTGACACGCAGGTCGTCGACTCGCGCGTCCACGAGGAGGGGGCCAGCATCCGCCGCCGCCGGCGCTGCCTGTCCTGCGACAAACGCTTCACCACCTATGAAACCGTCGAGCTGCGCATGCCCGCGATCGTCAAGAGCAACGGCGACCGCGAGGAGTTCGACAAGGAAAAGTTGCGTGTCGGTTTCAAGCGCGCATTGCACAAGCGTCCGGTCAAGGCGGACCTGATGGACGAAGCCGTCGAGCGCATCCGGCAGAAGCTGCTGTCGCTGGGGCAGCGCGAAGTCGATTCGCGCAAGATTGGCGAACTGGTGATGCGCGAGCTCTACAGGCTCGACAAGGTGGCGTATATCCGCTTCGCGTCGGTGTACCGCGACTTCCAGGACGTCGAGGATTTCCGCGACGCCGTGAAGGAAGTGCAAAAGCCCGCCGTCCGCCGCAAGACGAAATAGCGGCATGGCATTCACCGCAGAGGATTTCCAGCACATGGCGCAGGCTTTGCGGCTGGCCGAGCGGGGCCTGTACACGACGACGCCGAATCCGCGCGTCGGTTGCGTACTGGTCAGCAACGGCAGGGTGGTTGGCGAAGGCTGGCATGAGCGCGCCGGCGGACCGCATGCCGAAGTTGCCGCATTGAACGCGGCCGGGGCGCAGGCCGCCGGCGCGACCGCCTATGTGTCGCTCGAGCCATGCAGCCATCACGGACGCACGCCGCCTTGCGCCGATGCCTTGATCGCGGCGAAGGTTTCCCGTGTGGTCGCGGCGATGCAGGACCCCAATCCGAAAGTTGCGGGCCAGGGCATCGCCAGGCTCCGGGCGGCAGGTATTGCCGCGGAAATCGGCCTGCTCGAAAGCGAAGCGCGCGAACTCAACATCGGCTTCGTGTCGCGCATGACGAGGCAACGGCCCTGGCTACGCCTGAAGATCGCCGCCAGCCTGGACGGCAAAACCGCGCTGGCCAACGGCGTGTCGCAATGGATCGGCGGGCCGGATGCCAGGCGTGACGGCCATCACTGGCGCGCGCGCTCCTGTGCCGTGATGACCGGAATTGGCACGCTCAGGGACGACGATCCGAAGCTGACGGCGCGGGATGTAGAGACCAGCAGGCAGCCTCTGCGCATCGTGGTCGATAGCCGGCTGCGGATCACACCCCAGGCGAAGATCCTGGATGGCGGCGCGGTACTGGTGGCAACCGCCACGAATGACGCGGCCAAGGCCGCGGTGTTGCGGGACAAGGGCGCGGAAGTGGTTGTGCTGCCGAATGCCGAGGGCAAGGTGGACCTGCTGCAACTGACCCGGCACCTGGCCGGGCTGGGCATCAACGAGGTACTGGTGGAAGCCGGCATCAACCTCGATTCCGCACTGTTGCGCGCCGCCGTGGTGGACGAACTGCTGTTCTACCTGTCGCCGCATTTGCTCGGCGACGCCGGGCGCGGCATGCTGGACTTGGGAGCGTTGACCGAAATGAAGCAGCGCCTCGAATTGCGCATCCAGGAGACCCGCATGTTCGGTCCCGACCTGCGCATCCGTGCGCGGCTTGGCCCCGAATAGTGTTTACCGGACTCATACAAGCCGTGGGGCGGGTTGCCAGCGTAAAAGCATCGGGGCAGTCGACGGTGGTGGTGATCATCGATGCCGGCGGACTGGACCTGGGCGACGTTGCCGTCGGCGACAGCATCGCCTGCAACGGCATCTGCCTGACGGTCACGCAACTGACTTCGCACGGTTTCACCGTGGACGTATCGCCGGAGACCCTGCGCGTGACGACCGGCCTTGTCATCGGCGCGGCGGTTAACCTGGAGAAATCGTTGCGGCTGGCGGACAGGCTCGGCGGCCACCTGGTCAGCGGCCATGTCGATGGCGTCGGCGAAGTGGTCGCCGTGACGGCGGTGGACGGCAATCGCGAACTGTCGATCCGGTTCCCCTTCGACCTGTCCCGCTATGTCGCACGCAAGGGATCGATGACGGTGAATGGTGTGAGCCTTACGGTGAATGCCGTGGATGGCGGGGATTTCTCGGTCAACCTGATCCCGCACACCCTGCAGGCGACAAACCTGAAGGACTTGAAGCAGGGCGATAAGATGAACCTCGAAGTGGATCTGGTGGCGCGTTACGTCGAACGTCTTCTAGGCACATCCAGGTAAGTTCAGGAAAACCTCGGGGTCAGGTCTTGTTTCTTGCATAATCGCGACGTAGAGTGCTTGCATGGCTCGCCCTCTGCGCATCGAATACCCTGGCGCCCTCTACCACCTCACTGCACGCGGCGACGGCCAGGAAGACATCTTTCAGGACGATGTCGACCGGCTTGAGTTTCTCTCCGTGCTGGCTGCCGTAGTCGGGCGCTTCGGTTGGCGGCTGTATGCCTACTGCCTGATGGACAATCACTACCACCTGATGGTGGAAACGCCCAGGGCCAACCTCTCCTTGGGCATGCGCCAGTTAAACGGGGTCTATACCCAGCGCATCAACCGTCGCCACAAGCGCGCCGGGCATGTCTTCCAGGGCCGCTTCAAGGCGATCGTGGTGGACAAGCAGACTTATCTGCTGGAGCTTTCGCGTTATGTGGTCCTGAATCCGGTACGCGCCCGGATGGTCCGGGATCCGGCTCGCTACCGCTGGTCCAGCTATCGGGTCAGCGCCGGACTGGAGGCACTCCCCGCCTTCCTCGATGCGCCTGCACTGCTGGCACACTTCGCCGATGCCTTGCCCACCGCGCAGCGGCGCTATGCGGCCTTTGTCGCGGAAGGCCTGCAAATGTCTTCACCGTGGGAGCGGCTGCAGGGGCAGGTATTACTGGGAGAGCAGGCTTTCCTGCGCAAGATCGCTCCCATGCTCAAATCCAAGGCCCTGGCCAAGGAGATTCCCAAGAGCCAGCGCCATGCGGTCCGCCCGAGCCTGGAGCAGGCATTCGGCCGGCTCGATCCGGCCAATCACGCGGCTCGCGATCGACTCATCACCACCTTGCACTTGAAGCACGGCTATACCCAGGCCCGGATCGCCACGTATCTGGGCTTGCACTATGCGACCGTGAGTCGCATCGTAAATCGATAAATCGATGCAAGAAACAAGACCTGACCCCGAAGTGTGCGAAGTGTGCCGAAGTGTGCATGACCCCGCAGTGTGCAAGAAACAAGACCTGACCCCGCAGTGCTTGTGACCCCGCAGTGCTTGACCCCAGAGCTTTCGCTGCCGGCCTGTGTTCAAGTCTCCGTAATTGGAGTCGGCGCAGCGAGTATCGGTATCGGCGCTTCGCGGCGGTAGAATGGCGACCCTTGGCACCGTGCCACCCAGCCCTCGCAAAAGGCCTCGCGACGGCATCCATGACGGTATTGACCGTAGGCCCGACGAAAACATTTAATTTTTCAATTATTTATGTCCAATTTGAATAGATTGCCGTGTTACGTCGGGCGCAAGTTCAGCAACGCTTGCCGATGAGCGCGATCAGCAGCGTTCCGGAGATCCTGGCCGACCTGCGCGCCGGCCGCATGGTCATCCTGGTCGACGAGGAAGACCGCGAGAACGAGGGCGACCTGCTCATGGCCGCCGAGTTCGTGACGGCCGATGCGATCAATTTCATGGCCAAGCACGGACGCGGACTCATCTGCCTGACGCTGACCGAGGAGCACTGCCGCCGGCTTGCACTGCCGCCGATGGTGGGCGCCAACAAGTCGCGCATGGGTACCAATTTCACATTGTCGATCGAGGCGGCGCAGGGTGTCACCACGGGCATCTCCGCGGCGGATCGCGCCCGCACCGTGCTGGCCGCGGTGAAGAAGGACGCGAAACCCGACGACATCGTCCAGCCCGGTCATATTTTTCCGCTGATGGCGCTTAAGGGTGGTGTGCTGGTGCGTGCCGGCCATACCGAAGCGGGATGCGACCTGGCGCTACTTGCGGGGCTGATGCCCGCGGCGGTGATCTGCGAGATCCTCAAGGATGACGGCGAGATGGCCCGCCTGCCGGACCTGATCGAGTTCGCCGACAGGCACAGCTTGAAAATCGGCGCCATCACCGACCTGATCCAGCATCGCAGCCGCACCGAATCGCTGGTCGAACGAGGCGCGGAACGCGCGCTGCATACCGTGTATGGGTCGTTCAGGATGGTGGCCTATCACGACCGGAGTTCGCGTGACGTTCACCTGGCGCTGGTACGCGGCAACATTGACGCCGCCAGGGAAACCCTGGTCCGGGTGCATGAGCCCCTGTCCGTCGCGGACCTACTGGATGTGCGAAGCCAGGCGCATTCCTGGAATCTGAACGAAGCCCTGCAAACGATCGCCAAGGCAGATCACGGCGTGGTTGTCCTGTTGCACAGGACCGAAAGCGGCGGGGATTTGCTGGGCCGGCTGCTGCCGGACAGTCCGCGGGTGAGCGAAGCAGACAAGGTTGACTTGCGCACCTACGGCATCGGCGCGCAGATCCTGCGCGATCTTGGCGTAAAGCGCATGAAACTGCTGGCCACGCCGCGCAAGATGCCGAGCATGACCGGTTTCGACCTCGAGGTGACGGGATATCTGGAGAAGCCGTGAGGACCGTGAGGGCCGTGAATGTCGTGCACCCTTTCGGGCATACCGGGCTCTCGCCCATAACTATCGTGAATGCCGTAAAGGCGGATCGATTGCAATCGATGCACGAGACCAGGATCGCTCTTGCGACATTCACGAGATTCACGGCATTCACGGCATTCACAATCAAACATGGCAATTGACAAAGACGTGTTCCAATACACCGCCGATCTCAACGGTGAAAACCTCCGCATCGGCATCGTCGTCGGCCGTTTCAACAAGGTGATCGGCGAGGGCTTGCTGGCTTCCTGCTCGGCCGAACTCGAAAAGCTCGGTGTGAAGCGGGCGGACATCCAGGTCGCCACCGTGCCGGGCGCGCTCGAGATCCCGCTCGCGCTGCAGAAACTGGCGTGTACGGAAAAATTCGATGCCTTGGTCGCGCTAGGAGCCGTGATCCGTGGCGAGACCTACCACTTCGAGGTGGTGTCCAATGAATCGGCGGCCGGCGTGATGTCGGTACAGCTCCATACCGGCGTGCCGGTCGCCAATGGCATACTCACTACGAACACCGACGACGAAGCCGCAGCGCGCGTGACAGAAAAAGGAGCGGACTGCGCTCGGGCCGCCGTCGAAATGGCAAACCTGGTGAAGGCAATCGATGAAAAACAGTAGGCGCAGGGCGCGCGAGTTCGCGCTGCAGGCGCTGTATCAGTGGCTGGTGAACGAATCCCCCGCGGATGCGCTGCTCGCCCAGCTCAAGGAACAAAAGGATTTCGCCAGGGCCGATGCGGCACTGGCGGAGGCGCTGCTGCGCGGCGTGGTTGCGGATGCCGATGCATTGCGCGCACTCGTGACGACTTATCTCGATCGTCCGGTCAAGGAATTGTCGCCGGTCGAGCATGCGCTGCTGCTGCTGGCTGCCTGCGAGTTGCGCGACCAGTTGGAAACGCCTTACCGGGTCATCATCAACGAGGCGGTCGAACTGGCGAAAAGCTTCGGCGGTACCGACGGCCACAAGTACGTCAACGGCGTGCTCGACAAGCTCGCCGCCGAATTGCGCCCGAATGAAGTCCGCGGTCCTCGCGTTCAGAATACTAAACCTTAGATGTAACCGCAAAGGCGCAAAGGACGCAAAGGGAACGCAAAGGAAAGCGAAGGGCGAAACAGAGAGCGAGAAGAAATGCCGGTATGAAATCCGGTGGCCGGGATCGGCAATGTGAGTGATTTGATCATCGAATCTGTACTTGCTTTCCTTTGCGTCCTTTGCGGTGAAGGGCTAAACCAGTAGGAGGAGATAAAAATGGCAGAAGCAGCCGCACCGAAGAAACTCACGATCTTTGACCTGCAGGCCAAGGTGGACCGCGGCGAGAAGGTGTTCCAGGTCACCGCCGTCGACTACCCGACCGCGCAACTCGTGGACCGGTCAGGTGTGGACTGCATCCTGATCGGCGATTCGCTGGGCATGACGGCATTGGGTTATTCCGGCACCGTGCCGGTGACCATGGATGAAATGATCCATCACGCCAAGGCGATTTCGCGGGCGGCAAAACGCGCGCTCCTGGTCGGCGACCTGCCGCTCGGCGCCTATCACGCAGCGACCGCCGATGCGATCAACAACGCGATGCGCATGCTCAAGGAAGGTGGCACCGACGTCGTCAAGATCGAGGGCGGCGAGGATTTCGCGCCGATGGCCGAAGCCGTGGTCAAGTCCGGGGTACCGGTCATGGCGCACATCGGACTGACGCCGCAACTGGTCTCCAAGATCGGCGGCTTCAAGGTGCAGGGCAAGAGCGCCGAAACCGGCGTGCAGTTGCTGAAGGATGCACTGGCGATGGAAAAGGCCGGCTGCTTCGCCATCGTGCTCGAGGCGATTCCGGACCGTGTCGCCCAGGTCATCACCGAGAAGCTCACGATCCCGACAATCGGCATCGGCGCGGGACCGCACTGCGATGGCCAGAACCTGGTGCTCCACGACATGGTCGGCCTGTTCGACCGCTTCACCCCGAAATTTGTGAAACGGTACGCCAACTGCTGGGACGTCATCTCCCAGGCGCTGGCGGATTTCCAGGAAGACGTCCACAAGGGCCAGTTCCCCCTGGCGGAGCACAGCTTCACCATGAAGGAAGACGAGTACCAGGCCTTCCTGAAGAAACTGGATTCGACGAAATAAGTCTGAACCACGGAGGGCACGGAGTACACGGAGAAGTACAAAAGACCGTGTGGATTGAAATCACAAATCAACCGATATCGCCTGGATATTCTTCGTCCGAAAAATTGGCACCATTTCCAGACAAAACATTCTGCAGTTGTTTTTCTCCGTGTCCTCCGTGTCCTCCGTGGTTCAAGAACTATTCGGCTTGCCCTTGTTGGACCGCGAAAATGCCCGAGGCGCGGATGATGCGCTGGTCGCCTACGTAGAGATAGACGTTGCAGAACGCCAGCGTGCGGCCGACCTTCTGGATATCGGCGCTGCTTTCAATCCAGTCGCCGAGTTTCGCGCTGCCGGCGAAGTCGGTGGATACGGAAGCCGTTACGGCCTTGACGGGCGGGTCCGCCGACGTCGCCATCGCATAGCCCAGCGCGATATCCGCCATGGTCATGAACAGGCCGCCGTGGACCGAGCCGCGCGCGTTGAGGTGATGTTCCATGACCCGCAGGCTGATTCTGAGCTCCTTGCCATGGCCCTTCGAGTAAAAGGGGCCGGTTCTGTCGAGGAAGGGACTGCTATGGAACAGCGGTTCGAATCCTTCGGGTATGGTGTCGGCCATATGGTCTCCGCAAGCGGCATGATGTGAAGGTTCCCCGAGTTTGGCACATTCGCGCCAGGCACCGCCAAGTCCGGCAGGCCGTTTAAACTGACAGGGTTCCCTACCGTGAATCGCCGCCCGTGCCAACGGAATTCGAACTGATCTCGAAGTACTTCACCCGTCCGCCGCGGCATGCGTTGCTCGGCGTGGGTGACGATGCGGCGCTGGTGGCCGTAAGGCCGGGCCATGAACTGGCGGCATCGACGGACATGCTGGTGGAAGGCGTGCACTTCTTTGCCGATGTGAGCCCGCTCTCGCTGGGACACAAGGCGCTCGCGGTGAATCTTTCCGACCTTGCCGCGATGGGTGCCGCGCCGCGATGGGCCATGCTGGCCCTGTCGCTGCCGGCAGCCGACGAGGAGTGGGTGAAGGATTTTGCCGCCGGGTTTTTTGCCCTGGCCGAACGGCATGACGTTGACCTGATAGGCGGCGACACGACCCGCGGTCCGCGCAATATCTGCGTCCAGGTGATGGGCGAGGTGGAGCAGGGCAAGGCCCTGCGGCGCGACGGGGCGAAGCCCGGCGACGACGTCTGGGTATCGGGGCATCTGGGTGACGCTGCCGCGGCTGTCGCCCATCGCAAGGGCGAACTCCTGCTGCGGGAACCGCTGCTCAGTCACTGCATGGCAAGGCTGGACCGGCCGAATCCGCGTGTCGAACTGGGCGGCAGGCTCGTGGGGTTCGCCAGCAGCGCGATCGACATTTCCGACGGCCTGACCGGCGACCTCGGCCACATCTGCGAACGCTCCCGCGTCGGCGCCGAAATCAGCTATGCGCAAATCCCCTGTTCTGCAGGACTGACGCCGCTCAGGCATCATGTGCACGTGATGCGTTCGATCCTGGCCGGCGGCGACGACTACGAACTGTGCTTCACCGCCGCACCCGGCAACCAGTCCGGGATCGACTCGCTCGCGGCAAGCCTGGGCCTGGCGCTTACCCGCATCGGCAGAATCACCGAAGGCAATTCGGTTACCGTGCTCGACGAAAAAGGACAGCCCATGCGGCTGCAGGAACAAGGTTTTGACCATTTCCGCTGAACCTTACGGCCGGGCTTCCGTGCGCTTCGTGTTTTCGCATCCGGCGCATTTCATCGCGTTCGGCTTTGGCATCGGCCTTGCGCCCGTGGCACCCGGCACCTTTGGCACGATGCTGGCTTTCCCGATCTACACGCTGCTTTCGCCGCGCCTGGATCCGTACGAGTTCACGCTCCTGCTGCTGGCCATGTTCGTGATCGGCGTCTGGGCCTGCGAGCTGAGCGGAAAAAACCTCGGCGTGCACGATCATGGCGGGATGGTCTGGGATGAGACCGTAGCGTTCCTGCTGGTGTTGTTCCTGACACCGAACCAGCTTGTGTGGCAGGCTTTTGCCTTCCTGCTGTTCCGCCTGTTCGATATTTTCAAACCGGCGCCGATCCGCCATTTCGACCGCAGCATACGCAACGGCGCGGGCGTGATGCTCGATGATCTGCTGGCGGCGTTCTATACGCTGCTGTGCCTCGCCGCCTGGAAGTTTACTTTCGGTTGACGTCATGGATCCGGAACTCTACGAAGTGTCGGGGAAAGTGGGCGACGCGCTGAAGGCGAAGGCGCTGGTGATGGCCGCCGCGGAATCCTGCACGGGCGGCTGGATCGGCCAGGCGGTGACCATGGTGCCCGGCAGTTCGAAATGGTTCGATCGCGGCTTCGTGACTTACACGAACGAGGCCAAGCAGGAGATGCTCGGCGTCAGCGCCGAGACGCTGAGGAAATTTGGGGCGGTATCCGAGCAGACGGTGCGGGAAATGGCGGCCGGTGCGCTGAAGGCGAGCCGCGCGCAGATTTCCGTCGCGGTGAGCGGCGTGGCGGGGCCGGATGGGGGAACGCCGAAAAAGCCCGTCGGCACGGTTTGCATTGCCTGGTGCAGGGTGGGCAGTGAGCCCCTTGCGCGCACGCACCGCTTCCAGGGGGACCGCGATTCGGTGCGCCGTCAGAGCGTAATCGCGGCGCTGGAGGGCTTGCTCATGCTGGTGAACGGAAAAGCCGGCTGAGGATCGCCATCAGCCCGGGCTCTGCTTTATCGCCGGCGCCCTGCCGCGCAGCGCCTCCAGCAGCGTGAGTTGGTCAGAAGGAATCTGCAGTCCGCCCGCGGCAGAGGTATCGCCGTAAAGCGTCCGATCGACCCTTAGACCTTTCGACCCCTCGACCCCTCGACCCCTCGACCCCTCGACCCCTGCAATCCCTTAGACATCAGGCAGTTGCCGCTTTCGAGAGGGATAAGTTTGCAATACTGTATATAAAAACAGTACACTGATTTCGCTCAAGGATTTCGACATCGGAAATGGGACGCCAGGGCATCCATTTCCTGGCAGCGGCATGAACGGCCGATAGTGGGCTTGCGGCTCCGATGGGAATGGATAACTACTGGGGGGGTCATCATGCGAATGAATGATGCAATAATGCTGCGATCAGAAGAAGGGAAAAACATGGACGAAAACAGAAGCAAGGCGCTGGCCGCTGCCCTTTCCCAGATCGAAAAACAGTTCGGCAAGGGCTCGATCATGCGCCTGGGCGAGCACGAGATCGCCAAGGACATCGAAGTGGTTTCGACCGGATCGCTGGGCCTGGACCTGGCGCTGGGGATCGGCGGCCTGCCACGCGGGCGCATCGTCGAAGTCTACGGTCCGGAATCCTCCGGCAAGACCACGCTGACGCTGTCGGTCATTGCCCAGATGCAGAAAATGGGCGGTACCGCAGCATTCATCGACGCGGAACATGCACTCGATCCCCAGTATGCGGGCAAGCTCGGCTGTAAAGTCTCCGAGCTGCTGATCTCGCAGCCGGACAACGGCGAGCAGGCCCTGGAAATCGTGGACATGCTGGTGCGATCCGGTTCCGTGGACGTGGTGGTGATCGACTCGGTCGCCGCGTTGACTCCGAAAGCGGAAATCGAAGGCGAAATGGGCGAGCCGCAGATGGGCCTGCAGGCGCGGCTGATGTCCCAGGCGCTGCGCAAGCTGACCGCCAACATCAAGCGCTCCAACACCCTGGTGATTTTCATCAACCAGATCCGCATGAAGATCGGCGTGATGTTCGGCAATCCGGAAACCACCACCGGTGGCAACGCGCTCAAGTTCTATGCCTCGGTGCGCATCGACATCCGCCGCATTGGTGCGATAAAGAAGGGCGACGAGGTGGTCGGCAACGAAACCCGGGCCAAGGTGGTGAAGAACAAGGTTGCGCCACCGTTTCGCCAGGCCGAATTCGACATTCTCTACGGCGAGGGCATCTCGCGCGAAGGCGAAATCATCGAACTTGGCGTCTTGTACAAGGTCATCGAGAAATCGGGCGCCTGGTACAGCTATGGCAAGGATCGTATCGGCCAGGGCAAGGACAATACCCGGGAATTCCTGAAGGAGAACCCGGAAATGGCGAAGGAAATCGAAGCCAGGATCCGCGACCACGTGGCGGAGAAGCCGCTGGTCCAGGTCGTCGCCGAGGAGTAAAAGCTGCCGCAGGTTCCGAACCTGAAGGGGCGCGCGCTGAAAGCGCTGGCGCGCCGGGAGCATTCGCGCGCGGAGTTGCAGGTAAAACTGCAGCCGCATACCGAGGATCCGGCCGCACTGGAAATGCTGCTTGACGACCTCGAAAAACGAGGCTGGCTGTCGGAGGCGCGCTTTGTCGAGCAAGTGACCGCCGTGCGCCGGCGCAAATTCGGCGCCGCCCGGATCCTCCACGAGCTGCGTGAAAAAGGCGTGTCCGAGGCCGCTATTGAGGCAGCCCAATCGGAGCTCAAAGGCAGCGAGATCGAGGCGGCACGCTTGATCTGGAAAAAGAAGTTCGGCTCCCTGCCGCAGACCCTCGAAGAGAGGGGGAAACAGTCGCGATTCCTCGCCAGCCGGGGCTTCTCCCCGGAGACGGTACGGACGGTGCTCAAGGACGGCGGCGACGAGCAGTAGCCCGCTGCTGGCCGTGATGCAATAATTCGCTCCCTGCCGGCCGGCGCTCCAATCCCCGGCCGGCCGGTCATTTGAATCCTACGGTTACCCGAGCAATGAAAAGCAGCGAAATCCGCAGTCGTTTCCTCGATTATTTCAACAGACAGGGCCACACCATCGTCGCGTCGAGCCCATTGATTCCGGGCAACGATCCGACGCTGCTGTTCACCAATGCCGGCATGGTCCAGTTCAAGGATGTGTTCCTCGGCCAGGACAAGCGCCCCTATGTGCGGGCCACGACCTCGCAGCGCTGCGTGCGCGCGGGCGGCAAGCACAACGACCTGGAAAACGTCGGCTACACCGCGCGCCATCACACCTTTTTCGAGATGCTGGGCAATTTCAGCTTCGGCGACTATTTCAAGCGCGATGCCATCCGCTTCGCCTGGGAACTGCTGACGAAGGAATACGGGCTCGATCCGAACCGGCTGTGGGTCACGGTCTACGAAACCGATGACGAGGCCTACGACCTCTGGGTAAGCGACATCAAGGTGCCGAAGGAGCGCATCGCGCGCATCGGCGACAAACCGGGCGGGCAGAAATTCCAGAGCGATAACTTCTGGCAGATGGGCGATACGGGTCCCTGCGGTCCTTGCACGGAAATCTTCTACGACCACGGCCCCGGCATCGAAGGCGGGCCCCCCGGAACGTCCCACGCGGACGGCGACCGTTACATCGAAATCTGGAACCTGGTGTTCATGCAGTTCAACCGCGACGAGGCGGGCACGATGCACACACTGCCGAAGCCGTCGGTGGACACGGGCATGGGCCTTGAGCGAATCGCAGCAGTGCTGCAGGGCGTGCACAGCAACTATGAGATTGACCTGTTCCAGGACCTCATCAAGGCGGCAGCCAGGGTCACCGGCGCGAAGGACCTGGCATCAAGTTCGCTGCGTGTGATCGCCGACCACATCCGCGCCTGTTCCTTCCTGATCGTCGATGGCGTGATCCCCGGCAACGAAGGCCGCGGCTACGTGCTGCGCCGGATCATCCGCCGCGCCATCCGCCACGGCTACAAGCTGGGCCAGAAGCAGCCTTTCTTCCACAAGCTGGCCGGGGACCTTGCGCGCGTCATGGGCGATGCCTATCCGGAACTGCGGTCCTCGGAGAAGCGCGTGACCGACGTGCTGAAGCAGGAGGAAGAACGCTTCGCCGAGACGCTGGAAAACGGCATGAAAGTGCTGGAAAACGCACTGCATCGCGAGGACCGCATGCTCGACGGCGAAACCGTGTTTCAGCTCTACGACACGTTTGGCTTCCCGGTGGATCTGACCGCCGACATCGCGCGCGAGCGCGGCATCACCCTGGACATGGCTGGCTTCGAGTCGGCGATGACGCGGCAGCGCGAGCAGGCGCGGGCCGCGGGCAAGTTCAAGGCCAGCGTGGGCGTGGCGTACTCGGGCGACAAGACGCTTTTCACCGGCTACGAACGGCTTACGGGCGAGGGCAGCGTAGCGGCGATTTACGTCGACGGAACCGCCGTGCAGGAAATCAACTCGGGGCAAAAGGCCATCGTGGTGCTGGATGCCACGCCCTTCTACGCCGAGTCGGGCGGCCAGGTGGGCGACAAGGGCGATCTCGTGGCCGCCAGCGGCACGTTCGAGGTCAGCGATACCCAGAAAATCCAGGCTGAGGTCTTCGGCCATCATGGCACGCTGAAGACGGGCAGGCTGAAGGTCGGCGACAGGATGGAGGCGAGGGTGGATACGTCCCTGCGGGCGCGCACCATGCGCAACCACTCGGTGACCCACATCATGCACAAGGCGCTGCGCGACGTGCTGGGCCCGCACGTGCAGCAGAAGGGTTCCCTGGTCGACACGGACAAGACCCGTTTCGACTTTGCCCACGACAAGCCCATGACCGGCGAGGAAATCCGCAAGGTCGAACTCCTTGTCAACGAACAGATCCTGCAGAACGTAGCGACCAAGGCCCAGGTCCTGCCGATCGAGGAGGCCAGGAAAGCGGGCGCCATGATGCTGTTCGGCGAAAAGTACGGCGATGAAGTGCGGGTGCTCGACATCGGCAACTCGCGCGAACTCTGCGGCGGCACGCATGTGTCCCGCACCGGGGATATCGGCGTGTTCAAGATCTATTCAGAAGGCGGCGTAGCCGCGGGAATCCGCCGCATCGAGGCCACGACAGGAACCAGCGCGCTGGCGATGATGAACAGCCAGTTGCAGGAGTTGCATGAAGTCGCCAGGCAGCTCAAGGTGCAGCCGACGGGCGGGATGGTCGAAGCTGCGGTAAACAGCCTGCTCGACGACAAGAAGGCGCTGGAAAAGGAACTGGCCCGACTCAAGTCGAAGCTCGCAAGCTCGCAGGGCGATGACCTTGCCGGACAGGCCGTAGCGGTGGGCGCGGCGAAGGTACTGGCGGCAAAGCTTGAAGGCGCCGACGCGAAAACGCTGCGTGAGGCGATGGACAAGCTCAAGGACAAACTCAAATCGGCGGCGATCGTGCTCGGCGCGGTCGAAGGCGACAAGGTGACGCTGATCGCAGGCGTGACGGCCGATCTCACCGGGAAAGTGAAAGCGGGCGAACTGGTGAATTTCGTAGCCCTGCAGGTGGGCGGTAAAGGCGGGGGGCGCCCGGACATGGCGCAAGCTGGCGGAACGCTGCCGGAGAAATTACCGGAAGCGCTGGGATCGGTCGTATCCTGGGTTCAGGAGCGGATGCAGGGGTGAACGTAGTCAGGTCCGGCCGCGCGGCTTGTTCCCGCAAACGGGCGGCAAGCCGCTAACGAGTCACAAGCCGCGCGGACATGGCGCAGGTGGGCGGCAGTCTACCGGCTAACCTCCCGGCCGCGCTAAGCTCAGTCGCGGTTTGGGTGGGGGAGCGGCTCCAGGAATTATCGCAATACGGCAACAACAGTAAAAAGCCGGACCCTAAAACGGGAGGATCAAATGAAGGATGTAGCAAAAGGTCTGTTGTTTTTTGCGGTGCTGTGTTTGGGCCAGCAGGCGTTGGCAGTCGATGCGCCAGAACTGAAAGTCGAGCACTCGATCGTCATCAATGCGACGCCGGAACAGGTATGGGCGGTCGCCGGCGATTTCGTCGGCCTCAACCGCTGGCTGCCCCCGATTCCTGAGAGCAGGCTGATCCTCGGCAAGAACAACCAGGTGGGCGCCATTCGCGAACTCACGCGGATGAACGGCACCAAGGTCCAGGAGAAGCTCATCGAATACGAAACCGACCCGATGACCCTGACCTACACCTATGTCGGCGGCGCAGTTGCGTCGACGGATTATTTCGCGACCATGATCGTTAGCGATGCCGGCGGGGGCAAGACCAGGGTTGTCTGGAAGGCGCGCTTCAAGCGCATCGCTTACTGGACCGACAATCCTCCGGAAGGCCAGGATGACGCAACGCCGGTCAACGGGCTGAACAAGGTTTATCCGGCCGGCCTCGAGAACCTGAAGAAAATCGTCGAAGGCCAGGCTGGCAACTGAGGTCCCGGATCTCGGAAGGGGGAAGCATGAAGTTCCTGTCGCTTCTGGCTGCCGGCTTCGCCGGCCTGCTCGTTTGCGCGCCGGCTTTCGCCGATGCGGAAGAACTCTCGATCTTCCATAGCGTCACCATCGACGCGCCCGCCGATGAGGTCTGGGCCATGGCCGGCGACTTCGGCGGCATCCAGCGCTGGGCGCCTGGTACGGAATCCAGCAGGCTGATCCTGCATGATCGAAATGAGACCGGCGCGATCCGCCAACTGAGGCGCCGCGGCGACGGCACCCAGGTGACCGAGCAATTACTCGACTACGATCCGCTGAACCGGCGCATGGTCTACACCTATGTGGATGGCGAGGTCCGTGCGGCGGACTACTATTCGGAACTGCAGGTGAAAGAAGTGGGACCGGACCGGTCGTTGGTGGAGTGGCGCGGCCGCTTCAGGCGCCTCGCTTACTGGACCGACGTACCTGCGCCGGGACAGGACGACAAGGCGGCGCTCGATTTCCTGAACGGCGCCTATCGCAACGGGCTGACCGGCCTCAAGAAGGTACTCGAATCCCGGTAGGCGCGCCGGCAGGCGCCGCCGCCCCGTCAGACCACGCTGTAGGGATTCTTGGCGAGTTCGTGATGGACGACGCTCTGCAGGATCAGCGTTTCCTCGGGCCTGACATTGAGCAACTCGATGCCGAACTGGTGTTCTTCGCCGCCGCCTTCTAGCGGTATCGAAGTAATTGCGCATATTTTTCCCCACAGCTTGATCTCGGTCTTGACGTCGTACAGGGCCAGCGGAAGGGTGAACGACAGTTCGTCACCCTTGGCGCCGAGCTGGGTCTGGGTCCGCAGCGACATGCCGGTGGCGGACAGGTTCGCCACGAACGCGTCCACCTTTCCCGCCGGTGTTTTGATGGTCAAGCCGATGTCGGTCTTCACCCGCGGCGCCTTGCGGATCATCAGCCCCTGGATTTCACGCGGAAAGGACAGGTGCAGGTATTCGAATGGCAGGCGGATGATCCGGTCGAGGAAGCAGGCGAAGCCGAAAGCGCCCTGGCCCAAGAAAACACGCACGACTATGCGGTCGCCTTCCACCAGCGATTTCACGAACCCGGCGCCGGAAGGCGCCGTGATGAGCAGGCACAGTTTTTCGACGTAGCCGATCAGTTTCACGATCTGCCGGTCCTGGGCGACGTTGCTGGGCAACTGGATCTGCAGCCGGTCGCCAACCTTGAGGCGCATGTCCTCGAACTGATAGAGGGGCGGGCCTTCGGCGGCGGGTTGCTCTGCTGTGGATTCTTCCTGGCTCATGTTTTTGGCGGACACCGCGTTGCGCAGTCCCTGCTCGGAGTTAACGGCGGCGGGACGCGCCGGCTTTAGCTTCAAGGAGCGGGGTGCCCGCGCGTACCAGGATCAGAAGGGCAGTCGCCCCCCGGGACGGACCTCTTCCAGGATGCGGCGGAAGTCGTCCTGGATGCGTTTCAGCGCGTTCGCATCGGTTGCTTCGAAACGCAGCACGACCACCGGCGTCGTATTCGAAGAGCGTGCCAGGCCGAAGCCATCGGCATACTCCACCCGCAGGCCATCTATCGTAATTACTTCGCGGGCAGTGGGGAAGCTCGCGGTTTTCTGCAGTTTCTCGATCAGTGCGTAATTCTCGCCCTCGTTGAGCTTGATCTGCAGTTCGGGCGTGTTGATCGAGTCGGGAAGGCCGTCGAACGCGGCCCGGATGTCGGGCACGCCACTCAGGTATTCGAGCAGCCGGGCGCCGGCGTAAAGGCCGTCGTCGAACCCGTACCAGCGTTCCTTGAAGAAGACATGGCCGCTCATCTCGCCGGCGAGCAGCGCGCCGCTCTGCTTCATCTTCGCCTTGATCAGGGAATGGCCGGTCTTCCACATGGTGGGCTTGCCGCCGTGCTCGCGGATCCAGGGAGCCAGGTTGCGCGTGCATTTCACGTCGAACAGGATCTCCGCGCCGGGATTGCGGCTGAGGACGTCGGCGGCGAACAGCATGAGCTGCCGGTCGGGATAGATGATCTTGCCTTCCCGGGTGACAACGCCCAGGCGGTCGCCGTCGCCGTCGAAAGCGAGCCCGATTTCGGCATCGCCTCCTTGCAGCGCCGCGATCAGGTCTTTCAGGTTTTCCGGCTGCGACGGATCGGGGTGGTGGTTGGGAAAGGTTCCATCCACTTCGCAGAACAGCTCCTGTACCTCGCAGCCCAGGCGCCGGTACAACTCGGGCGCGAAGGCACCGGGTACGCCGTTTCCGCAATCCACCGCAATGCGCATCCTGCGTTTCAGTTTGACGTCGCCGGTGACACGATCCAGGTAAGCCTTCGCGACTTCTTCGGTGCGGTAGTTGCCCGCGCCCGATTGGAGCTCGCCCGTTTCGAGCCGTTTGCGCAGGGCCTGGATGTCATCGCCGGACAGCGTATCGCCGGCGACCATCATCTTCAGGCCGTTGTAATCGGGTGGGTTGTGGCTGCCGGTCACCATGACGCCGCTGCCGGTGCCAAGCTGGTGGGTCGCGAAATAGAGCATGGGCGTGGTCACGAGCCCGACGTCGATGACGTCACAGCCGCTTTTCTGCAGGCCGCGCGCGAGCGCCTGCGACAGCGACGGGCCCGAGAGGCGGCCGTCCCGGCCGATGCATACTGCCTGCTTGCCGCGCTTGCGCGCTTCGGAGCCGATGGCCTGGCCGATCGCCTCGACGGCTTCGATGGTCAGTGTTTTATCGACGATGCCTCGGATGTCGTAGGCTTTGAATATTTCCTGTGCAGGCAGATTGGGCATGGTGGCGGGATCGGTAGGCTTCGGCTGGTAGGAACAGAACCGAGGATAGCAAAGGAAGTTGACCGGCGCATTACCACCCGGTGGCAGCGTGTTTGGCGAAGAATGCCAGCAGCCGGGCCGGCAGCCAGTCCAGGTTTCCGGGAAACGGGCCGGATACGAAGCCGCCATGGCCGCCGCCATCCGGGAAATCCAGTTCCACCGAAGGTGAAACGTCCGCCGCCGCGGGCAGATAAGGTCCCGGAAGAAACGGGTCGTTGCGTGCGTGGATGATCAGGGTTGGCGTTTCGATGTGCGCCAGATCGGATTTGCTGCTGGCCCGGGTCCAGTAGTCGTCAGTATCGCGATAGCCATGCAGCGGTGCGGTGACAAGGTTGTCGAATTCGCGCAGGGTGCGGCTGCGGCGCAGCTTTTCGCCGTCGTAGCTACCCGGAAAGCGCTGCAGCTTGGCCAGGCTCTTGGCTTTCAGCGTACGCATGAAAAGGTCGCCGTAGCCCAGATTGAGGCCCCGGCTGAGCCGATCACCGGCCGTCATCAGGTCGACCGGAGCGGATATCGCCGCCGCGGCTCGGACCACGCGAGCCGCCTGCGTTCGCTCACGGCCCAGCCACTTCAGCAACGCATTGCCCCCCAGCGATACGCCGGCGGCGAACAAGGGGGCCTGCGCTGCCCGTCCGTTCAGGCGCTTCAGGATCCAGTCGATCTCGTCGGCGTCGCCGGAATGATAGGCGCGCGGCAGGCGGTTGGGCTCGCCACTGCAGCCGCGGAAGTGCACGACCACCCCACGCCATCCGTGGCGCGACACGGCATGCATGACGGCTGCCGCATAGGGGCTCGCCGAATTGCCCTCGAGGCCGTGAAACAGCGCCAGCAGCGGCGCCACCGGCGGACCGTCCACCCAGTCGAGGTCGATGAAATCGCCATCGGGCGTATCCCAGCGCTCGCGCTGGTATCGGGGCGAGCGCTGCCTGAGGAAAAAGAACGGATAAATCGTCTGCAGGTGGCCGCCGGGAAGCCACCGTGGGGCGCGATAGCCGGTGCCCATCAGTGCAGCACGGACGGCGGCGGTTCCTTGGCGGGGGCAACCGTCGCCAGCGGCGAGGCATGGTGCATGAGCATGCGCCAGCCGCGATCGCTGAGCAGGTAGATGTTGGTGGCGAGCACCGGATTGGCAGGGCGCGATTCACCGGCGACGGTGACGTGCTCGTAAACGCTGTGGATGGAAATCATGCGGCCGGAGAACACCCGGTTGCCGACCAGATGGAATTGCAGTCCGGGACCCTGCGCCAAAATCTGGCGCCAGGATTCCCGCACCTCCACCACGCCGGTATGACGTGCTCCGCCCGGATGCACGCAGACGATGTCTTCCTCTTCGGCCCACACCGCCATCATGGCGGCGAGGTCGGCGCGCTCGAAGGCCTTGTAGAAGGCCTGTTCCGCATCCTGCGGCGTGGCGAAAATTTCGGTGATCAATGGATTGTCGGAGTTGGCCGGGCGGCGAAATTCTCGATTTCGGCGAACACGGTGCCGGGATCGAGTTTCATCATACAGTTGAAGTGCCCGAGCGGACAGACGCGCTGGAAGCAGGGGCTGCACGGCAGGTCGAGACGGAGGATGCGGGCCGAATCGGAAAGCGGCGGCGTGAAACCGGGCGAGCTGGAACCGTAGAGAGCGACCATCGGCCGGTCGAGCGCGGCGGCGACGTGCATGAGGCCCGAATCGTTGCTGACGACGACGGCGGCGCAGGACAGAAGCACCACGGCTTCGTCGAGACTGGTGCGGCCGCACAGATTTATGACCCTGTTGCCGCTTGCTGCGCGAATCTCCTCGCCGAGGTCGCGTTCTTGGGAGGAGCCCACCACCCACGCCGCGTAGCCAACTGCAGACAATTTGCCGGCAAGTGCCGCGAAATGGGACGGCGGCCAGCGCTTTGCCGGGCCGTATTCGGCACCCGGGCAGAAGCAGGCGATGCGGTCGCCGATAATCAGGCCCAGCCGGGACAGGAGTGCAGCGCGCTCCGCTGTGCCCACCTGCAGATGTGGCCGCGGCACCGGCCGCGCCAGGGACGCCTCGCGCGGGCCCGCAAGGAAGGCGAAGCGCTCGACCATCAGCGGAAGCGCCTGCTTGTCGAGAGGCCGGGCATCCGTAAGCAGTGGCTGGCGCATTTCGCCGACGAAGCCGATGCGCTGCGGAATGCGCGCGAACGCCGGAACCAGGGCCGACTTGAAGGAATTGGGCAGCACGTAGGCGCGGTCGTATCTGGCCGCGCGCAGTTTGCGGCCCAGGCGCCAGCGATTCCCCAGCGACAGGTCGCCATGCCCGAACGGACTTTCGATGGTGCCGGAGACCTCGGGCATGCGCCGGTAGATCGGCAGCGCCCAGCCAGGGCCGAGCACGTCTATCGCCGCATCCAGTTCATGTTGCTTGAGGAGCGTGAGCAGCGGCTGCGACATCAGCGCATCGCCGACCCACGATGGCGCCACGATCAGGATTTTGGTCATGGCTTCTGTATTTCATTCTCACCGCCTTCGCGGTGAAAAGGTCTAGTGCGCAGCCTTGACAGCCCCGCGCAAAACATAGCGCGTGCCGCAATAGGGACACAGCGCCTCGCCGGTCTTTTCGACCGGCAGGAACACGCGCGGATGGGTGTTCCAGACCTGCTGGGAGACAAGCGGGCAGTGCAGCGGCAGGTCGGCGGCACCGACTTCCACCCTGCGCTCGCGGCTTGCCGCCTTGCCGTCGGCCGGCTTGTCCCGATTCATCGTACAGGCCCTCGGATCATGGGGTCACACCTGGTGCAGCCAGTGCCGGTATTTCTCCGAACGGCCGTTGACGACGTCGAAAAACATCGACTGCAGCTTCTCGGTGAGCGGGCCGCGCTTGCCGGCGCCGACCGTGCGGCCGTCGACTTCCCGCACCGGCGTGACTTCTGCGGCGGTGCCCGTAAAGAAAACTTCATCCGCAATGTACAGGTCGTCGCGGGTGATGCGCTTGGCTTCGACCTTGTAGCCGAGGTCGGCCGCAAGCTGGATCACCGAATCGCGGGTGATGCCGATGAGCGCCGAATTGAGTTCCGGCTCGACGATGCGGTCGCCTTTTATCATGAACAGGTTTTCGCCCGCGCCTTCGGCGACGAAACCGTCGACGTCCAGCAGCAGGCCTTCGTCGTAGCCGTGTTCGGTTGCTTCCATGTTGGCAAGAATGGAATTGGCGTAGGTGCCCGAATACTTGGCGCGGCACATGGACACATTGACGTGGTGGCGCGCAAAGGACGAGGTTTTCACGCGGATGCCTTTCTCCAGGCCTTCGGCGCCGAGGTAGGCACCCCAGGGCCAGGCTGCGATGGCCACATGAACTTGCGCGCCTTTCGGGGATACGCCCATCTTTTCCGAGCCATAGAATGCGATCGGGCGGACGTAACAGGATTCCAGGTTGTTGGCGCGCACCACGTCCTTTTGCGCCTGTATCAGCGTTTCCCTGTCATACGGAATTTTCATCATGTAGATATGCGCCGAATTGAACAGGCGCTCCGTATGCTCCTTCAGGCGGAAGATGGCGGTACCGTTGACGGTCTTGTAGGCACGCAGACCCTCGAATACGGCCAGGCCGTAATGCAGCGAATGGGTCAGCACGTGGGTGGTCGCGTCGCGCCAGGGGACCATTTTACCGTCGTACCAGATCAGACCGTCGCGGTCGGCCATCGACATGTTGCTTGCTCCCTTGAAAAAGGCTCAATTCTAGCGCAGACGCGGGCCGGTACAGTACGAAGGCTGTATGCCTTGCCCGAAAGCATCCCCATGCTTTACTCTTGCGCTCTTGTATAAGCTGTCCGGCGCTCTGTTCGTTGCGTCGCCGTCAACAAGAACAAAAGGTAACCAGTCAGGTCACATGTCCGAATCCCGGCAACCCGCCGTTATACCAGGGCGAGACTTCATTTCCCGCCTGGGCGCCGCCGCCATCGATGCGGCAGACAGCGAGGAATTGAGGCTGCGCAAGTCGCTGCTGATGTTCGCCAGCGGCCTGATGAATGTAGCGGCGATCATCTGGCTCGGCATCTACTGGTGGATGGGCCTCAAGCTGCCGACGTCGATTCCGCTCGGATTCCAGATCCTGTCGGCGCTGGTGCTGGTGATTTACCTGCGCACCCGCAACTTCGATTTCTTCCGCCTTGCGCAGCTCGCCCTGTTCCTGTTCTTCCCCTTCGTCATCCAGTGGGCCATCGGCAGCTTCGTCAGTTCGTCGGGCGTTGCGCTGCTGGCGCTGCTGGCGCCGATCGGGGCGATGGTCTGTTATGGTCCCCGCGAGTCGATCCCGTGGTTTTTCGCCTACGTCGTGTTGACGGTGGTGTCAGGCATATTCGATTTCTTCCTCGCGACTGGCAGCGAGGGCTATGGCATGCCGATGAAGACGGTCGCCGTGTTCTTCGTGCTGAACTTCACGATCATCTCGACCATGGTCTATCTGCTGCTGCGCCACTTCGTGCAGGAACGCAACCGCTTTGAGAAGAGGCTCGCGGAGCAGCACGAGCTGGTGCGCGTCGAGCGCGAAAAATCGGAACGCCTGCTGCTGAGCATCCTGCCGCCGCATGTGGCCGAGCGGCTCAAGTCGAATCCGGGCACGATCGCCGACGGCTTCGCCGATGTTTCGGTGATGTTTGCCGACGTGGTCGATTTCACCCGCCTGGCGGAGGAACTCACCCCCAATCAGGTGGTGTCTTTCCTGGACGAGGTCTTCACCCGCTTCGACCGGCTGTCGGCGAAATATGGCCTGGACAAGATCAAGACCATCGGTGACGCTTACATGGTGGTCGGTGGACTGGCGGGCGAACGGTTCAACTATGTCGACCACACGGCGGACATGGCCATGGAGATGATGGAACTTACCCGGTCGGACCCAGCCCTGCGCCGCCTCGGCATCCAGTTGCACATCGGCATCGCGACCGGACCGGCGATCGCCGGAGTCATCGGCGCAACCCGCTTCATCTACGATCTCTGGGGCGACACCGTCAACCTCGCCAGCCGCCTGACTTCCGAAGCGACGGCCGGCCAGATCCTGGTGGACAAGACCACCAATCGCCGCCTCGGCCACCGCTATTCCTTCGAGACCCCGCAGGACATTCCGATCAAAGGCAAGGGCACCACCACGGTGTACCTGCTGACCGGGAAAATCTAGTCAGGCCAGCAGTAAGTCCGCGCTCCTGGCGCGGTCACGCCGGCGTCTTTTCCAGTACCGCTTCCCAAAGATTGCCAACAGTCCGCGCGTGCTCCGCAACGCGTTCGCGATCGACCCGCGCATAGCGTTCCCCCTGCAGCCGCAGCTGGTGCTGGAGCGCGCGAAACTCCCGGTAGGCGGCATGGGCGCCATCGGCGGGGGCAGCGGCGATCAGGTCCAGTTGTGCGCTGAGTTTCAGCAAAGCAAGGTTGCCGATGTTGCCGGTGAGGCTGGAATGCCGGTGCGCATGGCCCAGGACCAGGTACTGCACGATGAACTCGACGTCGACGATGCCGCCGCGGTCGTGCTTCAGATCGAACAGGCCGCTGGCGTTCGGGTGCGCATCGCGCATTTTTTCCCGCATGGCACGAATCTCCTTCTGCAACTCCGGCAGCGCGCGCGGGCGGCGCAGTATTTCTTCGCGGATTTTCTCGAAGCGCAGGCCGATGTCGCGGTCGCCGGCAACCGCACGTGCCCGCGTCAGCGCCTGGTGCTCCCAGATCCAGGCCTGGTTGAACTGATAGTCGCGGAACGCGTCGATGTGGCTGACGAGCAGCCCGGCGACGCCGTTCGGCCGCAACCGCAGGTCGGTTTCGTAAAGCAGGCCCGCGCCAGTGGCGCTGGTGAGCCAGGTGCTGATGCGCTGGGCCAGGCGTGCATAGGTTTCGGCCGCCGCTTCGTGCGCATCGTCATAGAGAAAAATAATGTCAAGGTCGGAGGCATAGCCGAGTTCCTTGCCGCCCAGCTTGCCGTAACCGATGATCGTGAACCGCGGGATTTCGCGATGGCGCTGGCGCAACCCCTCCCAGGCCAGGCGCAAGACCTCTTCCAGGATTACGCAGGCCAGGTCGCTCAAATGGTCCGAGAGCGTTTCCAGCGGCAGCCGACCCGCGAGGTCGAGCGCCAGCAGGCGCAGCGTCTGCGTCTGCTTGAAATGCCGCAGCGCATCCATCTGGCGCTCGGTGTTCTGCGCGTGTTCGTCCAGGTTCGCGCGCAGCGCACTGCGCAGGCCGGTCCAGTCAGGCGTGCGGTCTAGCTGGGGAGCGATGAATTCGTCGAGCAGGATCGGGTGTTGCGCCAGGTAGTCCGCCGCCCAGGGACTGGCCGCGGCCAGCCGCGCCAGGCTGGCCAGCGCCTGCGGATACTCCAGCAGCAACGCCAGATAGGATTCGCGTCTGCCGATGCTTTCGACCACGCGCAGGCCGCGCTCGAAGGTCAGGTCCGGATTGGCAAAACCTCCCGCGGTTTCGATCAGCCGGGGCATGAGCTGGTCGAGCCTGGCTTGGCCGGAGGCCGCCATGCGCCGGTAGCGCGCGCTGTTCCTGAGTTCGACCAGGCGTTTGTGCACGGACCCGGCATCGGCGTAGCCGAGCGCCGAGATTTGCGCGAGCGCGCTGTCGTCGGAGAGGGTCTGCTGCCACAGGTCGGTCTGCGGATGGGCGGTGCCGTTGTCCCGGCTGCCGGCGAATATTGCTTCGAAATGCCGCGTGACAACCCCGCGGTGAACGTCCAGTTCCCGCAGCAACAGGCCGTAGTCCGCATGCCCCATCATTTCCGCGACTGCCTGGCGGTCCTCGCCGCTTTCGGGCAGGGTCTGGGTCTGCTGGTCGTCGAGATACTGGAGGCGGTGTTCCAGGTTGCGCAGATACACATACGCGAGGCGCAGTTCGGCCACCGCATCGGCGGGCAGCAGTTGGCGTTCGCCGAGCAGGCCCAGCGCCTGCAGGGTGGGCCGCAGCCGCAGCGGCGGTTCGCGGCCGCCGCGGATCATCTGGAATACCTGTACCAGGAATTCGACCTCGCGGATGCCGCCCGGGCCGAGTTTGATGTTGTCGGCGATCTCGCGGCGCTGCACTTCCTGGCGGATCTGGGCGTGCAGCCCGCGCAGGCTGGCGAGGGCGCTGAAGTCCAGGTGGCGCCTGTAGACGAACGGCGTCACCGTTGCCTCCAGTGCGCCGCCGCAGTCGCCCATCAACAGCCGTGCCTTGACCCAGGCGTATCGTTCCCATTCGCGCCCCTGGGTGGTGAAGTAGTCTTCGAGCATGTCGAAGTTCACCACCAGCGGACCGCCGTCTCCGTACGGACGCAGACGCGTGTCGACCCTGAACACGAAGCCGTCGGCTGTGGTTTCCGCGATCGAGCCGATCAGCTTGCGCGCGAGGCGGGTGAAGTATTCCTGCGCGGGAATGCGCCGGCTGCCATCGGTTTCGCCTTCTTCCGGGTAGGCGAACACCAGGTCGATGTCGGAAGATACATTCAGTTCGCTCCCCCCCAGCTTGCCCATGCCAATGATGTGCAACTGCAGGGGCTTGCCGGACTGCGCTCCGACAGGCGCACCGTACTGGCGGGCGAGGTTGCGGTGGTGCCATTGCAGGGTGGCATTCAGGGTTTGTTCGGCGAGGTTCGTGGCTCCGGTCACGACTTCGTCCAGGTTCGCCAGTCCCGCCAGGTCGCGCACGATCAGCCTCAGCATGACGGCCTGGCGCAGCTTGCGCAGCGTCCGGTCGAGAGTTTCCTCGCCGTTTTCGCCGATGCCGGCGAGGCTTGCATGCATCTGCGCCGTGGAGAATGGTTCGCCGTAGGGAGCCCCGGCCAGACCCGGATCGGCGGACAGCAGGTGGCGCGCGTAGCGCGAGAGCCGGGCGGCACGGACAATGGCGGCCGGGGCATCGAATTGCGCGGTAGCGGAGGAAGGCATGCTTCGTTGGTTTAGAATGAGCGGACTTCGGTCGGCAAAGCATCTCTCAGTCAACGGCGCGCCGCGAGGTCAACCTTTCCGCAGTTCGTGCGTCTTTGGTATCCGCGCGTGAAGCATGACGCTGCGGCAGGCTTGCGCGTGCCCCGGCGCGAGTGCCACGGCGGGAGTCGTGGGAATTTTACTTGCGTCCGCGCATCTTAACTGAACAGCGTTTCAACCAGCCGCTCCGACAGCAAGTCCCCGACAAGTGGTCCTCAAATACAGTCTCGCCTTCCTCAAGCACGGTTCCCTGTGGATCTATCGGCTGGCCACCGCCGCGGTACTGCTTGCGGGCGTGTCCTTCGTGGCGCTGGTGCTGGGATTGCGCTACTACATACTGCCGAATGTCGACGATTACCGCGCACCCATAGAGCGCACATTGACCAGGGCGGCCGGCCAGCCGGTCGCGATCGGATCGATCACCGGTAACTGGCAGGGCTACCGGCCCGAACTGCATTTTCGCGACGTGAAGGTGCTCGACGAACAGGGCCAGCCGGCATTACGGCTGGAGCGTGTGGACGCGGTGCTGGCATGGCTTTCCCTCCTCACGGCGCAAGTGCGCTTCGAATCGCTGGAGGTTCACGGGCCGCGGCTGGAAATCCGGCGCGACACCGGGGGAGTGATCCACGTCACGGGCCTTGCCAAGGGTCGCAGCGACGGCGGCGGTTTCGGCGACTGGCTGCTGGCGCAACGCCAGATCCTGATTCGCGACGCGGGCATCGTCTGGCTTGATGAACTGCGCAAGGCGCCCGAGCTGCGGATCGAAAAAGTCAATTTTCGCCTTGACAATTCCGGTGGGACCCATCAGTTCGGGTTGAGCGGATTGCCGCCGCCGGCGGTGGCTTCCGCAATCAACGCGCGCGGCGAACTCAACGGGCGCACTGCGCGCGATCTGCAGGCGTGGACCGGACGGCTGTATGTGGAGTTCGGACAGGTCAACCTGTCGCCGGCGCAAGCGTGGATCGACACGCCCCTGGAGATTTCCAGCGGAACCGGATCGCTGCGATTATGGCTCAAGCTGGCTGGAAACCGGGTAACGTCCGCCACCGCGGACGTCGGCCTCGCCAACGTGCGCGCCAGACTGGAACCCGATCTCCCGGAACTGGTTCTGGCCAGCCTGGCGGGCCGGCTGGGCTGGCAGGACGACGGCCGGCGCCGGGAAATTTCCGCCGCATCCCTGGCCTTCACCACCGCAGAAGGCCTCACGCTGGCCCCGATGCGATTCACCTTCGCACGCACCGGCGAAGCGGGCAGCGCGGATCAGCGCTCGGAGCTTCGCGTCGAACGCCTCGACCTCGCGCCGGTGGTTCAACTGGCGGCGTTTCTGCCGCTGCCCGCGGTCCTGCGCGACCGGCTCGGGCAATCGGCGCCAACGGGCATGATCGACCGCGGTGAATTTTCCTGGGCTGGCGCCTTCGACCGGACGCTGCCGTATGTGGCGCGCGCGGCTTTCTCCGGGCTGAGCCTGCGTCCCGAAGGCGCCTTGCCGGGTGTGCACGGTCTCAGCGGACAGATCGATGCCAGCGAACGTGGTGGTACGGTGGCGCTCAGCGTCACGGCGGGCAGCCTGGACCTGCCGAAGGTTTTCCAGGAACCGGTACCGCTCGATGTGCTGTCGGCCGGTGCGACCTGGACCTTCCGCGACGGTCAGACCCATGTGACGGTCAAGAACGCGGCTTTCACCAACGAACATGCGGCCGGCAGCGTCCACGGCAGCTATCACACAGAAGCGGCAGGGCGCGGGGTCGTTGACCTGACCGGCACACTGGTGCGCGCCGAGGCCCGGCACGTCTGGCGCTACATTCCCGGAACGGCGCCGGTGATCCAGGCCTGGCTGAAAAAAGCGTTGCTGGCGGGGCAGTCGCGGGATGTCCGCATAAGGCTGAAGGGACGGCTGGGCGATTTTCCGTTCGAGGACGAGAAGAAAGGCCTGTTCGAACTCATCGCCGGCGTGAACGGTGCCACACTCGACTATGCCCGGGGTTGGCCGCCGCTCACGGATGTGACCGGTGAACTCAGGTTCCGCGGCCGCAAAATGGAAGTGCGCCCGCAGAGCGGTTCGGTACTGGGCATGAAACTCACCGACGTACGGGTCTCGATTCCAGAACTCGGCAAGCGTGACGAGCACCTGCTGGTGAAAGGCACGGCAGATGCGCGGACGGAGCAGTTCCTGCGCTTTGTCGAATCGAGCCCGATCGCGGCGCATATCGACCGCTTTACCGAGCAGATCGAGGCCAAAGGCGATGCCAGACTCAGCTTCGACCTCGATCTGCCGCTCCACCGGAGCGCCGAAGCGAAAGTGGCGGGCGAGCTGGTGGTGCGTGACAACGCGGTCGTCATCGACCCGCGAATACCCGAACTGGACAAGTTCAACGCGCGGATTGCATTTGCCCGGGAAGCCGGCAACAAGGGCAGCCTCAGTATCACGGAGGGCCGGGCGCTGTTACTGGCTAATCCCGTGAGCTTCGAAGCCGTCAACCAGACCGATGGCGTCGTCGCGCTGAAGCTCGGCGGCACGCTGGATGCCGCCCGCCTCGCGGACCTGTCCAATCTCGCGCCACTGCGTTTTCTCAGCGGGCAGTTTGCGTGGACCGGCAATGTCACCGTGCGCAACAAAGTCGCAACGATGCGCTTCGATTCCGACCTGGCCGGCCTGGAATCGAGCTTGCCCGCACCGTTGGTAAAGGCCGCGCAATCAAAACTGCCGCTGCGCATCGAGCTGCGCGAGCGCGCCGGGCACCAGGGCGTCCTCGCGCTGAGCCTCGGCAGTATCGCTTCGGCGCAACTCGCCATCGATGGCGGCGCTACGGACGGCATCCGGCGCGGCATGGTGAACCTCGGTGGCCAGGCTACGCTTGCGGATGGCGACGGCTTGTGGATCAAGGGCAAGCTCGACCATCTGGATCTCGATGCCTGGAATGCGGTGCTCGCCGGCTCGGGCTCCGGCAAGGTGGCTCCGGACATCGCCGGCATCGACCTGGAGATCGGTAACCTGACTTTCAGCCGCCGACAATTCCACGACCTGAAGATCAACGTGGTGGGGAAGCGCGATGCCTGGCAGGGAACGTTGGCCGGGCGGGAGATTGCCGGCCAGGTGGCATGGACTCCACAGGATGAGGGCCGGCTGGTGGCGCGCCTGTCGAAACTGGTGCTGCCGGCGCCTGTCACGGGTCTCACGCCGCCGCCTCCCGTTGTCGGAGAGAGCCTGCCATCGCTCGACATATTTGTCGACAGCTTCACCTTCGAAGGCAAGGATCTTGGCAAGCTGACCGTGCGTGCAGATCCGGAGAAATCCGGATGGACGCTGCAGCAGTTGGATGTCGTCAATGCGGACAGCACGCTGGCGGTCAGCGGCCGCTGGATTATCGAAGGCGAGCAGCGTACTGACGTGAAGGTCAAGCTGGATGCGGTCGATATCGGCAAATTCTTTACCCGCCTGGGGTATCCCGACGGCATCAAGGGCGGCAGCGCAAGCCTCGAGGGACCTGTCAGCTGGAGCGGAGGGCCGACGCGACTGGACATCCGCTCGCTGTCCGGAAGCCTGAAACTCGAAGCGAAAGATGGGCGCTTTCAGCAGGTCAATCCCGGCGTCGCCAAGCTACTCGGCATCGTCAGCCTGCAGTCCCTGCCCAAGCGCCTTTCACTGGATTTCGACGACATTTTCCGCAAGGGCTTCACTTTCGAGCGTATTACCGCGAACCTGGAAATTGCATCCGGCGTCGTGCATACCGAGGATTTCCGGATGGAAGGCTCGGCAGCGAAGGTTTCCATGCGGGGAACGGTCGACCTTGCCGCGGAAACGCAGAACCTCGGCCTGCGGGTGACGCCGTCGTTGTCGGAGAGCATCGCCGTGGCCGGGGCCATCGTCAATCCGGCAATCGGGGTTGCCGCGCTTATCGCGCAAAAAGCGTTAAAGGATCCGTTCAGTTCCATCGCCGCATTGGAATATACGGTAACCGGACCCTGGACCGATCCCGTGGTCACGCGCGTTGCGCGGGGAACAGAGAATGCGCAGCCCCGGGGGCGTTAGGATGGGAACCGGGGCGAGGTTACAATTCGCCCTCGCTTCGCAAAAGACATAAACATGGCAACAGCAACGATCAAGTCCGGCTTCGGCCGCGAGGCCGGGTCCTCCTCCGGCAAGGCCCAGGAACAAGCCCAGCGTTTAAGCTACGAACCCAACAACTCCCAATTTCCAATTCCTAGCCCCTAGCCCCTAGCCC